>JAEIGA010020554.1_pt1 | contig 10064 bp, 4 predicted proteins | sample 9270691 | NCBI WGS metagenome assembly JAEIGA01 (sample SAMN17057246, study PRJNA624740) | gut metagenome | biome: biome; isolation source: fecal sample | host: Bos grunniens | place: China: Xizang | collected 2019
ACTTTGAAGATCCTGCACAATTGGCAGCACCAACCGAAGAAGAAAAAGCAAAAGACGCATTGCCATTTGACCCAAAATTGTTAAAGCATGTTGATGAATTGGAATTGTCTGTTCGTGCAAATAATTGCTTGAAAAATGACAAAATCAATTGGTTGGGCGAATTGGTACAAAAGACCGAAGCAGATATGTTGAAAACACCAAACTTTGGTCGCAAGTCTTTGAACGAAATCAAGGTTCAATTGGAAGCGATGGGATTGGGCTTGGGTATGGAAGTACCAGGTTGGCCACCAGAAAATATTGCAGAGTTGGCCAAGAAATACGAAGACCCATACAAATAAATTAAAATATATGGATTCTTGTCGTGTTGCGCCGTTTCTTATGTAGGTTAACTACACTGCGAAACGGCGAACACTTCCAATAATCTCATATCTTTTAATTTCTTGCACTGCAAGGGGCGTGAGATTATGTTTGCCGGTTCTTATGTAGGTTAACTACACTGCGAACCGTCAAACACTGCCAATCGTTCCACATAAATCAATTTCTTGCGATGCAAGGGTTTGTGAGAAATTTCTTGCAATGTTGGGAAAATAGTATAAAATAAAGCGAATTTTAATCCCGTGGTTCTGGTGATGGTGCCAGGTCACGGATGTCTCTAAAAATCCCATCGTGATGGTGGGCAGAAACACAAAGGAGTAATCGATGAGACATATGAAAGCAGGTCGTACATTCAATCGCGACACAAATGCACGCAAGGCCTTGTTTATTGGTCTGGCAAAAAACTTGATTGAAAAAGAACAGATTAAGACAACATTACCAAAAGCCAAAGATTTGCGCAGTGTCGTTGAAAAATTGATTACTCGCGCCAAGGTTGATACAGTTGCAAACCGTCGTTTGACTGCAGCTGAATTGGGCAATGCTTCTGCGGCAACTGTTAAAAAGTTGTTTGAAGTTTTGGGCCCTCGTTATGCAAAGCGTCCAGGTGGTTATACACGTGTATTAAAAGCGGGCTTTCGTTATGGTGACGCTGCACCAATGGCAATTATTGAATTGGTTGACCGTGATGAAAATGCAAAGAAAGCTGCACCTGTTGCGGTTGAAGAAGTAGCAGAAGCGGTTGTTGCATCAGAAGAATAAATCTAATAATTCTTCTAAGGAATAAATCGGGAATCATGTGTATTATGATTCCCGAATTTTTTATTTTGTTTTTTGTGGTGTGTAATACTTTGAAATCAATTTAATTGGAATTGAACGGTCGTTGAAATGATTTAGTAATGTATTGATATCTTTTGGATTAGACTTCAAATGACCTTCGATTATTGCCAATACTAGGTTGTATGTAGCATCAGAAAAATGGCCGCCATAAACCAGACCATTAAAATATCGTGGGTCGTGTTCGGACATTTTTTTTATGATATCTAATGCAAATTTGCCCAAATTAGTTTGTAAAATTACGGGTAGTTCAGATTCTGTGTAACCATATTTCAAAGCATCGTGGATATGTTTTGCGTATTGATATTGTGTACGACGGTTCTTTTGTGCTTTGTTATAAGCCAATAATACTGCAAATACAATCGTTAGCATATTTAGCATTGTGTGCGCAGCAGCGCGTCGGCCATATGTATCAATGTCAGAACCAATAAATGCATTTCTCATGGCGTCTTTGTATGTGACATGGCTTAGGTATTTTGACTTTTCTTTACCTTTTTCTGTTTGTGATGACGACCAGATGCCTGTATTCAAACCTAATGCGGCAATATTTGCCAAGATGAATACTTTGATGCCGATTTTTGCAGAGTTCCAGTTAATCAAACGATTTGGTGTGAATCTGCGTACATCGTTTTCTGCCACTTTATCAAGGTCTAGGCGATGTTGATAGTGGTTTTGGGCCATTTCCATGTCGGCCTGACGTTTTTCTTGTAATTTTGCGTATTGAAAATCAATATCTGATACGCCTGGTAAATCTCTCATAATAATTCCTTTGGTTGTTATTGCTAAAGACTATTGTAGACAAAAATATGCGTTTTGTCAAGTGGTGAAATTATTTGCGAGTTGCAACGATTATAGAGTACAACCATGCGATAATTGACCATCCCCAAATCCAACTGGCAATACGAACAGCCTGCATTTTGGGTTTGCCATGACCGTTTTGTCGTGCAATCCATGATGGTGCCAATATTACCCCAATCAGTAATATTATGCATAATGCATATTTTGTGACAAATAAAATATCAATATCATATATCATGTTTTTCGCTGTAAAAGGGGGCGCAACGCCCCCCCGTTTGTTCTTTCAGTATGATTATATACCATACTTTGCGGATTTGTCCAGTTCTTCTTCGATGCGAATTAGCTGATTGTATTTCGCCATGCGGTCTGTGCGTGACATGGAACCAGTTTTAATCTGGCCAGCATTTGTTGCAACGGCCAAGTCCGCGATTGTGGTGTCTTCGGTTTCGCCACTGCGATGTGAAATGATAACGCCATATTTTGCATCTTGGGCCATTTTAATTGCACGCAATGTTTCTGTCAGGGAACCAATCTGATTTACCTTAATCAAAATTGCGTTTGCAACGCCTGCGGCAATACCACGTTCCAGACGTGTTGGGTTTGTGACGAACAAATCGTCGCCAACCAGTTGACATTTCGAACCAATCGAATCGGTTAATTTCTTCCAGCCGTCCCAGTCTTCTTCGGCCAAGGCATCTTCGATAGAGATAATTGGATAGTCAGAAATCAACTGTTCGTAAAATGCAATCATTTCATCAGATGACAATTTTTTGCCTTCAAAATTATAAACGCCGTCTGAATAGAATTCTGATGAGGCAACATCCAGACCAATTGAAACTTGGGCACCTGGGATGTAGCCTGCTGCCTTGATGGCGTCAACAATTGTATCCAGCGCTTCGCGGCATGAATTAAAGTTTGGTGCAAAGCCGCCTTCGTCACCAACATTTGTTGAATTGCCGCCTTTTTTCAGAATAGATTTCAAATGATGAAATATTTCAGAACCCATACGAATGGCTTCGACTTCGGATGATGCGCCGTTTGGGATAATCATGAATTCTTGGGCGTCCAGACCGTTGTCGGCGTGTGCGCCGCCATTGATAATGTTCATCATTGGGCGTGGCAATACGCATGGATTGCTGTTGCCATAGATGTCTGCGATATATTTATATAATGGTGTATGTTTTGCATTTGCAGACGCATGTGCCAATGCCATTGATACGGCCAAGATTGCATTTGCACCCAGTTTGTCTTTGTTTGGTGTGCCGTCTAATGCCAGCATCTTTTCATCCAATACGGTTTGTTCGGTTGCGTCCATGCCAATCAATGCCGGTGCAATTATTTCATTTACATTTTTTACCGCCTGGGATACGCCTTTGCCCATGTACGCATTGCCGCCATCACGCAGTTCCAATGCTTCAAATGTTCCGGTGGATGCCCCAGATGGAACCGCCGCACGTCCAAATGCGCCGCCTGATAATTCAATGTCGCATTCGATTGTTGGGTTGCCACGACTGTCCATAATCTGGCGGGCATGAATTTTTTTGATATTAAACATGTACTTTCTCCTTGTTCCTTTTACTTTGTTCATATACCGCTGAATTTCGTCTTGCCTTGGTAAAACGAATTGTGCCATAATATAAACACAATTAGGATTGGAAGAAAATAAAAAAATGATTAAAAAGTTAATTTCTTTTGTTTGCTGCCTGTTGCCAATGGGTGCAGGCGCTGTTGTCGTGGAACCAGAAGGTGGTAAGACGTATGTTTCAACAGAGCAGACGGATTGGGTCAATGCAGGCACCAGTACGATTGTTGTTAGCAATCCAAATGTGAATAGCATATTGTCTGCGGGTGGTTTTGCGGTCGATGCCAATATGTATGTTGGTACAGCGACAGATCAAGGCAGCGACAATGGGGATTTGTATATTCTTGATACAGTTAAAAATCCATTCACGATAATGTCGGGTGGCGATGTGTCTGTGGGCGCAATGTTGCAGGTCTTGGCCGGGAAAAGTTTGGCATTCGAAGCGTCTGGTAATCCGTATGATTTAACAGTTGGGTCTGGTGGCTTGAACGAAGGGTTGGTTGTTGGAACATCAACACAAAGTGCGGCGTTAAGTGTTAATGGGATTAATGCATTGACGGTTAATGGGGGGCTGTCTGTATTTGGTGATTTTGATGCAAATGTTGCGTCTGTGAATTTTGGTGCGGTAAATGTTGGATATGGTGCCATAGATGTTATTGCTGCGGGTGATGTTTCGATATCAGGGTTGGTGGTGTCTGGTGGGGCGTCTGCCAATGTTGATGCTGGTGGCGATGTTAATATGGCTGGGACTGTTCAAAATTTGTCTGGGAAAATGTCTTTGGATGCAGGTGGCGATATCTTGGTTGATGGCAGCCTGGAAAATAGTGGTGCCAGTATGCAGGTTGAAGGTTCTTCGGTGACAGTTAGTGGTACAATGAAGAATGATGATGCCAATGGTGATTTGACGATTGTTGCGGATGAATTGACGGTGTCCGGTGGCGATGCTGATAGCTATTCGTTTGTTAATAATGGAAATTTTGTCGCTGATGTCACAGGAACGACGACATTTGCATACGGAATCAATTTGTCTGGGATGGGTACGGAAAATATCTTTAATCTGGATACAGGGGCGTTGTCTTTTGGTGCGGGGGCGGATTCTGCGCAATGGTTTGCGGCGTTCGCAAATCGTTTGAATGATTTTTCATTGGTGGTGCGTCAGGGCAGTATTGATATGTCGACATATCAAAGTGGTCTGTTAAATGGGGCGGATGGTAATAAAAATGCCAATATGTTGGTCGGGGCCAAAAATTTATCCTTTTCAAATGTTCGTAATGAAGGTGCCGTATTAAAATTATTGGCGGGGACTGATTTGGTTGCGGATGCATCTGGGGTAAATGCAGTTGGTGAACCTGCAGAAGAGATTGGAAATATTATAATCACTAATCAATTGGTAGGTGCATCTGGGGCAACAACAAATGTGATTGCGTCTGATACTTTAGGTGTTGGTGGTGCGGTTGTTAATGCGGGTAATATGAACCTGAATGCGAATAATGTGGAATTGGCATCTGTAAGTAATTCGGGGGCTGGTACACAATTAAATATTTCATCATTGACAGAACAAAGTGGGAAAATTTCGGTTCAATCAAATGTTGTTAATTCAGATGGTTTGATAACGCTTTCTGCCAAGGATATTAGTGTTGGTGGTGCATTAATAAATAATAGCGGTGTGTTGAATGTTGCTGGGTCTGATACATCGGGTGGGGCAATTCAAATTGGACAAATCAATGCGGTTGGGGTTGTCGTGAATGTCGATGCGCTGGCCGGCGGTGTGAATGTTTCGGGTGCTGTGACGGTATCTGGTGGTGCCTTGAATACAGGGACCAGTTTGACAGATTTTTATGTTGGGGACAGTGTTCAGATTTCTGGTGATTTTACTGCAAGTAGTGTTAATGCAACGGGGGGCGGTGATGTAAATATTGCGGCGTCTGGGGCAGATGTGTTCACGATGACTGCGGATGCAGTACTGGTTGGTGGTAATATAACAATTGATGATGCAAATGTTATTCGTCATGTCAGATTTGATACACCATTGGTTAATGTTGATGGAAATATTGATGTTCAAAACAAGGGTATGCTTACCATGGGGTTGGATGCGACAAATTATTCCAAGGTTGGCGGTGTGTTGAATGTTGCAAACGGTGGTACATTTGAAACATACGGGTATAATCTGTATGTTGGTTCGATGACTGGAAATGGTAAATTTACAATTCATAGCAGCAGCGTTATGGCAGACAAGGGTGGGATAAGCATTGATGGAAATTTATATTTTGATGCCGAAAACGATGTTGTCAATCCATCAAGTGGTTTGATTGTGAAGTCTGGGGATAGTTTTTCCGTTGAAACCAAGGCAGATGGTGCGGATATTTCGTTTGGTGCGGTGTCTGTGGGAAATGGAAATAATTTTGTTTTGAAGTCCGCAGATGATATTACTGTAGGCGGTGTGTTGGGAAACAATGGTAATACAACATTGAATGCCAAGAATATTGTGTCTGTGGACCAAAAAACAACGAATGCTGGTATATTAAATGTATCTGGTGCATCTGTTGGTATGGCGGGTATTACAAATACTGGGGATGTAGAAATTGTTGCAGAAAATGGTGCAGTTACATTGGGTGATGTCGAAACATCAAGCCAGTTGGATGTTACGGCAACTACAGATATTAATGCAGGTTTGATTAAGCAGACCGATGGCGCAATGACTTTAAGTGCCGGCACGATAAACGGTCAGATTATGCAGATTTCTGGCGATAATAGTGTGGCAGATGTTGTTGCAAATATCGTTGATTTTTCGGGTAATGTGTCGGTTGCAGGCAGCATTAGTCAGGGCGGGGCTGGTGCAATGTTGGATATGAATGTGTCTGAATTTGCGGCAGAAAACCTGAGTGTTGGTGGTGATTTTGATGCTGTGTCTGGAAATACAAAATATACCCTTGCAACAAATGCATCGATAACAGGTGATATGAATATTGTAAAAGGTGCGACCACAACAATTAGTGCAGGGAATATAATTTCTGGGACAAATGTGACCAATGCAGGAATATTGACATTATATTCTGCATACGGATTGGAATTTGACAATTTGGTTAATGATAATGGTGTGATGTATCTGGATTCTGGGGACGGTGTATTATCGTTTGATACATTGACAATGAATTCTGGAAATTTGATTTTTGACGGTCGTGAAATGACAACAGACAGTATAATAGATACTGGGGCCATGTTATATCAAAGCTATGCCAATGAATTGAACGATCGTGATATTAATATAATTTCGGATGAATACGAAATGACCATGGGTGGATTGGTTGTTTCTGGCATCAATCAATCTGGTAAGTTGGTTGTTAATACCAGTGATATTGATGTGGGTGGTGATATTGTGGCGTCTGATTTGCGCTTTGTCGCCAATCCGGTTGATAATTGGATGAATGTAAATGTTGCGGGAAATGTTTCTGGCGGCGTTGATTTTATTGGCCTAGAAAAGATGACAATCGGTGGAAATTATACTTTTGATAAGAACAGTATGCTTAATGTTGCCATTTTGCCATATCAATCAGGTACAATGGATACCACAGATATTAACTATTGGGCGTCTGTGGATGCGTCTGATACAAATCCATTGGGACAGATTGTTAACCCAGAAGGTGATGATGCCCGTGCGTTAATTACTGTGGATGGTGTATTCCAGGCTGGTACAGAATATTCTGATGATGCGTTTAGTTTGAATAATACAGTATCTGCATTAAAAGACGGTCAGGTTGGCATTACATTGCGTGATACTGTTGACCAGGGAACTGCAATATGGTTGCTGCATGCAGATGGCGGGGTTGAAAATTTTGTGTTATCTGAACAGATACGTAATTTGAATGTTAACTTCTGTAATGCGGATGGATCTATTTGTTATAATTATCTGGAATCTTTGGTGAAAAATACGGGGGCTGATAATGATTTGCCGGCATATTTATCTGTGCGTGATTTAGATGGTGATGGTGTTGCGCATGATGTATATGTTGTGTTTGATCCAAATTATGGCGGTCCAGTTTTGTTGAATAATTTTAAGATTCAACCAATTGTTGGTTTGGATGCAAATCATACGGATGGTGAATTTGTGTCGGCTGGTGCGTTGGATGACTTGTTAATTGGTCAGGCACGCAATAAGCAGTTCTTGAATGGTGTTCCAATGGAAGTGATTCCATTGGTATTCCAAGGTACAAATATGGAGCAAATGGCAAATGAACTGTATAACCGTATGGAATATTATGTCCAGACATCTAATGGCGCATCTTTAGCACCGTTTAGTAGCTTGTTCCAGGTTCGTGAAATTGAACAGGTCGCAGGGGCTATTTCTTTGAATGAACATACAAATTTCCGTTCTTTTGAAGACAGAATGTTTGATGAATTTATTTGGAACCGCAATCGCAATTTGAAAAAAGCGTGGATGGATGTGGATTATGGTATGTTCTATCAAAATATTGACGATGGTAAACATACAGACGGTAATCGTTTCAGTATTGCGGGTGGATTTGACTGGCAACAATCAAATACTTTGATTTTGGGATTGACGGGTCGTGTGTCTCATTCTTCGTCAAGTGCATTTGACGCGATGGATTTGGGGTATTTGCCGGGGCAAACTGTTGATGGTCGTATGGATGTTGATGTGACGGATACGGATATTGGATTGGGGGCTTATTTGATGAAAACATTGGGTGAAAAAGTTCGCTTGTATGGTAATGCGTTCTTGGATGTTCATGTGTTTGATATCAATCGTATCCAGAATTTTGTTGATGATATCGATGGTAAGGGTAGTGCGGTTAGTGTGATTTCTGAATGGGGCTTGATGCATGATATCTTGAATCAATATATCGTTGGTAATGCGTATGCCCGTGCCGGATATAACTTTGGATTTAATATCACAGAACAGGTGGCTGGGGATGATTATATGAAACTACAATCTGATGGTTATTTAATTTTAACACCGGGATATTCTTTGATTGCACAAAAAAGAATTTATCCATCTGCATGGTTCCAGATTCGTCCATATATGTCGATTGGCGTTGAATATGATGTGTTGGGTGCACCAGACAAGGCAGAATATCGTTTTGCGCCGTCACTGGGCTTTACCCAGTACGAAATTGATATTGACCCAATGTGGGCAAATATTGGCGGTGGTATTGAAATGCTGTCTGCGAATGGGGTGCAGTTTGGCGTTGATTATCGTTATCAGTATAATGATGCGATACAATTGCATAATATTCGCATGTCTGGGTCTTATAGATTTTAATATATTATGTGCTATACCCCCCCCGCATGGTCGGGGGATTTTTTTGTAGTATGAAAAGACTTGACTTTTTTGTCAATTTTATCTATAATAGGTGGGTCAAAGGGACATGGTTCTGATGTCCAAATCTTCCACAACAAAGGAAAAATTTATGCATATTAATGAATTAAAGGCGAAATCGCCCCAACAATTGCTGAAAATGGCAGAAGATATGGGAATTGAAAATCCAGCGCAGTTAAATGTGCAGCAACTGCGTTTTGCGGTTATGCGTGTCTTTGCAGCTGACAAAAAGGTCACATTGATTGGTGATGGTGTTTTGGAACGTATGCAGGATGGTTTTGGTTTCTTGCGTGCCCCAGAATCAAATTACTTGGCAGGACCGGATGATTTGTATGTGTCGCCAAACTTGATTAAAAAATATGGTTTGAAAACAGGTGATTATGTCGAAGGCCAGATTCAGGCCCCGGCCGCAGAAACAGAAAGATATTTTGCCCTGGAAACAATTGAACGTGTTAATGGTGATAACCCAGAAAAATTGAAACATCGTGTTTCTTTTGATGATATGACGCCATTATATCCAGATGAAATGTTGAAAATGGAAGTGCCGGATGACAAGGATAAGGGGCGTAATTTGTCGGCACGTGTTATTGATTTAATTTCACCAACAGGTAAGGGGCAGCGTTCACTGATTGTTGCGCCACCAAGAACTGGTAAAACGGTTATGCTGCAAAATATTGCGCACAGCATTGCAACAAACTATCCAGATGTTAAGTTAATCGTATTATTGATTGATGAACGTCCAGAAGAAGTGACAGATATGCAGCGCAGCGTTAAGGGTGAAGTTATTTCTTCAACATTTGATGAGCCGGCGGCACGCCATATCCAGGTTGCAGAAATGGTTATTGAAAAGGCAAAACGTTTGGTCGAATCAGGTCAAGATGTTGTTATCTTGTTGGATTCTATTACACGTTTGGGGCGTGCGTACAATACATGTGTTCCATCAAGTGGCAAGGTATTGACGGGTGGTGTGGATGCGTATGCATTACAGCGTCCAAAACGTTTCTTTGGTGCCGCACGCAATATCGAAGGTGGCGGTTCGTTGACGATTATTGCAACAGCATTGGTTGATACAGGTTCCAAAATGGACGAAGTTATCTTTGAAGAGTTCAAGGGTACTGGAAATATGGAACTTCAGCTCGA
>JAEIGA010020555.1_pt1 | contig 10064 bp, 2 predicted proteins | sample 9270691 | NCBI WGS metagenome assembly JAEIGA01 (sample SAMN17057246, study PRJNA624740) | gut metagenome | biome: biome; isolation source: fecal sample | host: Bos grunniens | place: China: Xizang | collected 2019
AACATTGTCAGTAATCATTCCTGTAACATCTAAGTCAGTTATTAAAGTACAGCCTTTAAACATACCTACCATACTAGTAGCTTTTTTAGTATTGAAATTTGATAAGTCTATTGATGTCAATGATTCACAACCATTAAATGCATTATGGATTTCAGTTAAATCACTAAAAGTCGTACCTGGATAGTTAAGTTCAGTAAGTGAAGAACAGCCGCTAAATGCTTCTGCCAGATTAGTTACTTTCAAATTACTTATTGATACTTTTTTAAGTGATTTACAATATTTAAACGCTTGACAAAGGTTAGTTGTTTCTAAAGCAAGATATCTAACTTCTATCAATGTGTTTCTTAGACTGTCGCCTGGTGAATAGTAGCCACCACTTGTTACAGATTCAGTTCCTGGTCCAAAAGTGAAATGTCCTTTGATAGTGTATCTTCCAGGAAGTTTATAAGTATGTTTATATTTATCTTCTGCTAGGAATGTAATATCACCATCACCCCAGTTTACAACTCCTATGCTTAATGTTGTAAATTTGCTACATAATACAAGTTCATAGTTTTCATAAGGTATATTAACCACTATTTCACTTGTAACTTCAGGATAGAATCCATATCCTCCCCACTCTGGAGGCACTAATTCAAGATCGCCACCTGAATTGAAGTAACAACCACTTGTAATCATTTCTGGCTCAAAGTAATCTTCCTTGTTCCAGTTTTCCACGTATGTTTTTAGTTGTTTACAATCCCTGAACATATTTTGGACATTAATCATTGTGCTAGGCATATCTATATCTTTCGTAATCGAAGTGCCTCTATACATATCTGCTGTACTCATATATTTATTAGGTATAGGTATGTCATTTGTATCGAAGTTTATATCAGCATCTCTAAATAATGAATCCCAAACATCTGCATTAGAATAGCAGTTTAAAATTCTATTAACTTCGTCTTTTGAATCAATTTTAGCTTCTTGGAATAGCCCTATTAATGTTTGTTGTGGTCTAGTTCCAGATACAACAACTTGGAACTTAGTCATATCTAAGCCTTTAAACATATAATCCATGCTTTCAGAGTATTGTGTTAAATCTATTGAGCCTTCCACATCTATATATGGATACATAACATTATCCCTATAGATATTGAAGTTAGGATTCATATTTGTAGCCACTATATGAATGTTTTTACCAACAGTGATATTTCTAAATGCATCCATATTGATATGTGTTAAAACCATATCTTTTAAGTCCATGCACTCTAAACCATCAAGTTCACGTTCATCAAGTGAAGCAGCAGAGTAAACACGCTTAATATCATTAGTTTCACCACCGATAGTGTTATAAAACATTAGACGTCTTACTTGTGTCGGAACAATGATTTTATCTAAGCCTTTGATAGCATAGTTGCTTTCTATAGCTTCTAAAGCAGTTAAACCGCTCAAATCTAGCACAGCATTAGATGCAAAGCGAATAGCGTAATCTTCATTTGAGCAATTTAAAGTTAATGTTTTTATCTTAGGAATGTTTGTCAATGTTACGTTTTCAAGTTTCCCTGGTTCATCATAGCCAAGCATATCATCAAAGCCTATACGCTCTAGATCCAGCATATTTTTAATAGTGATGTTTCTTAGGCTACTAAAACCTTTGAATCCAAAACTCGTTAATCCTAATGAATTATCTAGCGTTAAACTTTGAACATATTTCATGCTTCTAGTAAAGTCTAGTGATGGATTATCTTCATCATATGGATACATTAATGTTTTTATATTGTGGCAATTTATTATTTGAACATTAGCTAAATTAGTAGCCACATCCCTATCTATAGGCAATCCTAACACTTCAAGATTAACTTGATTCGATATAACAACTGTTTGGATTGTTGATGGATATAATATTTTTTCTAAGTTACTACCACTTGAATTAGTCAATAAGGATGTTATTTTTGTGCCGCGAATGTCAATTTCACGTAAATTAGTACAACTAGAAACGTCTATAACATTCGATCCACCAGATGCAGTACCCATTACAGTACAGTTTTTAAATGACACTCTGCGTAAAAATGAGTTTTTAGATATATCGGCTTTAACAAGTTTGTCAGAACCTTCAACCACAAATTCTATAAGTCTATTGGCGTTACCTATATCAACTGATGTTGGATTCAAGTTACTACAGTCACCAAGATGTTTTAGGTTTGTTGCACAGTAAATAATTAATTCGTTATCTTGGCTGTTGACCATATCATTTTCAAATACAACTGTTTCACCAAAGTCGATACGCTTAGTTTCAAAAGTGTTTTTTCTCCAACATACAGTAACGTATTGTGGACAATATGTTTGTATCTCAAATCTAGCTGTATATTGAGATATTATGTTTCCTTGAGCATCATACTTAGGTATAGCATTAGCAGGTTTACATGAACGTATAGTGATACTTTGTTTTGTGTATGGACTATTATGCTGTAAGAATAATGAATCAACATATAAGAATCTATTGTATAACCAGCGTTTTAAATGGTCTTTATTGTTACCATGAAGCATGTGTAAATATTGTCTACCTTGAGATATATATTTAGCGTACATATCTTTGTTGTATAAAAGTTGTGGTATAGAGTTTATTTGTTTTTCAATTAGGTATGAACAAATATTTTCATAAGTGTATTTGTTTTCACGAATGATTTTAAATTGATCAAATAAGTCGTCTTGATTCCATTCGTTTAGCTTTACCCAGATCTTAGATGTTGAACAGTTATAAATACCTGGCTGTGATGGTTCTATATTTGATTCAAACTTGTTATACCCTGTGTTATCAAGTCCTAAAGAGGAGTCCAAGTCGTAGAAGCTGAACCACCATATATCATCGCCATACATATTGATGATACAGTTTTTAGCAAAGTTATCTATTAACCCTAAAGTCATTGTATTTAGATAGTAGCGACATGCTTGAACTTTATTGAAGTATTTATCACTATTAGCTATCCAATCCTCTCTGTCAGCCTCGCTAACGAAGTTTACGAATCTAGCCAGGGACAGTATCGCATAATCATAGTAAGAGCCAACCACAGCCCCGTCATGAGCGAATCCTAGCTCGTCATAGTATCTCGTCACATCATATTCGCCTGTCTTATCCTCGAATGCATCCTCGTCATAAACTATTTCAAAGTCTGCTAAGATAGCTGCATAACATTCTTCTAAATTAGTCCAAGTTTTATAAAATGCTCCTGCTGATGTGTCAGAGTTAGCTTTGATTTCCCAACGTACAGTATTAGGTATTGTTTCCATACCTAAAGTTTTAGTACATGATTTATCATGGTTAAAGTTGAATATACCCATCCAACGACCATTGATATATAAATTACATGGAAATCCATTGATAGTATCTCTAGTTAATGGATCAATTTTTTTAGCTGGATTGTTATAACCATCAAACAAGAAGTCATTAACAAGTCTAGCTGTACCAGTGTTTCTACAGTGTGAAGAATCCATATAGTCGGCTTTTAAGCAGAATGTATTTTCAGGATAACCATCACCATCTGCTGGATACATATTGATTTTAACTTTTTTGTATGTTTCAGGATCGTTTTTAGTATCTTCTTTAACATTACCATTTGCATCTCTAGCCCAATCATATAACTTGAATTTATAGTTTTTAACTGGATAAGCAAGTGATGATGTACCTTGCCAGGATGTTTGGCCCATTAAATCAAATGATTCACCGAATAAATCTTTGTTTGGTGATGTATAAACAACATTGATCCATTGTTTAGTATCTTTAGTCATTAAATCGCATTTACCTATATCTGTATCATAGAAGTTAAGTGTAGGTATATCACTATCAACAGTTACATAGTTTTTATCGTATATAGCTTTTTGTTCCATTAAATCATCATAGTCAGCTATATAGTTTTGTAAAACTTCTTCATGGTCTAATGGTCTATTGTAAATACGAATAGATTTGATTTCACTGTTACCAAACAATTCTTTGTTTTTATCAGTGTTAATTAGCACTCTCTCGCTATTTAGGATGCTTTCATATATTTTTGTTGCGCCTGAACCTTGATCTGATAGCATAGCAACATCAGTGAAGATACCATTGATGAATGTTTGAATCATTGGATTCGGTTTATATGTTGGATTAGGATTCAATACTGAATGTCCATTTTCATCAAGAATATATTCTTCATAGTAAGTTGATGTTCTATTAACAACAAAAGTAATACGCATATCCTCTCTATCTGTATAGTAGGATTTTAATTGGTTTGATTCAGTAGTTAATACAGCTTTTTCAGAGTCAATATAGAAGCCTGAATATGGAGTATTAGCATCTGTACATTCAATAACCCTCGCATTATTGTCACCAGAATTATTGCTTCTAAATAAGATGTCAAAAGTAAAACCATTTACAGCATTATCTTTCAATGGTAGATAATCAAGTATTTCGGCCCACGTCTTACCATTTGAAACAAGTCTGCCATCTATCCAACCATTGCTAGAGAAGTTATAGTTATGTAAAACTAATTTAGCTTTTTTACCTGCATCAGTCATAATCTCACTATAAAGCGTTTCTTTGTCTATATCTGCATTAGATTTGCTACCCATATTGAAGTAAGCCTGAAGCCCTGTTGTAACGTGTGTGATACGTTTAAATGTACTAGGTTTGATGATTATTGTTAAAGACATCGTAGAAGCCACTTTATCGTCTACTGTAGCCACTTTAACAGTCAAGGTATAGGTACCTATAGGGAAGTCTCTATAATCGCCCTGGAAGGCATTTGAACCTAATTGAACAGCAGCTTCTTTATAAAGAACATCATCAATATAATATTTAGCATTGAACATTGTTTGTCCAACCATTGATATTCTATATGGAATGTTTATTATATAGCCTTCTTCGACTGTGTATGAGTCAGCAGAACTACTAAGTAAGATAGTATTATTATCAGCTATAGCAATGTTATATTCTAAAATGTTTGATACAAATTGGTCAGTAACAACTTGCATAGTAACATGGAATATACCAACAGCTTTTAATTCATTAGGAAATGCAAATGTGTTATAACCGCCAAAAGCTTGTTGTGTATACATTGAGCCATTTATGTTCACTTGTAATGTCATTTCAGTAGAAGCATCTAAAGCCGAAACATTAAATGGTATAGTGATATTGCTATAAACTTGATAATCTAAACCATCATCAAATGTTGATGTTATTTCTAGCGCCCCACAGATTATAGTAATTTCAATGATGTTAGTCATTTTACTTAATGCATCAACCACATACATAGATATACGGTTAATACCTTTTGTTAAGGTACCTATATTGACACTTCCAGCACCTTGTTTTTTAACTGGATATTCTAGTTCTTTAGATGTTTCACCATTAACGATTGTTATATATAACGTACCTTCTCCATAGTTTGGTGATTGGAATGTGTATGGTAATATAACCGTTTCTTTTTCCTTGATTGTTGATAATTCAGGAAGTGATGTTGATAATATACCGCCTTGAGCAAATGAACCACCGCCACCGCCTGCAAATTTAACCCTTTTAACTTCAGAGCCATTTGAATAAAACACTAATTGTGTCAATTCTGTGTCATCATCTTCAATCACAGTACCTACTTTTACATCATCAAACTTTTTAGCAGAAATATCACTTATTGCTTGCTCTATCTTGTTCATATGAGCTTCAGTTATTAAATCCTGGTCTTTCCAAGTAGTCGCATTATAGGAGCCATCTGATTTATATACGGATAGGACTAAGCCGCTATAAGCAGTTCTACTTGCATTAATTTTTGCTTCGCCTATCCTCGCATCAGGGCGTATCTGGATCTTGGTTACAAATTGGTTTTAATATGCTTAATGATACTGGAGGAATAGTTAATCTATTTGAATCCACGTCTGGACCGTCATATAAGTGTATTTGAAGCATATGTGTGCCTTTTTCAGCTATTTCATCAATGAACTCTCTAGTGATTTCAAATCTAATTTTGCCATCTAGGATTTCGCATCTATCACTAAAAATAACTTCATTATTTGCTTTTAAGATACAAACACTAGCCCATTGTGCCTCAGAATCTTCAACTAAATTAGTTTTACCAGATTTGAAACTACCAAATTTATAATGGTTTTGTAAAACTTCAATTAATAAAGTTACACCGCCATCACCTAAATACAAATAGACATTCTCTGATAATAATGCTTTATCATCTTTAACTGTAATAGTTAAATATTTAATAATTGCCATTTGTTTCAACTCCTTTACAAAATTTAAGAAGGAGCATTAGCCGCTCCTTCAATAATAAAATGTCCTACACATTTGAGCATATAGGCCTCGTCAATTCAAGGAGAACATAGGCTTTGTAGGATCACTAATTGAGCTTTCTTTATTTTTAGTTAGTCACGCTCTATGACTAAATCAAACTATTGAGCTTTATTTTTCTGCTCGCGCTCTACGAGCAAGCCTTATCATGTCGTGGAAATTAATCCAAAATAAAAAACGCTAAATAGCGCCACTCCAAAATTATTTTTCTTCTAGTTTTGCCTCTAACTCCTGAATTCTTTCTTGCAGTTGTTTATTTAATGCTATTTGCAGAACCAGTTCGTATTCTACTTCTGCATACTTTTGTTTGTATACATCCAGTACATAACTAATATTTAGATCCATTGATTTGCTCACCTCTTTCATAATAACTTCTTCATATGTGAATTATTTATTAAGTGATTCAATTAAGCTATCAACTTTTGCCTCTAGCGCTTTTCTATGTTTTATTTCTTCTTGCAATGCTCCACATAAAAAAACCATAAGTTTCTCTGGAGAGTAAGCCATATAGTCGCCTTCATCACCTATTTGTTTTTCTTCGTCTACAACACGCACTAATTCACTACCAACTTTTGTATATAAAACATCTTGAACAACAAGTCCATAGTGAGTTATGTCTTTATTATTTTCTACATCTTCTTTGTATCTATAACTTGCTATTGGTAATACTTCTATAAAATCAAGCATATCCTTTTTGCTTATATTGACATTAGGAGCCATGTAACCAGATTCACCTATTTCTTGAACATCTTGGTCTACATACTTAATATCAGTTTTAAGTCTTTTATCTGAAGATACCCAAGTACCATTTACATATAGATATTTTATCCATACGTTGTTACTAAAAGATGCATCGCTAGTACAAGATATACCAGTAGTATTTACAGTATTAGATTTCATTTGTCCAGAAACAGTAGCTGAAGTGCATGATAATGAACTACCACAAGACACAGCACCGCTTAATGTAGATGTGCTAGTTACATATAAAGTACTGCTTGTTACTTTACCGTTAGTAGCATTGATGTTACCGCCATTTGTTGTGATTGAACCTGATACAGCAACACCACCATTTGTAGAACTAAATCCATTTGTAGCAGCTATTGAACCTACACAAGAAACACTAGCACTAGAAATTGCACCAGAAACCGCTAATGCACCAGTTACCGACGCATCGTTTACAACTTTAAGTTTTTGAGTTCTTAATGTTGCCTCTGGAATAACAACTTCTCCTGTTCCTGATTGGTCTTCATTAGAAGTTAATCCTGCTAACAAATATATGTTTTTAGGTGAAGAAAGTGTTAAGGTTTGGTCAGATGCTATTCTGAAGTTATCAGCATTATAATAAAGAAGTTTTGTTCCATTAAGATACATAGATTCACTGTATATCCTAACACCAGTTGAATTACTATTAGCATAGGTTTGTAATGTCGTACCCTTAATAGTTCCTCCTTGAATTAGGTTTCCACTTATAGTACCAGTTGTTATATTGCTACCATTGATAGTTGTAGAACCACTAGTAGATAAATCACTGAATGTTACGAATCCAGATATATTAACTTTACTAGCATTTATTTTGATTGATTCTTTAGATGCATTGATAGTGCTAATAATATTAGATGAATCAGCTTTATTACCTATAGCTACTTCAAATTCTTCGTTAGATAATTCTAACGAAGCTATTTTCTTACCATTTTCCTCTATAGAAGCTTCAAAACCATTTACTGTTTGTGATAATGTTGAAACTGCTGATTTAGCCTCGTTCGCTGTTGTTTCAGAAGTTGATATTCTTGTTTCAAAGCCATTTACTGTTTGTGATAGCGTTGAAGCTGCTGATTTAGCCTCGTTTGCTGTTGCTTCAGTAGTTGATATTCTTGAATCAAAACCATTAACTGTTTGTGATAGTGTTGAATAAGCTGTTTTAGCTTCATTTGCTGTTGTTTCGGTAGCTGATACTCTTGTTTCAAAACCATTTAATGTTTGTGTAAACTCTGATACTTTAGCTGTAACTGTTTTACTTGCTTCGTCAGCTATAGATTTAGCATCCCAACTAGGATCATAGTATGGAGTCGTATATTTAGTTGCTGTAGGATTAGCATATACGACTTTATTTCTAATCCATAGATATTTCCCTGCTGTATATGCTGGACATGTGTCTAACCAGGATCCAGTAGGCGCTGTTGTTGATGATGTTCCTGCTTGGAATTGTGGCGTTACACTTGTAACTGATTGTCCAGCCGCTCCTTGTGATCCAGTTTCACCTTTAGCACCTTGAATACAAACAGCAGTACCATCAGCTTGTGTGTTGTCAGTATATATATAGACTACTTTTTGCCATATGTATTTTCCACTTGTCCAAGTAGGTGATGTTTCGGACCAACTACCACCAGCTAAAGATGTTGCACTTGTAGATACATAATACATAGTTTTAGTTGATTTTAATGTTTTCTTATAGTTTGATTCTAGTGATCCAACTTTGCTTTCAATGCCATCTACAGTTTGTTTAAATGCTGAATAGTCGTCTTTCAGCGTTACTTTTTGGCCATTTTCTTTAGTTATTGTTGTATCTGATATAAGCGTATTTATTTCACCTTGTAATACTTCTAAGCTAGTTGTGTGAGTATTCACAGTTTCCACAAGATTACCCACATTTCCATCAAGGTCCTCTAATGTTTCAACTTTTGTTGTTAAGTTATTAAACGCCACTTCTAATGATTGATTTTTTTCATCTAGATAAATTCTATTACTTTTAATTGTTTCAGAACCATCATCATTAATAGTTTTAATAACACTGTCTATATCTAGTTTACTACCACTGATATTAGCGTTACCTGCTACCATATCATCAACTATTAATCCATCACCAATAGCACTAGCAGTAATACCATCTTTATTAAGAAGTTGTCCTTGCCCTGTTTCATCGTATAGGATGAACGTAAAGTCACCGCTCGTATCCCTACCCATTTGAATTCTTACTTTGCCATTCTCGTCTTTAAATTGCATTAAATCGCCTATGATTTGTAGCGTTCCATCATCAGACATGATGTTTACATTATTAGTATCAATAGAACCACCATTAATTTTATCTGCATTTAAGGTATCTATCATGGCATTTTTGATGAATCCATTATCTACTGAAACTTTTTCAGATGTTAGAATCAATGAATGTATATTGTCAGATGTTAAGTTACCATTTACTAATGTTTGAATAGTCGCAACTTGTACATCTAATTTTTCAATATCAGCTTCAACCACAGTTAAGTCTTTAATATCGGCTTTATTTGCTTCTAAATCTTCAACTTGAATATGAATTGCTTCTAAATCTTCTATTTTGGCATAAGCAACATTCATATATCCAATTTGTTCAACCACTGTATCTAGTCGGCTTTTTAGCTGTTCAATTTCTTCTGGTCCTCGTTCTATCTCTGTCTTATTAGATAATTCTATTTCTTCTATTTTTTGACTCAATACATTGAATTTTCTTCTGATTGCTCTAACCATAATATTAATATCATGGTTTTTTTCGTATACGTTGATTACGTCACCTAATTGAACTGTTTCTGCTGCTGCATAGTTTTTATATTCTTCGGTTTTGGATAAATCCACGAAGTTTATAGTATAATCTGCTTGAAGTACGTCAAATAAGTTATCAAGGTATTCTAATAGAGCCAATTCAGTAAGTTTTGCTTGTGCTTCAGCTAATGTATCAAAAACTAAATCTCCTTCATCTGGCTCTTTTGTTTGAACTTCTCCATCTTCA
>JAEIGA010020556.1_pt1 | contig 10064 bp, 8 predicted proteins | sample 9270691 | NCBI WGS metagenome assembly JAEIGA01 (sample SAMN17057246, study PRJNA624740) | gut metagenome | biome: biome; isolation source: fecal sample | host: Bos grunniens | place: China: Xizang | collected 2019
ATGCATTAAGATGGAGGCTGCAGGTTCACCAATCCCATTGCAGTTCTGGATACAGATTATCCCCGATGGAGAGGAGGCTTCAAAACTACGCCTTGTTGCAAAAGCTGAAATAAACTTCATGCTACGCGCCATGATTGAGAAGCCACTAAAGGACGGATTGGAGAAAATTGCCGACGCACTGGCAAAAATCAATTACTGATACCGTTTATCAACAGACAACCTACCGCACATAAAGCGGTACTTCAATATATGAATGCTGTTCCGCGGAACAGCATTCATACAACATATCAGATACAACTATGGCAAAGAAACTTTGGGAAAAGAACATTGACGTAAACCCCGAAATTGAGCGTTTCACCGTGGGACGCGACAGAGAGCTCGACCTTTCGTTGGCACGCTACGACGTGTTGGGTTCTATTGCTCACAGCGCAATGCTTAACAGCATAGGAATGCTGACAGACAGCGAAACAACAGACCTGCACAACGAGCTCCGCAATATATATGGTATAATTGAAAATGGCAGATTCATCATTGAAGAGGGGGTTGAAGATGTCCACTCACAAGTAGAGTTGCTGCTGACACGCAAACTGGGCGACACGGGCAAGAAGATACATAGCGGCCGCTCACGTAACGACCAGGTGCTTGTAGACCTGAAGCTTTTCACACGTCATGAACTACAGGATATTTGCGAGGCTGTCATTGGGCTTTTCGACGCACTGCAGAGACAGAGTGAGAAGAACAAGGATATCCTTATGCCGGGCTACACCCACCTGCAGGTGGCAATGCCATCATCGTTCGGTTTGTGGTTCGGAGCATACGCCGAGAGCCTTGCCGATGATATGCTTTTTCTTCAGGCAGCATACAAGATGTGCAACCGCAACCCATTGGGTTCGGCTGCGGGCTATGGCTCATCGTTCCCTCTAAACCGCACAATGACAACCGAGTTGCTTGGTTTCGACTCAATGAACTACAACGTAGTATATGCCCAGATGGGACGCGGAAAAAGCGAAAAGAACGTTGCTTTTGCGCTGGCAAGCGTTGCCGGCACTTTGGCAAAGATGGCTTTTGACGCCTGCATGTTCAACTCTCAAAATTTCGGGTTTGTAAAGCTCCCTGCCGAGTGTACCACTGGCAGCAGCATTATGCCACACAAGAAGAACCCCGACGTTTTTGAGATTATGCGCGCAAAGTGCAACCGTCTGCAGGCATTGCCAATGGACATAACAATGGTCATGAACAACCTGCCAAGCGGCTACTTCCGCGACCTGCAAGTCATCAAAGAACTGTTCTTGCCGGCGTTTGCCGACATCAAAGACTGCCTCTCAATGGCAACATACATAATTGAACGCATTGAGGTGAACAAGGAGATTCTAAACGACAGCCGCTACGACGCAATGTTCAGCGTGGAAGAGGTTAACCGCCTTGCCACAGAGGGCATGCCGTTCCGCGACGCATACAAGAAGGTGGGACTCGACATTGAAGCAGGCGCCTTTACTCCCAACAAGGATGTACACCACACCCACGAGGGAAGTATTGGTAACCCATGCAACGAAGAAATCAGAAAAATCATGTACGGCATATACGAAGCCATGGACTTCAACAAAGCACGCAGCGCCGAGCAAGCACTGCTGAATGAATAAAAAAGTTAAACAGCCCGGGAAAAGCAATATATGCCGCACCCGGGCGTTTGAATAAAAAGCATTGCCCCAAATGAAGAGATTTATCCATTTGTCACTATTACTCACAATTATCCTCGCATTTACCGGTTGCGACGAGGAGAGCCCATACTCGGGCTACGCCGTAAACTTCAGTTTCGACAAGAGTATCCACCCCTATAACCAGGTCAACAGCTACGGGCAGTTCATTTGTGTAAGAAGGGGAGCAAATGTTGGAGAATACAAGCTCACCGACGCGCTTGGCAAAACACAGACAGTAAACATACCCCAGATACAGATTCAACAAGGCACATTCCACTACGGCTGCGGAGGACTTATTATAGGAACTCCGATGAACTGCGACGGGGCAATATGGGCCTATGACTGGGCCTGTCCCAAATGCGACAATAGCCGTCACAGAATTAACTTGGACTACACTTTCGGACATGCCATATGCCCCAACTGCGCCACAAAGTTCGATCTTAACAGTGGCGGCATTCCAATCGATGGAGACTCACGCCCACTGTGGCGCTACAGAGTCTTTGACTTGGGCAGCAATGTACTGATACAAAATTAAAGACAAAAGCCCCTTGCTTTTTATCCAAAAAGTTATACCTTTGCGGTAAACTGTGAACATACAACAGCGCATACAGTGAAATATCAAAGCAAGTTTTGTATATCTCACTCGTTTATTGTATCTTTGCAGCTGTTGTGGAAAACCGCAACAAAACATAAGGTCGCTCGAATGGTGGAATCGGTAGACACGAAGGACTTAAAATCCTTTGGCATTTAAACGCCGTGCGGGTTCAAGTCCCGCTTCGAGTACTGGTTACATTAATCCCTTGTAAGAAGCTTCTTACAAGGGATTAATGTATTTATAACAAAATGAATTCATATTAAACACCTATAAACCAGCAGAGTGCTTGTATGTACTACTGCAGTTTTCAATAGACTCAAAGACTACTACACTATGGAATTTATCTTGACAATCATTATCGGTATCGCAACAGGAACAATTATCGGTTACTTCGTTGCACACAGCAAAAACAGGGAGTTGCAGAACGACATCGACAAACTGCAATGGCAATTGGATAACGAGAAGAGCAATGCAACGCTCTTGGAATCAAACTTTGGAAAACAGTTGGAAAGCACTAAAGCCGATTGCGAGAAACGTATTGCTGAAATAAAGAGTGACGCCGAGAAACAGGCGCAGGAGAGGTTGGCTGCACAGGAGAGAAGACATTCCGAGGCAATAAAGGCGCAGCAGGAAATATTTGACGCTACCATGGCAAAGGTTACAGCGCAGATGCAGAGTGCCACCGAAGAGATGCTCAAGCAGCGCCAGAAGGAGTTTACAGAGTCGAGTAACAGCAATCTGGGACAGATTGTCAACCCCTTGCGCGAAACCATTGAAAAGATGAAGCAGACGATGAGCGACAGCACTCTTAAGCACACCGAATTGAGTACTGAGATGAAAATAAATCTCGAGAACATGATGAAACATAGCGAGGCTGCCAAACAGAGTGCCGATGAACTTGCACGCGTATTCAAGCATAAAAGTAAGGTGCAGGGTGACTGGGGAGAGCGCGTGCTTGACGAGTTGCTCGAGTCGCAGGGGCTAACCCAAGGTGTACATTACGAAACGCAGGCAACCATACGCGACGCAAAAGGAGATGTTGTGAGAACCGATACCGGCGGAAACGTGCGTCCTGACGTAATACTGCACATAGACAACAACCGCGAGATAATAATTGACTCAAAGGTTTCGCTTACGGCATTCTGGAACTATATCAATGCCGAGAATGAAGATGAACGCGAAAAGCACCTGAAGGCTCATGTCGAGAGTGTTGTAAAGCATGTGAAGGAACTTTCAAAGAAGGACTATTCTTCGTATATCAAGACTCCTAAGATAAAGATGGACTATGTAATAATGTTTGTACCTCATACCGGCGCTCTGTGGACAGCCCTGAATGCTCAGCCCGATTTGTGGAGAAAGGCAATGGAGATGAATGTATTCATTGCCGACGAACAGACTCTCTTTGCGGCTTTGAGAATGATAAGCCTTACATGGACACATATTGCGCAGGCCGAGAACCATGAGAAGGTATATGCCCTTGCCAATGAGATGCTCGACAGAGTGGGCAAATTCATGAAAAACTACGAAGCTATTGGGAAAGCACTCGCCACAGCACACAATGCATACGAGGATGGTAAACAGAAGCTTACACCCGGAGGACACAGCATTATAGGTACTTGCGCCAAACTGGAAAAACTGGGTGCCAAGCAGAACAAGAGTAACCCCATACCAAGAATTGACTCAGCAGACAGCAATTGAATAAAGAAACATGAGCAGCAAGTAATTGCTGCTCATGTTGTATAGGTTCAGGTCAATTATAATCTATATCATTTAACGATCTGTTTCTTGCCATTTACAATGTAGATACCGGCCTTTGTAATATTCTCGACCTTGCGTCCTGTAAGATCATAGATGGTTGCGTTACCGTTTTCACCAACCACAGCCTCGATACCGGTATTACCTATAGTCCAGGTAACAGTACCCTTGCAAGCATAGTTCTTCACGTGCCATGTTGTTGCAGGGTATCCCCAGCTGTCGATGGTCTCCTCACCTGCATAATCAACAACAATGTCTGCAAGGTTCAATGTATATGTGCCAGCCTCGGTTACTGGAATTGACTCATAAGCATATCCATTCCATGTTGCATTCACAAGATACTCAAGTTTGTTGCTTACATTATAGCTGCTTGGACAATATGTAAGTGTGTACTCCTTGCCGTCGCATGTCATTTTAATTTCGCGTGAGATCTGCTGCCAGTCAGCGTTATAAGAAAGGGTCATGTTCTGGTTGAACTCAATTACAACCATATCGATCTGCTCAACAGCACCCTCAACTGGAGTAATCTTCACAATCTCCAATTCGGTGATTTCAAATTTGTAGAGTGTAACCTCTATCATGCGCTCCTCGTTCTCAACTCCATCCATTGTAAACATACCCTCGGGAATATAAATCATGTATTCGCCGGCTTCGGTAATATCCTGGTCAAATGTAACGGTAATCTTGTTGTCGGCCAATGTAGCAGTACCCTCAGAGTCACCACCGCCAGGCATGAATATATAGACTTTCTCTGCACCCTCAACAAGTTTAACCTCGTTCACGTTGTTGAATGTAATATCAAAACTCTTCAATTCCTTGATTCTGTCACCAGTCTTTATGCTTGTTGTATACGAAGGTGTTGGGTCGATTACCTTGAATGAGAAAGTTCTGTACTCATTGATTGAATTGTCTACACCTACAAAAACGCCCTGATAGACATCCAGGAAGTAATCACCGGGAGTTGTGATTGGGGTATCCAACTCAAGTGTAACACTCTTTTTATCATCACTGATGGTATACTCGCTCTTGATATTGGCAACAGGAGTATAATAAAAATCAACAACCATAAGGCCGCTTGCAGGAAGCTTAACCTCGGCAATTTCCTTTTCAAATGTAAATACTATCTTGTCGAGCTGCGCTGTTCCATTGTAGTCGGGTGTAACGCTTGCGATTGGCAAAGCGGCTGAAACTGTAAATGTGAATGTCTGCTCGGCAAACTCTTCACCGTCAACGCTCTTTATGCAACCAGCAGGAATTGTGTAGCTGTATGTACCAGGAGCACTGATGTACTGGTCAATGGTTTCATCCTTGCCGTCCTTTCCCTCAACACTAATCTGTTCGAACAGAAGCATTACCATGTTCTTGGCCATGTATGGATCCTCGTAAAGACGTGTAAGTTTAAGTGACTCACCGGTCTCGTTGTTTTTAACCTCAATACCACCCTCGGGAAGTGTTGCTGTCACATCCTTGTTGAATGAAAGCTGAATATAATTTACACTGAAATTGACCGATTTGCTGTCGGGGTAGACATACTCCAACGCCAATGCGTTCTCACCACTCTCCTGTGCAACTGCTGTTCCCAATACAAGGAACATTGACATGAATAGAAGTATAAGTTTTTTCATAAGCTTAAAATTAGTTAATGATTAAATGTTTTTGATTATTTATACTGCGCGAATGTAGTTAAAAAAAAATAGCATTCAATATATTTTTTCCAAAAAAGCGCTTTTTTTTATATTTTTTATATAGAAATGTATACCCAACCATAAAATACACTTTCAAAAAGTTAATTTCTGTTTTGGCAATGAAGCATATAAATGACAACAGCTCCTCCTGCGGCGGAGGAGGAGCTGTTGTCATTTATGGGGACTTATTCTTTTACCTGGTCAAAATAATAAAGGTCACCCGATAGTATCTGTTCTATACGCATTACAACCTCGTCAATATCCATGTCGAGTGATACGGCACGTCCTTCGGGTTCTACAAGAACAATTCGTGGTGTCTTCTCTATCTTATAGAGCTTGGCTACAGAAGATTCGAACGCAAGAGCCTCACAGGCATGCAACCAACCCTCACCACCTGCATTATTGCTGCTCACGGCAGTTCTCCAGGCCTCGGTATCACTCTGCAACGCAATGCTTACAATAACCACCTTGTCCAAGTTCTCCTTTACAATGCTCTGCAGATGTTGCAGTTCGGCAATCATATCGGCCGATTTGCTGCAATCACTTGCCCAGAAATTAAGAACCACATATTTGCCGCGGAAATCGGAGAGTCTTGCAGTTTCTCCATTCATTGTGGCAAAGGTTATATCAGGCAGTTCATTACCCACTTTCATATCACTTGCAAGTACTTTATTGTGCAATGAAAGATAGTAGGGATGGGTATGCAATGTTGTTGATATGGCCTTGTCAATCTGCTGTGCATAGGCAACTGTCAGTTTTGGCAGCAGCACATGTTCAACAACATACGGAGTCATGGGCGAAGCATTATGGTCGATAAGGAATCTCAATATCTGCGACTCGGTTCTTATACCCTCTTTAGCCTCAATACGTTTCACTTCTCTCTTGCCTTCGGGATTCTCGAGCCACTCCTTGCCTCTCTCTTTTTCAAGAATCGCCACTGCGTCGGCGACCTCCTTTGCTCTTTCGAAAAGGATTGCCTTGTATTGGGCGTAAGTATCATTTGCCGGTGTACCTGTCGCGATACTGTTTTCAGGACACGCAGCCGATTCAGTCTCTATCACCACCTCACCCGGCTCCACAAACACCTCAATGCTTTTGCCTTCGCCAAAGCCTGTTATATTGTACAGAAGAGCGGGCTCGTCCTGTGCAATATTATATTTGAATGTATACTTGCCTTTCTTTACTTTGGCAGTTGCCACTTCAACCGCTTGGCCCGACTCATTGGTACGTGTCAAAAAGACCTTCTTTATTTTTTCACCATTATTCAAACTGCAATCCTGAATATTGCCGTTAATGGTACAAACTCCTTGTGCGCCGGCTACCATGCAGGTAAAGGCAAAAATTATTGTTGATATGAATCTATGTAACATAATCGTATTATTTTAGTCTCATTGCTGATCTACAATGCTTTTCAACTTCTTTACCATCTCTTCACCTCTCAGGCCAAACTCAACCACATTGCCATTAGGGTCGATAAGTGCTGTGAATGGAACACCTTTGACATTAAAGAATTTAATGCCTTCACTCTCCCAACCTTTCAACACTGATATGTGAACCCAATTCTTATGTACAAGTTCATTGCCTTCGATACAATCGAGCCAGCTCTCCCTATCGCTATCAATCGAATAGCTGAGCACTACAAGATTATCACTTGATGTGGAATATGCAAGTGCCTCTTTTAGGAATGGGATTTCACGTCGACAGGGCGCGCACCAGCTTGCCCAGAAATCAATGAATACATATTTGCCACGGAAATCGGACAACGAAAGTTCTTTGCCATCAACGGTACGTCCATAGATATCGGGAGCCTCGGAACCGACCTTAAGTTTTGCCGAACGTATCTCATTCACAAGTTCCCTGTACATTGCATATTTGTGCAAATCCTGCGGAACAGCACCGAGGAAACCCTCTATGACATCTGTTGTGAATGTAGGAATCATCGCATACTTCAATACATACAACACCACAGGTGAATCAATATGTTTGTATACAAAATCCATTATTGCCACCTTAAAGTGTAGATTGTTCACATAGAAGGTTGGTGATGTGTAATTAAGCTCGGCCTCCTGATTGCCTTTAATTTCGGCAGGAATACTTTCTTGTGCAGCCTTCATACGCACTTTACTCTCGGCAATACTTTTACTGTTTAAATCGGTATATTCCTGATACACATCATTACATGGTGTGCCACCGATTCTTGCACTAACCGGATATGCAGCGTCGAAAGGAGCTACATTAATGACTCCCGGTTCAAGGAACAACTGGATGCTTCCATTATCGAATCCGGTGATGTTGCACAAGTCAAGCACTTCGGGAGCTGTTCCTTCAAAGGTAAACTTACCATCGGTCACCTGGGAAGTTGCAAGCACAACAGGTTGTCCGTCCACTGTACATTCAAGTTTCACCTCTTTAACGGTCTCGTTGCTGTAGCATAAGGTTGTACTGCTCATTTCTCCCCTTATGACAAACTTATTGTCCTGCGCCGTAACAAATGTTGCTACAGCCAGCATCACAAACAACAATGTCTTTCTCATATTGTGTATGTTTTATTATTTAAGATTCTGCTGAATGAAGGTTCTCAACTGCTCGCCACGAAGACCGGTTGCCATGATGTTGTTGTACTCATCGAGTATGAACAGCGATGGCACGCCACTTACACTATACAGGCTGATTGTCTCGCAATCCCATCCCTTGAGCGATGACACGTTGACCCAAATGAGTCCATCCTTCTCTATTGCCATCTCCCACGACTCCTTATCGGTATCAAGCGAAACACCGATGATTTCCAGTCCTTTCTCATGGAATTCATCATACAGTTTTCTCAAAGCCGGATTGTTCAGACGGCATGGGCCACACCAGCTTGCCCAGAAATCGATAATTTTGATCTTACCTTTCACACTGCTCATTGTCACAGAGTTGCCCTTGGTGTCACAGAGCGTAAAATCGGGTGCTTTGGCTCCCTGGTCGGTCTTGGCCATGCGATCGATACGTTCCTTAATTATGCGGCCGTAACAACTCTCTTTTGCTCCATCGCCCAATGTTGCATACATAGCCCTTGACTCTTTGAGCCCGGCGTCACGCATAACAATATTGGAGTATATTGTATATGCATATATTATATTGTCATTGCCTTTGAGGAAGTTCTTTGTAAAGTCCCTCAGGTAAGCCTGTTCCCGTTTCAGAGAATCGTTGACAAGGCTTGCGCTACGCAACTTCCTTTCGGTACGCAAGGCATCATATTTCTCCTGTAGAGCAGATATAACAGAGCGCAGAGAATCGGAAGCCTTCATGTGAGCCGTATAGTCCTCGTTCATGGTTCCACCCTTAATATAAAAATTATCCCCCTCGCTCAAACATGCGCTGTATGTTATACCGGGTTCGGCAAAGAATGTAAAGCCACCCGAAAAGCCCTCTACCACAAGATGGGCAAATATTGGTTCTCCGGCATTTGCCTCCAGCTTGAACTTGCCTTTCTTGAAATCGCAGAAAGCCAAAGTATCCACCCTGTCCTCGCCCGATTGGGACAACATAAACAGACGTCCTTTCTTTATGCCGTCAATTTTACCTTTTATGGTAATAACACCTGTCTGGGCAACAGAAATCATTGTGCTGCACAATATTAACAGTGCCAGTAATACATTCCTTTTCATATAACAAAGTATTAATATATGCTTTTGTACAAGTAATCGTAAACAAACTGAATATCTTTGATCTCGCCCCACATATTGCCTTCATTGTCCCTATCATAGAACAGCGGAGCGTAATCGTTGTCAACATCGGCTGCAGTATTGAACTTTATCTCGCCCACAGCACCGTTTGTACCATTGAACATCACTATATTCAGGTAAAGTCCCAAATCGGCACTGAACGCAGAACTCTCCTCGTTACGGAACTTTATTTTTGTAACCTCGTAGCCTTGTGGAGCTTCGTAAACCACAAACTTGTCACCGTTACCTACATTATAGCGATATACAGTGCCACCTTCGGCAAAGAAGATGTTGGTTGTTGTAAACCATGAATTGTATGTAATGGTAGACATATCGGTTGGAGTCAATCCGCCGAGTCGTTTCTCGCCAACAATAGTGTATGCCGAAAGCACCTCTTCCTCGTCGTCTTCCTCGCCGGCACTGCCTACCCTTCTCTTTGCCTTGCTGCCATCACCAATGTCCTGAACAAGCAGTTCGTAGCGATAATAGTCTCCGGTAGCCTCATCCTTGAAGATAAAATAGGGGTTCTGCTGGCTATAGTTGTCACGATAGTTTATATAGCCCATGACAGCTGTCATATCTGCCGGTGATTTCTCAAGCCCCTGATATTTCACGTTGGCATCCA
>JAEIGA010020557.1_pt1 | contig 10064 bp, 7 predicted proteins | sample 9270691 | NCBI WGS metagenome assembly JAEIGA01 (sample SAMN17057246, study PRJNA624740) | gut metagenome | biome: biome; isolation source: fecal sample | host: Bos grunniens | place: China: Xizang | collected 2019
CGAGAGAATATATTGTGAATCCATATCAGATAGCAGCAACAAATGGCAGATACTATTTAATTTGCAATTATGATAAATATGACAATGTATCAAATTACCGATTGGATCGCATTACAAATATTAAGGTTTTGGATACACCTGTGAAACCTACAAAACAGGTAAAAGGTCTTGAAAATGGACTGAATCTGCCAAAGCATATGGCAGAACATATTTATATGTTTACCGGAGAAAGTGTTCTGGCAACATTTCGAGCGAAGAAGTATTTGGTAAGTGAGATTATTGATTGGTTCGGGAAAGACATTACTTTCTCAGATGAAACAGAAGAGGAAGTGACTGTGAGAGTTACTGTGAATTTGGAAGCAATGAGGAAATGGGCACTTCAATATGCAGTGCATGCAAAGGTATTAGGTCCGGAGAAGTTGGTTTCAATGGTAAAAGAAGATGTAGCGAAGGCTGCGGAGATGTATAAGGAGGAAGAGTAGGATGAGTGAGAAGCGTGAAAACTATGGATTTGATAAAAACGAGGGATTTATCGGGAATGTCGATGATTTCAATGGGATTATCTTTTGTCTTAGGGAACCGAACACCAATAACAAAAAAGCGGAAGAGTTTTGGTTTCAAAAAGTTATTAATCAACGAGAACAATATTTTCAAGAATTAAAAGAGAAAAAGCAAGGGAATATAGTTATTAGCAAAAGGATAGCTACAAGATTCAAAAATGAATTTGTTGGTATATTAGAACAATTGAAAATTGACGAAACTCTTTCTAATATTGCATTTTGCAATGTAAATTCGGAAAAGGGGAGGAACAAAGTGGAAAAGGAGTATAATGTAGCATTAGAAAAAGCGGATGAAAAAATGGAAGAAATAGTAATACTGAGTCCTAAAAAACAACTGCGTATTTTCACGTGTGTTGATATATATGAAAAATTAAAGAATGCGTGGAATGATAAATACGATATAAAAGAGGAAAAGGAGAAAGGAATCAAATATCTGCAAACCAAAACAGGTAAAACTGTTAAGCGAAATCGTTTCACCTGTCAAATTGCAGATAAAAATGTGACTGTATATGACATGTACCACCCATCCAGAGTGGGTAGGTATAAATTGTGGGAGAAACTATTACATGAGCTTAATGAAAATTCGAAATGAAGATTTAATATTCGAAAACAAATGCTTTGAGGACCGAATCAATACAGAACTCCAGTTACTAGATTATGACTGGATGACTTATAACCTTAAGACGGTGTTTCCTACTAAAAATCAAGGGAAACTAAAAGTTCTCTTTTGGTATAGCGGTATTAGAGATTCTTTTATGGAAGTAGAACAAGAAGTGAATGGAAAGATAGAGAAGATAGAATATGAGTATGAAACAGATATCTTTGTAAAATACATCATAAAGTTTATGTCTCAACATTTGTCACAATGGCGAAACGAGAGTGTGTTTAATGGTGGAGATTTGGTGATAGATTTCTTTAATGATGTAATTCAATATGGACGAGAAGTAGAGCCGAGGGAATAAATCCTTCGGTTCTTTCATTTTTGTTATTACAAAAGAGATGGGACAATTTCAGTACATTGGAGGTGATAGTATTTAGTTACAAAAAACGAAAAGGAAGTGACCATATGCAATTGTATGTAGATATTATTAAAGAAACTATGAAATCTAGTATCATGCAAGAACATTTAATTCAAAACATTCATCAACTCTCAAGATACGAGTGGGCAGATATGATATGTAGTGTTCCCATTGCACTAGAACGAAAGGCAGAATTATTGGAGGCATTGAGTGAATGTGCAGACGAAGATGAAACAAAAGAATTTTACATGCATATAACAGAACGCATCAGAGATTGGCTTAGAAGACTTGAATTGAAGGAAGGTGAATTGTTCTGCCTATGTGGATATTGTAATGAGCACGGAGAACGCCATCAGTTTGAAAGTGCACCACATTACAGTTGGGAAACGGCGATGGAATATCTGAATGACGAAACTGAAAAAGAAACTGTAATTCAATATTTGGAGAATAAGGCTAAAAAGAGTGAAGAAGTAAATTGTTGGTATGAACTTGAAAAATGGGAACAGGATAAAGATGGAAATTTAGTAGAGACAGTTGAGTACCTGATATTAGATGGGAAAATTTGTTATGCTTGGGATATGGATGAGCATAACAGAGAATATTATCCAGTCAAATTCAGTTGTGATTTGGATCTACCAACACCTTTTCAAGTGGGGGATATCGTTACGATGGATTGCCGACCGATTCAGCCAATCAGGCGTGTTTTAATTCTAGAGGTGGGCGAACATAGGGATTGCTGCTTGCCACAAGGTTTATATGTTGGGAAAGATAAAAAATTGTATGTTGGTGCCATTAAACATAATTCTGTATTTAAGGATTCACACTGGACTGTTTCAAGACCGGAAATTCCTGCTTTATATTGTGCAGAAAAATATGAAGGAGTATTGCCAGAAGAAGAGTTGATTCTGCGCGAAATCAGCCGTTGGTTGCAAGGAGACGAAGCAAGAGGAAGGGCTTTATTTGAATATATGCGTAAGGAAGAAGACATGCAAAAGATACTAGAGTTTATGCAGAAGGGAGAAAGAGAATGTTTGCATTAAAATACACGAGTTCATTACCGGAATTACAAAAATATTTAGATGAACAACTTGAAGAATATATGCAGAAAAAAGCATTAGAAGAGGAACAAGCCTTTCAAGTGAAAATTCATTACGATGAAGAAAGACGATTGTTGACAGAACATGTATACGGGTCACCACAAAAGTTAAAGGAAATGTGTTTTATGGCATTTTTGGGATACCTCGCAAAAGAGAAAAAGATTAAGGTTAGTAATGTTGTGACTCAATGTCCATTTATGCTCCATCTGCTTGGAGTAGTATCTTATGACATATTTGAAAAAACGCATTGTGTAGAAGATATGTTTTCCCCAAATTACAATAATGATTTGTATCCTAAGGGAAAGATAAATTCCACCAATTATTATGTTGGTGAGAATTTTTATAAAGTTTGCAAAGAAGATATAAAACAATTTCTAGACCAAAGTGGATATATATGCATGTGGGAAGGAATGGCACCGGTTTGTTCTGATTCCGCACTTAACCGAATGCCAGTAGGAATTGTCGTGTTACCAATGGAAAATGATCTGTCAGAGTATAGGAATGAGTTTGGAAAATTATATGATGGAACAGATTGTGTTTTAGAGGAAAACTCATTGGATTTATATCCACAAGGCCAGTTCTATCAGTTTCTTTCTATGCAACAAGAAAGGTGGGAACTATCAGAAGAGGAAACATTGATGCTTAATGCGTACAAGAAAAACGAGTTAGATAAGCAAACAGTTATTAGAATTTTAGCGTCTGAAATGATCAATAGTGAACCTGGTTTTTATGATGCAATAGAAAACTTCGAAGAGATTCATTCAAGAGAGGCATTGTATGAATATTTAATGGAAAAGCAAATGCACGAAGAGCAAGCATTGTATTGGACGGAGTTGATACGTAGAGGAGCGTTAAAGAGAAAATTGCAGCGACACGAAATCTCTTACTCTGATTATGCAGAATTATATATTGCTATCGGAAAAGAACGAATCGGCATGTTTAGTCATGTGCATTATTTACCGTCTTACTGGAGTGTACTCGAAAAGTTTTATCGATTGACAGAAGAAAAGGACAAAGGGAAAGTTATTGCAGTTGATTTTGACGGAACATTAAGTCTTGGTGAATGGCCAAGCATAGGTCCCGCAAACAAAGAACTAATTGATTTTCTAAAAGAACAAAAGAAAAATGGAGACAAAATAATTCTTTGGACATGTCGAGAAGGTGACGCTTTGCAGGAGGCTGTAAGGTGGTGCGAGAGAGAAGGGCTAGTGTTTGATACAGTAAATGACAACATTCCGGAAATGATAGAACGTTATGGAACAAATAGCAGAAAAGTGAGCTGTGACTATTACATTGATGATAGAGCAGTGTGGACAAATGCATTTGGATTATTGAGGTAAAAAATGGATGACAAAAGTATTCGAAAAATATTAATATCCTACCTTAAAGCCAAACACAAAGAAATCCGCATTTATCAAGAAAAAAGTATAGGAAGTTCCATTTGTGATGTAATGGCTGTCACAGATTGTTTAGTGGGATATGAGATCAAAAGTGACCTAGATAACTATGAGCGATTACCCGACCAAATTAAGGCTTATGATCAGTTTTTTGATAAGAATTACTTAGTAGTAAGTGGAAAACATCGTGTATCTGCAACAGACAAGGTTCCGAATTATTGGGGAATTATCTGTATTTACAATGATGATATTGATATTGTAAGATATGCGATGACTAACCGCAATATGTCTTATCGAAAACAGTTATCAATATTATGGAAATTAGAGTTAAAAAACATACTAATCAAGAATAGCATGCCAATATATGCCCAAAAGGAGAAAGGGTTTATTGCAGACAGAATTGCAGAACATGTACAACCGGTTCTTTTAGGAGAGCAGATTGCATCAGAACTTCTGCATCGCGATTATTCTGTCTATGATGCAACAGATTATAGTATATATCACAAGCAAGAGGATGATTTTCCCACATTGGAAATCATGGACATGCTCTCGGAAAAGGATTTTACAAGTTTTACGTTGGACCAATGGATTGAAATATATCAACAGGCCAATAAAGCGAAAGAGGAGAAAGAGAGAATCTATCAGGAGCCGATTCCCGAAAGAACCGTGCATGAGATTCCTTATACAGATATTGAGGTTTCATTGGGTGTTCCTTGGGTTGATGTAGATATCATAGAGGCATTTATGTATCATCTCTTAGATAGAAGATGCTGGGATAACTACAGACACGTCTCGTATGAGCCTGTCACGGGCAGCTGGAATATTAGTAACAAAAAGTATCTGGGAGAAGGTAATACAAATGCAGAGGTGAAATATGGTCTAAAGAGATATAATGCGCTATATATAATGGAAGCAACGTTGAATTTACGAGAGATTAAACTGTATGATGGCGGAACGGAATATAACGAACGAGATACTCTTGCAGCATTAGAAAAACAAAAGCTGATTCAAGAAGAGTTTAGAAGTTGGATATGGGAAGATGAGGATAGAAGATGGCAGGTTGAAGAAGCGTATAATAAATTATTTTCTAGATACGAACTCCAACATTATGACGGAAGCTATCTTACTTTCCCAGAAATGAACCCGGAGTTTGAACTATTTCCATATCAGAAAGATGCAGTTCAAAAAATCATCGAGTCGAAAAACACCTTATTGGCATTTGATGTAGGTGCTGGAAAAACATTTATTATGATTGCAGCGGCAATGAAAATGCGTAGGGAAGGTATCTCGCGAAAAAACATGTTTGTAGTTCCAAATCATATTGTAGGACAGTGGGAGAAAATCTTTTCAGAACTATACCCGAATGCAAAGATTTTGGCAATCGAGCCAAAATCCTATAAGCCTGATATGAGAAATAAAGTTCTGAAACAAATCCAAGAGGGAGATTATGATGGAATCATTGTTGCGTATAGCTGCTTTGAAATGATTCCACTATCAGTAAATTCTGTTTTAGACAATATGAATCGACAGTTAGGAAGATTGGAAGAAGCGGTTGCAAGCTTGAGAAATAGAAGTGGATATACGATGTGGGGTGAAACTCCCATATCTCAAGAAAAGCAATATATAAGAAAATTAACGGAAGAGTTTTTAAGCAGTATGTATACTACGGGCTCTTCGCAAATTACATTTGATATGCTGGAAATCAATACACTTTTTGTGGACGAGGCGCATAATTACAAAAACATCCCAATTAAGACGAAACTCAGAAATCTAAATGGAATTAACACAAAAGGTTCTTCTAAATGTCTTGATTTATTACATAAGATTCGATGGGTTCAGCAAAATAATGACGGACGAGGTGTGGTGTTTGCAACAGGAACACCGCTATGTAATTCCATTGCTGATGCTTATGCCATGCAAATGTATTTACAATATGATGAATTGCAGAAAAGCCATTTGGATGTGTTTGATAACTGGGTAAAGACATTTGCACTGCCAGAACAGTTATGTGAGATTGATGTGGATACCTCTAAATATCGGTTTGTTCGCAGGTTTGTCAAGTTTTTTAACTTACCGGAACTTTCTAGTATGTTTTCACAGGTTGCTATTTTCCATGCCGTAAATAACAAGGAAAGTTTGCCTGAGTTTGAAGGATATACGGATGTGGTTATTAAGAAATATGATGAATTAGCTGATTATATGACAGAACTTTGCAAACGTACAGAGCGCATTCGGACGGGTGAGGTGGATAGAAAACATGACAATATGCTAAAGGTAAGCACGGATGGAAGAAAAGCCGCGTTGGATTTAAAACTTGTTGGAAAGGAGCAGCCATATAATCAAAGTTCAAAAGTTTACAATTGTGTGAAAAACGTAATTGAGCTATATGAAAAGCATCCGTCAACTACGCAACTAATCTTTTGTGACTATTCAACACCAAAAGGTTCAGATTTTAGTGTATACAAAGAATTAAAAGAAAAACTTGTGGATGAGGGTATTCCTACGAAAGAGATTGCATTTATTCATAATTATCAAACAGAAAGTAGAAAGGTTGAATTGTTCCGAAAGTTCAATGCTGGAGAAATGCGTATTCTTATTGGCTCTACATTTAAATTGGGAATAGGTGCAAATGTGCAAGCAAGGCTAAAAGCAATACATCATTTGGATGTTCCGTGGAGGCCGGCCGATATGGTACAAAGAGAAGGGCGTATTATACGGCGAGGAAATGAGAACGAAGATGTTTTCATATATCGCTATATTACGGAAGGAAGCTTTGATTCGTATTCATGGCAGATACTTGAAACAAAGCAACGGTTCATCTCGCAATTTCTTACTGGTAGTTCTTATCAGAGAACGGCATCTGATCTTGAAAATAATGTGTTAACTTATGCCGAAGTGAAAGCTTTAGCGTTGTCGGAGCCATTGATGAAACAGTTAGCAGAAAGAGAAAATGAAATAAAGAACTTGCGCATCATCATTGCAAAAGAAGAAGAAACACATGAAGATATGGAGAAGGAATTGCAACAGTTATCAGAACAACTTCCATTGGCGCGGCAACGATATTGGGCATCGACAGAATTTGCTGAGATTCTTTCTAAGAAAAAGACAAATGAATTTCAAGATGAATATCAAAAGCTTAAAGATGTTTTAACCAGCGAAGTTCTCTTCGGAAACAAAAAAATGGCCATGGAATTAATGGTTATGGGATTTGCAGTTGTTATTCCTGATTCTAAAGAGGATGAAAAAATGTGTATTTATTTAGAACAGAAGCAGGTGCAATACAAAGTGGAAATGGGAGATTCGCCAAATGGAAATGCAAGAAGGATTATCAATGTTTTGAAAAATTTCGATAAGGTTGTCGAAGAGGATTTCAAAGAAATGATGCGAATATCAGAACGAAGAAAGGAATTGCCAAGTATAATTACAGCCACAAAAGAAGAGTCTGTCTATGCAAAACAATTGAGACAGTGCGAAATGGAAGTGGAAAATCTAAAAGAGATGATTCAAATGAAAGGATGACAGCATTATGAAAATCGCAAAGAATAATAGAAAAACACTCGAATAACTTACAATTTCCCTGCATAGATTGTAAAAAAGCAATTGTGCAGGGGTTTTATTTTGAAGGATTACATCGAGGAACGAGCAATTGAAATTGCATATTATATCATAGACAACAATGCGACAGTGAGGCAGACGGCGAAAGCATTTGGTATCAGCAAATCAACCGTACATAAAGACGTAGCCGAGCGTCTTTCGCAAATCAATCCAACACTCGCAGCTGAGGCGAGAAAGGTTTTGGATGTAAATAAGTCCGAACGTCACATCCGTGGAGGTATGGCGACAAAGGAAAAGTATCTACATATGGAGCAGAAAGGGAATTGGTGGAGAACGATATAGTTCTCTGCCTCTTTTTTGTAGAGAAAGAGTTTGATTAAAAATTGGTTTCAAAGAGTAGAATCATATGGTAAAATGTGAATGGGGAATGCTGAGAGAGTCTTTGGTAATTTAATTATGAGAGAACAGCAGAAAGAAAATCAATCCGTAGAATGGAAAGAATCATGGAAGGACGAGTATCTCAAATGGATTTGCGGTTATGCTAATGCACATGGAGGGACTTTGTACATCGGAAAAGATGACAAAGGTAAGGTAATCGGAATTCATAATTCAGAGGTATTGCTAGAACAAATTCCAAACAAAATTACAGACACAATGGGTATTATAGCAGACGTCATTCATCGTTTCGAGGGAGAACTAGAATATTTAGAGATTATCGTCGATAAATATCCATCATTAATTAGTTATCACGGAAAATATTATTATCGTTCCGGAAGTACCATGCGTGAAATTACCGGAAAAGAATTGGAGCGAGCATTATTGAAATCACAAGGAAGAACTTGGGATGGTGTACCTCTACCTAAAATTTCAGTACAAGATTTAAAGCAAGACGCTATACAACTGTTTAAAGAGAAAGCTGTAAAAAGAGGTCGGTTAACGAAAGAAGAAGTGGCTGTAGAAGACTCCATTTTGATGGAAAATCTGCACCTCATTGATGAACAAGGTTATTTGAATCGAGCAGCGATGTTGGCGTTTTACAAAGATCCGGAAAAATGGGTAACGGGATCTTATATAAAAATCGGTTATTTTGGAAAATCTCATTCCGATTTGGTGTATCAGGATGAGGTTCATGGTCCTCTAATAGAGCAAGTGGATAGAACAGTAGATTTGGTATATACCAAGTACATGAAAGCTTTGATTTATTATGAAGGGATTCAAAGAATTGAACAGTTTATGTTTCACAAAGATGCTTTTCGCGAAATATTGATAAATGCAATTATACATAAAGATTATCGTGGTTGCAATCCGATTCAAATCAGTGTATACGAAGACAAAATCTATATTTGGAATGATGGAACAATGCCGCCTGAACTTGATTCGACAGAAAAATTATTTGAGAAGCACTCGTCAAAACCTTATAATCCTAAGTTGGCAGAAGTCTTCTTTAAAAGTGGTATGATAGAAGCTTGGGGAAGAAGTTTTGAAAAAATCAGAGAGGCTTGCGCGTTATATGATGGGCCTTTACCAGATTATAAAATTAGTAAATCCGGTATTATGGTTTTATGTAATGCTTGTGATAAGTATTTGGAATTGTTGCACGGTGTTGTTCATCATCCTGTTCAAAATGAACAAGATGATGAACAGGATGTAACCAATGCTATTATAAAATTCTGTGTGGAGCCAAGAACGTCAAAAGAAATCGTAGAACACTTTAATTTAACTAACAGATTATATTTAAAAAGGCACTATTTGGATAAATTGTTAGAAGATGGTCGAGTCAAAATGACTCTACCGGATAAACCATCAAGCAAGAATCAAAAATATTATTCATAAAGATAAGGATTTATAAAATATGTTTTATTTACTATTAGCAATTATATGTAGCGCGCTTCTATCTATCATCATGCGCCTTAGTCAACGTCACGTAGGAAACGACCTCAGCATGCTGGGTTTTAACTATATTACATGCGTGATACTTTCACTCATAGCAAGTGGAGTGGGAAATATTTTCCCAAACGAAGACGGAATCCGTGTGACACTTGGTTTGGGTGTCATCAATGGCTTCCTATATTTGGCAGGCTTCGTGCTTCTTCAAGTGAATATCAAGAGAAATGGTGTGGTTATGTCTACCACATTTATGAAGCTGGGCCTACTGGTACCGATGATGTTTTCTCTGATTGTATTTGGGGAGAGAATGAACCTGATGCAGAGTATCGGAACAGTGTTGGCTCTTAGCGCGATTGTACTCATTAATTCACAGAAGGAAGAAACCAGCGTCTCATTCAAATTAGGTTTAATTCTGCTTCTCTTGGCAAACGGTGGAGCAAATGGCATGTCAAAAGTCTATGACGAAGTAGGGAATGAGGCGCTTTCAGCACAATTCCTATTATATACATTTGCGATGGCATGTCTGCTTTGTTGGGCGCTTGCAATATA
>JAEIGA010020558.1_pt1 | contig 10064 bp, 7 predicted proteins | sample 9270691 | NCBI WGS metagenome assembly JAEIGA01 (sample SAMN17057246, study PRJNA624740) | gut metagenome | biome: biome; isolation source: fecal sample | host: Bos grunniens | place: China: Xizang | collected 2019
TGGTAAAGATGGGCATAGAAAAAGACCGAATCTATACAGAAGACCAATCCTCCACCACGCGAGAAAACATAGAATTTTCCAAAAAGATTATAGAAAATGAAGGGCTTTGCAAGGATATAACAATAGTAACCAATGACTTTCACCAATACAGAGCTTCCGCCATTGCTGCCAATCACAATCTCAAAAGCTACAACGTGCCGGCAGACACACCGGCATCAATGTTTCCCACATATTTTTTAAGGGAAATAGGCGGTTTTATCTTTGAAATGGTTTTCTGAGGCAACCAAGTTAACAACTTTATACAAATTTATGCGTATTCTTTGTATTTTTCTAAACAAAATACATCTTGAAGAATACGCATTTTTTTGGTATACTCGTCTATGGTAAAAAACAACCAAAATAAAGGTGGTAATCATAGTGAACAACAGAAAAATCAAACCAATGCTTTTCTCTACACTCAAAGACTATGACAAAAGCAAGTTTGTAAAGGACATAATTGCCGGCATCATCGTTGCAATCATAGCTTTGCCCTTGTCAATTGCTTTGGCTATAGCCTCAGGCGTGTCTCCCGAAAAAGGTATACATACTGCAATAATTGCAGGTTTTATGATATCCTTCCTAGGTGGTAGCCGTGTACAGATAGGCGGCCCTACGGCGGCATTTGTAGTAATAGTCGTCGGCATCATTGCCAAGTTTGGCACTGAAGGGTTAATTATTGCAACCATAATGGCGGGTATTATACTTGTAATTATGGGTCTTTTGGGCATTGGCTCTCTCATAAAATTTATACCCTCTACCATCACCGTGGGCTTTACCGGCGGTATTGCGGTAACTCTCTTTGTTCAGCAGCTTAAAGACTTTATGGGTCTTAACATAGACAATGTTCCCTCGGAATTCTTTGAAAGAATTGTCTGCTATTGGGAGCACATAGGCACAGTAAACCCCTATGCCATACTCATTGGTGCAATAGCCCTTGTTATTATGATAGTAATGCCTAAGATTACCGAAAAAATTCCCGGTTCTCTGGTGGCTATTATAGTAACTACACTTATTGTTAAATTTGCAAATATAGAGGTAGCAACAATAGGCAGTGTGTTCGGTCAGCTTTCTGCAAGCTTCCCCACACCCCACATACCCAATGTAAGCTGGGCTATGATAAAAGACCTTATATCCCCTGCCTTTACCATAGCTATACTGGCTGCTATTGAATCGCTATTGTCCTGCGTTGTGTCTGACGGTATGGTAGGAAGCCGTCACCGTTCCAACACAGAGCTTGTGGCTCAAGGTGTTGGTAACATCTGCTCCGGTCTTTTTGGCGGTATTCCCGCAACAGGTGCCATAGCAAGAACTGCTGCAAATGTTAAAAACGGCGGACGCTCCCCTGTTTCCGGTATGGTCCACGCCATAGTTCTTGCGATTATAATGATGCTCCTTATGCCCTATGCATCTCTCATACCCATGACAACACTTTCTGCAGTGCTTATAGTTGTGGCATACAACATGAGCGGTTGGAGAGAATTTATTGCAATGAGAAAAGCCCCCAAGAGCGACTATGCAGTTCTTCTTGTAACCTTTGTTCTGACAGTATGCTTTGACCTTGTGGTAGCTATTGAAGTTGGCATGGTGCTTGCCGCCATACTCTTTATGAGCCGTATGGCAAACACTACAGATGTTCGCAAATGGGAAGAATTTGACAGCGACAACGACAACGAAGCCATAAACAAAATAAAGATTCCCGAAGGTACTGCAATATACGAAATAACAGGTCCTATGTTCTTTGGTGCATCTGACAAATTCCGCGATATAATAAGCGCAGAAACCAAATACTGCAAAGCTTTGATACTCCGTATGCGCGGAGTACCTGCTTTGGATGCCACCGCATACGAAGCAATTGCAGACATCTACAACATGTGCAAGGAAAACAACATTACACTTATAATATCTCACATAAACAAACAGCCCTTGAACGTGCTTAAAAAGCAAAAGCTCTACAAAGAAATCGGTGAGAACTACTTTGCTCCGAATATACACAAAGCAATACAGATTGCCGAAAGAATACAAAAATAATTTATAGAGGTGACCATGGAATTTAAAAAATCTCTTTATCTTTTGCCAATATTTATATTTCTCATAATATTCATAGGTTGCGGAATAGCTTTTGGTGACTTTTATGCAGTGCCCGCAATAGTAGCTTTCCTTATAGCCCTTGTGGTAGCTTTTATACAAAGCCCGGAAAAAAGCTTTGAAAAGAAAATGAAGATTGTTGCCACAGAAGTTGGCAATGACAACATCATTACAATGTGCTTTATATTCCTGGCGGCAGGTGCATTCAGCGCATCGGTAACTGCCTCCGGCGGTGTGGACAGCATTGTAAATCTGTGTCTCAGCTTTGTTCCTTCAAAGTATGCCGTAGCCGGTATATTTATAATAGCCTGCATACTTTCCCTTTCTATGGGAACATCTATGGGCACCATAGCGGCTCTTACCCCCATTGCAGTGGGCATCAGCCGTCAGGCAGGGCTCTCTTTACCGGTATGTATGGGTGCCACTGTTTGCGGTTCCATGTTTGGCGACAACCTTTCTGTTATATCCGACACAACCATTGCCGCGGTAAAAACTCAGGGATGCAAGATGAATGACAAATTCAAAGAAAACTTCCTTATAGTTATTCCTGCAGCTATTGTAGCCATTGCCATTTTCCTGTTTACAAGCAACGAAAACGGTGTAGCCCTTAAAATAGGCGACTACAACATAGTATCTGTTATACCCTATGTAATAGTTCTTGCAGGTGCTCTTATGGGCTTCAACGTGTTTGGCGTGCTCATAGCAGGTACCATTTCTTCTTTGGCAATAGGCATTTATACAGGAAACATAGCCCTCAATGATATATTCAAAATAACCGGCACAGGCGTTACATCAATGTACGATATTACAGTGATATCCATTACCGTTGCCGCCTTAGTGGGTCTTGTAAAACACGCAGGAGGTATAGATTTTATACTGAAAGCCATTACACGTCATGCCAAGACCAACAGAGGTGCTCAGTTTGGCATAGCTGCACTTTCGCTTACAGTTGATGCCTGCACAGCCAACAACACCGTGGCAATAGTTATGGCAGGTCCTATAGCCAAGGAAATATCTAAAAAATCTCACATAAGCCCACGCAGAAGCGCTTCTCTTCTGGATATATTTTCTTCGGTGGGTCAGGGCATTATCCCCTATGGCGCTCAGCTTCTTTCGGCAGCAAGCCTTTCGGGTCTTACCCCCTTTGATATTATACCCTATATGTACTATCCTGCGCTTATGGCTATATCGGCAATAATTTTTATTATTTTTAGAAGAGAAAAGCAAATGTAATAAAAAATGCTCTGCAGAATTAACTGCAGAGCATTTTTAGTTGTAATTTAAAATCCAAACAAAGCTCCAAGCCCTCCATCGGAATTCAGAAGGCTGTTTATTATGTCGGTGTCTTCAAAGGCTTCCTTTGCAAAGCCTATTATTATAGTCCTTGCCTCAGGACTTTTGAAAACAAGCTTTCCGAAATTCCACAGAAGTGATGGGGTGGATTTTTCCAAGAGCATATATTCCTCACCGGAAAGCTTGGCAAGTTTTCCGCCTTTTTTAAGAGCAAGCTCTATGGAAGATTCCTCACCTTTGACGCTAAATTCAAAGCCATTGCCCATACTGCAGGTGCCTTCCAAGGTCATTTTTTCCACATCCGGGAACTCTGCGACAAACTTTGCCTTGCCTTTGCTAAAATCCATATTGATGTCAATATTTGTGTATGCATCATCGGAATTTATGCTGAGATTATAGCTTATTTTTTCGCGGGCAGGCTTTATATTGCCTTTGGCAATGAGGTCAAAAACCTTATGTTCAGATGCATAGGAAACACCTATACCGTTTAGCAGACATTCTGTGTTGTCGAAGCCAAACTCAATTAAATTCTTGCCTGTCTTACACAAAAAGCTGACCACACGATCGTCATATAGTGCTATATCAATATAAGCCACATAATCATAGTTGCCTTGCTTTATGGTTTCTTCCAAACCGGACAGGGCACTGCCGCCAAAGCGACCTGTAAACTCTTTGTCTGCCGATGCAACATCTATGCACTTTAACAAATACTCTTTGACATCATTACCCTTAAAACTGAGACTTAAGATATGGGTGCTTTTTTCGCTTCCGTTAATAACCTTCTTGCCTGTGGCTTTTTTCTCTACTGTGCCTTTTTTCAAAAAGATTAGTGTCTCATCTTTAAGGGCATCCTTCAGTTCTTCAAAGGAGTCTTTATCGTCATTGGCTTCTCCCATTATGTTACTGAATGAAAGGTCTGTATCATAAAGATTTTTGTTTTCTTTAATGTCTTTGGAAATGGGCAGCTTGGTGTCTGCAAGCTGCTTGCCGAAGTTTTTGGAAGACACAGCATAGTACTGATCGTCTGAAAGCTCTTCTACACCGGCTCCTATGATTTTGTCATTCCAAAGAACATCCATGTCAACCTTCTCGTTGTAAACCTTTACGCCCTTTAGCTGCACCGAAGTGCCATTCCGGGAGGGAACATATGCCAGCTCCATGCTTTCGTAGGGGACATCTGCTTTGGCTATATCAAGCCTGTTGGAAAAGGTAAAATCGGTTTTCTTTTCTATATCAAATCCCACCAGGGTGTCCACAAGATCTGCACCATCGCCTTTAAGCTGTGATGCAGTGCGGGACATACAATAGGCTGCATATTCTTTTGGAGCTATTGCCATGAGTATATCCCCACGGAATATATACAAAACGCTTGCCATAACCAGAAGAAAAGCAACAACCGAAGAAAGTATTATTATAAATTTTTTAGGGCTTATTTTCTTTTTTTCTGTTTTGTCTGCTTTTTTGCAGGTTTTAGCCACCATATTTATCACTCGTTTCATTCAATGATATGGTTAATATATCATATTATGGTGATAATTTCAATATTTTCAAAAATTCCTTTAGTTTTTTTCAAAAAAAGCTTGACATTTGCATATAATTTTGTTATTATATCCAGGTAGCAAATATTGGGCTATCGCCAAGTTGGTAAGGCACCGGATTCTGATTCCGGCATTCGGAGGTTCGAGTCCTTCTAGCCCAGCCAAAAAAATTAACCGCACAAAAGTGCGGTTATTTTTTTGCGTTTAGTTAAAAAGGACTCGAACCTTGTCGAAGGTTTCGGCGTTAAGAAAACATGCCTGTGACATGTTTTTAGCCGAAAGGTGCGAGCCCGGTACCGAAAGCGTTAGCTTTGGGTGGGCGAAGCAGGGCAGATTGCGTAAGCAATATGCGGTCCTTCTAGCCCAGCCAGAAAAAGACCTTAACTTTCAGAGTTAAGGTCTTTTTCAACTAAATCCGTCTTTCGACGGAATAAATCCACCTATGGTGGATGAAATCACTGCGCGATGAAATCTTGCTTCGCAAGGATATACAGACGGATTTAATTTCATCCGAGCTTAGCGAGGATTTCATCGTGCTTTGCACGATTTCATTAATACATAATTCCACCGCACAAAAGTGCGGTTATTTTTTTATCCATTGGCAAAAACTATTCTTCAATAGACAAAGCCTTTATAATATGTTATTATATACATATACTAATTCCAAGAAAGGTTTTGATACTATGTCCAACATATGGCATTCCATTAACCCCAAAAGAATTTCCAAAGACAAATTCATGGCGGTAATAGAAATCCCCGCAGGATGCAAAAACAAATACGAAATGGACAAAGACACCGGTCTTTTACGTCTGGACAGGGTGCTGTATACCTCTGCCCACTATCCTGCAAACTATGGCTTTATACCCCGTACCTATGCTGAGGACAACGACCCTCTTGATGTGCTTGTGCTTTGTCAGGAAACCATAGTTCCCATGACATTGGTGGAATGTACTCCCATAGGTGCCCTCAAGATGACAGACAACAACGAAATTGACGAAAAGATAATTGCAGTTCCGGTAAATGACCCTGCATACAGCAGTTACACCGACATTTCTCAGCTTCCTGCACACATATTCAACGAAATATCTCACTTTTTCCAGATATACAAAAACCTGGAGCACAAGGAAACCGCAGTAAACGAAATTGTTTCTGCCGAGGAAGCCAAAGAAATAATAGAAAAATGCATAAATCTCTATAAAGATAGCTTCTGCTGAACCATAAGAAAATGCTCTTTGCAACTTGCAAATGAGCATTTTTATTTTGCAATATTCCCTTGCAATTTGCCAAAATAAACATTATAATATACCTAACAACAATCCGTTCAGGAAAGGAATGATTTTAAGTGAAAGTATTTGTATCAATACCCACAACAGGCGATGTTATAAAGACATTTGTCACAGACGAAGTAAGAGAACTTATGGAAAGTCTCTTTGAAGTGGAATACCTCAATCTTGAAAGAAACATAACTCAGGATGAATTCAAAGACTATGTAAAAGATGCCGATGTTATAATGACAGGCTGGGGTCATCCTCAGATTACATACGATATGATTAAAGGCACCAACATCAAAGCCATTGCACACACAGGCGGTTCTGTGGGAAGTCTTGTAACTCCCGATGTATACGACAACGGCATTATGGTAATGAGCGGTAACCTTATGTATGCAGACTCTGTTGCAGAAGGTACAATAGCATATATCCTCACTGCACTTCGTGACATTCCCAAATACACACAGAATGTACGCAACGGCGGTTGGAGATTTGGCGGAGACTACACCGAAGGTCTTCTTGATGGCGAAATCGGTATCATTGGTATCGGTGCTATTTCCAAGTTCCTCATTCAGTTCCTCCAGCCCCTTCGTGTTAAAATCAAAGCATATTCCGGCTACCCCATAGACCCTGAATTCCTTGAAAAATACAATGTAACTCAGGTAAGCCTTGAAGAAGCTCTTCAGTGCAAGGTGGTATCTCTCCACTCTGCAATGAACGAAAGAACCAGAGGTCTTATCGGCAAGGAACAGTTCAAGCTTATTAAAGACGGTGCGGTATTTGTAAACACTGCAAGAGGCAGAGTTGTAGATGAACCTGCTATGATAGAAGAGCTTAAAACAGGCAGATTCAAGGCAATACTTGACGTATACTACAACGAACCCGTTGCAGAGGATTCCCCCTTAAGAACTCTTGAAAACGTGTACTGCATACCTCACCTTGCAGGCCCCACAGTAGACAGAAGAGCAAAGATTACAGCTGCACTTGCAAAAAATATCAAAGACTGGGCAGAAGGCAAAGAAGTGTATCTTGAAATCACCAAAGAACAGGCTGCAAGAATGACAGTAGGCGGCTGATCAAGGTGATGTAAAAAAAGTCCAGACCTCAAAAAACAAAGAAAATATAAGCAATACGCTTAAATGTTATTATAATAAAAACAGCTATTACAAGGCAGAAAAAATCAAATATGATTTTTTCAAAAATATATTGTTTTTTGATATGAACAAACTTCACCTCTCGGCGTATACTCATACGCCTTCGGGTTCCCCCTGCGCTTCGCTTGGGTTCAGTTTGTTCATTCTGAATCTTTTTTTCCTATCCCCTTACATGCAATGATGAAAAAAGTCCGGATCTCAAAAACAAATTATGATTGACATCCGATGCGTTAATGAAAGAGGGTACATTTTATGTTTAAAATAGGTCTTGTAGGCACAGGAATAATTGCCGATTTCCACAAGAAAGCAATAGCAAAAAATGACGAAGTGACAATTACTGCCGTGTGTGATATAGACATACAAAAAGCGGAAAATGCCGCTGAAGGAACAAATGCATCGGTATATACTGACTACAAGGAAATGGCAGAAAATGAATGCCTTGACTGCGTAATACTGAACCTTCCCCACTTTCTTCATAGGGATGTTACCATTCATTTTTTAAATAAGGGTATATCCGTACTTGTGGAAAAACCCATGGCAAACACAGTTAAAGAATGTGAAGAGATGATTGAAGCGGCAAACAAAACCTCTGCCAAATTCGGCATTGGTCATGTGCAGAAATATTTTGACTGCTACCGCATAGTAAAAGACATCATAGAAAAAAACACCCTCGGCAAGCTCTGCTCCATTACAGAAACAAGAAACATCCATTACTTTACCGATGTCAGACCAAAGTGGTTTTTAAACAAAAAGCTTGCAGGCGGAGGCATAGTGATGAACTACTGCGCCCACACCATGGACAAAATTTTCTATGCAACGAGGTTGGAAGTGGAAGATGTACACGCTTTTGGCAACAACTTTGTGTCAGATGACGATGTGGAAGCTACCTGTCAGGTTCTCCTTAAATTCAAAGGTGGTGTAACCGCTGCCCTTACCTATTGCGGTGCAAAGGTACCCACACAGTATGACACATACTTCTACTTTACGGAGGGTACTGTTGCAATAACCCGTGGCGGAGACGGAATGAGTATACTAAAGCTCGGCGAAGAACCAATAGTGTACGAATTTGACACAAGTGATATATTTGAAAGACAGATTACAGAACTTGTAAAGATGCTTAGGGGTGAAGAAAACGAAATAGTAACTCCACAAACCGGCAAGAAAATAATTGCCGTAAACGAAAAAATAGTAAATATGATATAAAAAAATGTTGCGATGCATCTGCATCGCAACATTTTTTATAATAGTTAAATTTTAAAACTCGCTTATTTGTTTGTATAATTCCGGTCTTCTGTCATTGACATAGATGTTATGAGGGTCGGTCAGTGTACCGGGAATGGAAAGATAGGGTGTGCGAAGCTTGTTTGCAAGGTCAACTTCGGCAACTGCAGGATCATTCTCATTAATGGTCTGACTGAGAATGTGCCCCTGAGGATCTATTACCTTGCAGGGAAGAATACCGCAGTTGTTGAGGTTGGCAAAATGATTGCCGGACACGAGAACATACACTCCGTTTTCCATGGCGCGGGCTATGTGACGGTTTGCCGCATCCCCTACTGTGGAAACCACAATGAGGTCTGCTCCGTTCTGGGTAAGTATTCTTGCAGGCTCAGGGAAGTAGGCATCCCAGCAGATAAGTAAACCTATTTTACCAATGTCGGTATCGAATACAGGATAAGAATCGCCGGGAGTAACACCCTTTTCAAACTCACTCATAGAGTTGTGAGTTTTACTGTATTTGCCCACTATTTCACCATTTCTGCCAATGAGGACAGATGTGTTGTAGTAGTGGTTGTCATCATCTTTTTCGTGAAGGTTGGCCACGATGTAACAGGAATACTCCTTTGCCTTTTCCTTCATGGCGTTAAGGAAGGTACCCCCTTCCTTGATATTTTCCGAAGTTTCGGATATGGGAAGCCCCGCACCGAAATCATATATTACTTCGCTTAAGGCAATGAGGTCAGGGTTCTTTTCGCCGGCTTTGTCCACAGCCCATATAATCTTTTCAAAAGCTTCCTCCAAAGTGGGGCAAGTGGGTACATATACAGAGGCAAGTACCGCTTTTTTTGCTTCGGGTTTTGCACATTCTTCAACGGTAGGAATCTGCCACTCCACCTTACCGCTACCCTTAAGCCCTAAGTCAATTACAAGGTTCTCTGTTCCTTCGGGAACTGTGAAAACAAGTTCTTTTTCTGTACCTTCTGTTGTAGTGTTATTTGCAAATATTCTTTCAAGGAAACCACCGTTTTCTGTCATAAAACCTACAATGGCGTAGGGGTAGATAACGCTTTCCACCTTTTCGGGATTTAATTTTACAGAAAACTTGTAGGTTTTGCCAACTTCAAAATCCTTTGTTTCGCAACGGATAATAGCCTTGGCAAAGCTGTTTTTTTCAAAATATGCAGTATCGCCATTAAGTGATACCGAGCTGTATTGAGGTTCGGCAATATCTATTGTCCAATTGTTTTCGTTAAATTGATACATAAGTTTTCCTCCAATGTGATGTACATATTTATTTTACATTAAATTACCAAATATGTAAACACTTATTTGGGATTTACCATTGTAAGGTATCCGGTTACCGGTTTTTGCCCGTTGTTCTCGTTGTAAAGGCTTACTTTTTCTCCTGCCTTAAATTCCTTAACATAAATATTTCTGAAGGAATCCACCCCGGAGGTTTTTCCTAA
>JAEIGA010020559.1_pt1 | contig 10063 bp, 11 predicted proteins | sample 9270691 | NCBI WGS metagenome assembly JAEIGA01 (sample SAMN17057246, study PRJNA624740) | gut metagenome | biome: biome; isolation source: fecal sample | host: Bos grunniens | place: China: Xizang | collected 2019
ATCCTCACGGATTTCCTCATCACCGCCTTCGATATGTTCGTGCTGCCGCTGACGCTCATCAACGTGTCCTCCCGTCTGTCCATGATCCACCGGGAGATCCTGCGGGCGCGTAAATAGTCGGGGAACGGACGAAAAAAACGATAAAAATGTGGTCATGACCACATACAGGAGCAATCCCGTCTGATACAATGACAGCGTCAATAAGAATGCTGCTCCGGCGGAACGGGCCGGGAGGAAGGAAGAGATACTATGCTGAGAAAGATCATCGTCATTGACGAAGAGCGCTGCAACGGCTGCGGCCTGTGCGCCGATGCCTGCCATGAGGGCGCCATCGATATCGTGGACGGGAAAGCGAAACTGATGCGGGAACACTTCTGCGACGGTCTGGGAGACTGTCTGCCGGCGTGTCCCATGAACGCCATCTCCTTCGAGATGCGGGAAGCACCGGGATACGACGAACAGGCGGTGCTGGAAGCCAAACGGAAAAAGACGGAAAAGACCCTGCAGGCGGCGGAGGGGGAGGCCCCCAATGCCTTGGACAACTGGCCGGTGCAGCTGTTTCTGGTGAGCAGTTCCTCTCCCGTGTTCCACAACTGCGACCTGCTCATCGCCGCGGACTGCACGGCCTACGCCTACGGCAACTTCCACCGGGATTTCGTGGCGGGACGCACCACCGTCATCGGATGCCCCAAACAGCATGAGCACGATCTGTCGGAAAAACTGACGCAGATCCTGAAGGAGAACGAGATCCGCTCCATCACCGTGGCAAGGATGTTCGTACCCTGCTGCGGAGGACTGGAATACGCGGTGTACAATGCCCTGGCGGAGTCCGGCAAGGACATTCCGCTGAAGGTGGTCACCATCGGTGCCGACGGCGCCCGGCTGTCGGAGGAGGAAACCGGAAAATAAAATATAACGACAGAAAACAAAAAGGACTGGCCGTCACATTTCGTGACGGCCAGTCCCGTTTGTTTCTTTGATTATTCGGCCGCTTCCTTCTCCAGCTGGACATAATCCACTTTGCCGCTGGCAGTGCGGGGCATGATACCGATGATCCGGATGAATTCCGGTTCATAATAATCCGGAAGATTGTCCGCGATCAGGGACCGGACGCGCGCGATCAGATCCTCGTCGGATTCGGAAGATCCCTCTGCGCGGGTCAGGAACACTGCAGGAACGTGGCCACGGTTCGGATGGGGCAGCGCGATGACGCCGCAGCGCTCCACGCCGGGATCGGTGTTGACGAGATCCTCCACCCGTGCGGGGAAGAATTTCATGGCTCCGTTTTCGGGGGTGATGCAGATGTAGATGCGTTTCAGCTTTCCTTTGAAAAACAGGAACCCGTCTTCATCCATGCATCCCAGGTCTCCCGTGTGGACCCAGCGGTCTCCGTTTTCATCCACTTCGATCATTTCCCGGGTGGCTTCCTCATTCTTGTAATAGCCCAGCATGGCACAGGGAGTGCAGAAGCAGATCTCGCCCACTTCGCCCAGAGGCAGTTCCTCGCCGGAGTCCTCATCCACGATCTTGACATTGGTCTTGGGAAGAGGAAGGCCGAGGCTGTCTTTTTTGTACAGCTTGTTGCTGTTGGCACAGGTGCTGGAAGCCACTTCGCTCATGCCGTATCCGCTGCAGAATTTCACATATTCCGGTGCGTTGTGTTCCTTCAGGAACTGATTGAGTTCCGCTTCCCGCTCCGGGGACAGGGATTCCCCGCCGCCGGTGAAGTTCACCAGACCGGACAGGTCTCCGGTGGTCTGCTTTATGATCTCTTCCACCATGCTGGCGGCGCCGGCAAAGTGGTTGGGTTTCAGACGGTTGAATTCCCCGCCGATCTCCACGGGATCCATGGAGAGCCAAAGAGTGGACTCAATTCCCATGGAAGCGGCAAGCTGCAGCATGCCGGTGCCGTAGGCCAGAAACGTGGGGAGGATGTCCAGATAGGTCTCACCCCGGTGAAACAGCATCTCACAGTGGGTGTACTGCTCCACCATGGCGTTGATGTTGTGGGAGGACAGCACCACGCCCTTGGGCTCTCCGGTGGTGCCGCTGGTGTAGACGATGACGGCAGGAGCGTGGGCATCCACGGCCGCCTCCGGAAGGGGCTCGTCTTCCGCCGCTTCCACAAACTGCGCGTAGGTGGGATAGGGATTTTCCGGGACGGGGTTCTGTGCCCGGTATCCGGTGCGCACCGGTTCCGCCATGGAGTCGGAGACGGGAAGGGTCACGACGGTGACGTCTTTCGGAAGTCCGGCGGCCATGACCGCCTGCACGGCCTTGTCCATGATGAAGTATACCCGGGACCCCGTCATTGCCTGACCCTGCCGGACCTCCGCGGGCGGCAGCGTGACATAGACCATGTTGGCCACTGCACCGAGATAGCTGACGGCGTAATAGAGATAGATGGTCTCCGGGGTGTGCATGGACTGGATGGTCACCAGATCACCGGCCTTCACGCCGGCCTTTTTCAGCGCGCGGGCGGCACGCCGGATCTCCTGAAACAGCGTTCCGTAGGTGATGGCGTTGCCGTAATAGCGGTAGACCACACTGTCGGGATAATCCTTGTTCTTCTCTTCGATATACCGGAACAGGGTCCGTTCCGGGATCTCCATGCTCACGGCCTCGGGGGAATAGTGTCGCAGCCACGGCCGTTCCACGGAAGGGAAGATCGGAGTAGAGATGTTTTCTTTCATGGGGGGCTCCTTCCAATTCTTTCATCTTTCAGTATATTCTTAATAAATCTTAAGAGTCATAAAGCATATTATGGTAAACTATATCATAGCATGTTTTCCATTTTTTTCAAGTTGAAAACCGCAGTAACATTAATGGGAATGCGGTCCGGAGCGCCTTTCCGGGCAAAAACAGCCGGAAAGAGGGATTTTTGACCGGAAGGGGATGTGTTATAATGGCCACAGAAAAGAAAAAGAGGGCGACCTCTTTATCGGATAAGGAGTGTCTGTTATGGAAAACAGTACGAAGATCCGCGTCATTATATGCGCGGGACTCATCATCCTGTCCATGGTTCTGGGCTTCATCCTGTCGCCCCGGGCGATGAACAACGATACCTCTTCCGCGACCTATCTTACGGACAAGCGCACGGAGGTGCTGGAACTGGCAGCGGCCTCCGCGGCCTCCAGCGTGGCCATCACCGCGCTGCCGGGAGACGCCGGCACCCCCATCGCCGAGGAACTGGCCCGGCTGTCCGGCTACTTCACCGTCATCCTCACCGCCATCTATTTTGAAAAGTTCCTGGCGGCAGTGGCAGGCACCGCGGCGCTGAAGTTCCTCATACCCTTTGCGCTTCTGTGCATTATCCTGGGCATATGGAAACTGGGCGACCGCATGCAGCGGGCCGGGGAGAAACTGCTCATCTTCGGGCTGGTGCTCCTGCTGGTGGTGCCCTTCAGCGTAAAGCTCTCCCAGGCCGTGGAGAAGAACATCCTGGCGCCCTCCGAAGCGGAGACGGAACAGGTGGCGGAGGAGTATCTCCCCGCGGAGACCACCCCGGTCCCGGAGGAGAGCAAGAAGCCGGAGACCGCGCAGGACATCGTGTCCGTGATCACCGGATTCATCACCGACACCGCGGAGAACATCGCCCAGACCGCCAGTGACGCCGCGGATACCGTGACTGGAGCAGTAAGCGAGAAGATCGAGGCAGGGAAGGACCTTTTGAACCGGCTGGTGGATCAGATCGCAGCCCTCATCATCACTTCCTGTGTCATCCCCATCGCGGTGCTTCTGGTGCTCATCTGGGTGCTGAAGATCCTGTTTTCCGTGGATATCAAGATGCCGGACCGCGCCATGATGCGCCGGCGTTAATAAAGGAGGAGCGACTATGGATCTTATGGAAGCCATCCGGGCGCGTCATTCCGTCCGGAACTATACCGACCGTCCCATCGAAGGGGAGGTGCTGAAGGTCCTGGAGGAGGAGATCGCCGCCTGTAACCGGGAGGCGGGACTCCATATCCAGCTGGTGCGGGACGAGCCCCGTGCCTTTGACAGCACCCTGGCCCACTACGGCAGCTTCACCGGTGTGCGGAACTATCTGGCCATGATCGGTCCCAAGGACGGGGATCTGATGGAAAAATGCGGCTACTACGGAGAGCGCATCGTGCTCAAAGCCCAGATGCTGGGCCTCAACACCTGCTGGGTGGCCCTCACCTTCAAAAAGATCCCGGACGCCTACGTGGTGGGACCGGGAGAGAAACTGGGGATCGTCATCGCCATCGGTTACGGTGAACATGAGGGAAAGCCCCGGAAGTCCAAAACGGCGGAGGCCGTTTCCAATATGACGGAAGATTCTCCGGAATGGTTCCGTAACGGCGTGGAGGCGGCACTGCTGGCTCCCACCGCCACCAATCAGCAGAAGTTCACCCTGCACCGGGAGGGGGATACCGTGTCCCTCCGGAAAGGGATCGGCCCCTATGCCGCCTGTGATCTGGGCATCGTCCGGTATCACTTCGAGATCGGAGCGGGAAAAGAGAATTTCCGCTGGAAATGAAACCGAATATGCAAAAAAAGAGAGATGACCACCAGATCGGGTCATCTCTCTTTTTTGGTCCGTGGTTCAGGCCACGGACTCGCTGTTTACCGGGAAGGTGAAGTAGGTGTCGGTATAGGGCTCATCTTCCAGAGTGAAGTGCCACCATTCCTCCTCCAGCGGTTTGAAGCCGTGGGCCATCATGGCATCCCGCAGGATCATGCGGTTGGCATACTGCTCTTCGGTGATCCCGGTATAGTCGGGATGAGACAGTTCCCCGAAGAAATCAAAGGTGCCGCCCATGTCCACTTCCTTTTCCGTGCGCATGTCGAACAGCGTCAGATCTACGGTGCTGCCGCGGCTGTGTCCGGAGTGTTCCGCGATATAGCCCTGGGGGAACAGGACGTCCTTCTCCAGATCCGGATAGAAATATTCCTTCATCCGGGTGTCATCCGTGTCCTTTGCCCATTCCACGAAGTTCGTCACCGCCTCCTGGGGACGGTAGGCGTCGTAGATCTTCAGACGGTAGCCCTTCTGCATCAGTTCGTCGCTCACTTCCTTCAGTGCAGCGGCAGCTTCTTTGGTCAGAAGAGCCACCGGCTCCTCGTATCCCTCGATGCGGTCGCCCACGAAGTTGTAGGTGGAATAGTACCGGATCTCCAGAATGGCGTCCGGCACCGCCTCGCTGAGGAGGACGAAATCCGAAGCGTCATCGGACTCGATGACATCGGATGAACTCTCCGGCTCGGCCTTTCCGCATCCGCTGACAAAGCAGCACAGGATCATGGCTGCGGCAAGCAGCAGGACGATCCATCTTCTGTTGTGTGTTTTCATCATACACCTCCATTTGAATGATCTGGAGTTTCTCTCCGTTGGATGGGTTGATTCTATCAGAAATCTTTTTCGTTTGGCAATTGTTTCCATCATTTCGGGAAGGCCACAGCATCGGTATACAGCTCCTGCAGAAGAGAAATGAACTCTGTCACCTCCGGTCGGGCATCCTCCCGGTGGGAACACAGCACACAGGAGAAATGCTCCTCGCAGTCGTAGGGGATCCAGGCGAACTGTCCGCTGTGATCGTTCAGAAATCCCGGGGCCAGACAGATGCCTTTTTCCGCCGCCACGTGAGTCAGAGTGGTGTCGTGATCGGGACTGTTGAAATAATCGATCCGTCCCGTCTCCATGAGGCGGTGCTGCACACTGCGCAGCGCCGGGGGAGAACCGCCTCCCACCATCAGGGTCCGGCCGTAGAGATCCTCCTGCCGGATGAGATCCTTCTCTGCCAGAGGATCGTCCCGCCGGGCGATGAGATAGATGCGGCTGTCAAACAGGTCATGCACCCGGATCCCCGGGACCTGCGCCGTCTGTTCCTTCAGGGCAAAGACGATGTCCGCCTGATGGGAAAGAAAGGTCTCCATGCTGTTTTCGTACTGGAACACCGGCTGGATCTGGATCTCCGGACACCGCTCCGAAAACTGACGGATGGCCTCCGGCAGAAAATATACCGCCTGGCGCACCATCATGACGACGGAGATGCTGTCCCGGTACCGGGCGCTGAAGTTCTGTCCCTGCTCCACGGCCCGCTTCAGATCCTCACGCATGCCGGTGAGGAAACCGATGAACTGGGCCCCCGCCGGGGTGAGGGAGGCGCCTTTTCCGCTGCGCTCGAAGAGGGTGAATCCGATCTCCTCCTCCAGCAGACGGATCTGATAGGAGAAGGTGGGCTGGCTGACGAACAGGTTCTCCGCCGCCCGGCTGAAATTCAGGGTATGGGCCAGCTCAATGCAGTAATCGATTTGTTTGGTGGTCATGATACCGCCTCCGAATTATTTAATAATTAAATCAAGTATACAGTATTTCGATTGGACTTTACAATAGCGTGGAGCGATAATAGGGACAGAAAGAGAAACCGAAACCACCAATCGGACGAATAACCAGGAGGAACACACCATGTCCAGAACACTGATCGCTTTTTATTCCAGAGCAGACGAGAACTACTTCGGCGGCGCCATGCGCTATGTCAGCGTGGGAAACACGGAGATCGTATGCGATCTCATGAAGGATATGATCGACGCCGATACCTTTAAGATCGAGATGGCAGAGCCCTACTCTCCCGTTTATATGACCTGCATCGACCAGGCCAAGGAAGACCTTCGCAATGATGCCCGTCCGGCATTGAAAGCCATCCCGGAGAGCATTGCGGAGTACGACACCATCGTGCTGGCCTACCCCAACTACTGGGGCACCATGCCCATGGCGGTGCGCACTTTCCTGGATCACTTCGATTTCACCGGCAAGACCGTCCTGCCACTGTGCACCAATGAGGGCAGCGGCATGGGTTCCAGCGAGCGGGATCTGAAGAAGATGCTCTCCGGCGCGGAAGTACGACGCGGCCTTTCCGTCACCGGCAGCCGCGCCGCCCAGTCCGGCAGCGAGGTTCGCCGCTGGCTGAAGGACAACGGACTGGAGGCGTGATCATGGAATACAAACTCGGATATGTATATGAACTGATGGAGCAGGGAGGCCCCACGGACGTGCAGGAGCCCTACTTCAAAGAGGCAGTGGACGAGATGATGCGGGCACGGGTACTGTGCGCCAGGGCCAACGCCAAGATGCCGGACGATCCCAGCTACGTGGAGGATCTGGAGGAGCTGTTCGGCCGGAAGCTGGACGACGTGCGCATCCTCACTCCCTTCATCTGCGATTTCGGCAACCGGGTGAAGTTCGGCAAGGGCGTGTTCATCAACCACTCCGCCATCCTCTCCGCCTCCGGCGGCATCGAGTTCGAAGACGGCTCCATGGCCGCTCCGGGACTGCGCATTGCCACCATCAACCACGATATGAATGAGCGCCACCGCATCTACACCTACGGCAAGGTGCTGGTGAAGAAGAACGCCTGGATCGGCATGAACGTCACCATCTGCCCGGGAGTCACCATCGGGGAGTACGCCGTGGTTGCCGCGGGGGCCGTGGTCACGAAGGACGTGCCGGACTATGCCGTGGTGGGAGGAGTCCCCGCCAAGGTCATCCGGTATCTTGACCCAAAAGAGCAGAAAGAATAACATATGGATGAAATGGAACGGATCCGCCAGGTCTATCGGGACTACTGGCAGGGAATGATCGCCGGGGATGCCCATGCACTGCGTCAGCTCATGGCGGAGGACTACACCCTCCGGCATATGACGGGCGTGTCCCAGACGAAGGAAGAATTCCTCCTGGGACTGGCAGACGGCACCTTCCGCTACTTCACGGCGGAGCATGAGCGCATCGACGTCACGCTTCACGGAGACACCGCGGAGATGACAGGGTGCAGCCGGGTGCTGGCGGCGGTATACGGCGGCGGAAAACACTTGTGGCGGCTGCGGGGAGATTTCACCCTGCGGCGGGAAGAGGGGACATGGAAACTGACCTCCTCCCGGGCCTCCACCTACTGAGACCGGACGAAAAGCACAAGGAGGAAGAACGATGCTCAAAAGCAGACTGGGATTCGGGATGATGCGTCTTCCCGTGAAAAACGGAGATCCCACCGATTTTGATTACGAACAGCTCAACGCCATGGTGGATGCCTTCATGGAAGCGGGCTATACCTATTTCGATACCAGCTACGTGTATCACAACGGAAAAAGTGAAGAGGCCGTGCGAAAGGCCGTGGTGGAACGCCATCCACGGGACTCCTTCACCGTGGCCACCAAATTTCCCACCTTTATTCTGCAGGAGGAAGGACAGATCGAGACCATCTTCGAAGAGCAGAGAAGAAATCTCGGTGTGGAGACCATCGACTACTATCTGCTGCACAACATCCAGACCGTGTACTACGACGGCGTGGACGGCAAGGGCGGCGTGGTGAAGACCTGCCACCTGTTCGACCACGCGAAAAAGTGGCTGGAGGACGGAAAGATCCGCCATCTTGGTTTTTCCTTCCACTCCTCCGCCAAGCTCCTGGACCGGGTCCTTGCGGAGCATCCGGAAGTGGAGTTCGTGCAGATCCCATTCAACTACATCGACTGTGAGAGCCAGCTGGTGCAGGCCATGGACGCCTATGAGGTGATCCGGAAGCACGGCAAACAGGCCGTCTTCATGGAGCCGGTAAAGGGCGGCGGTCTGGCCATGATGCCGGAGGAGGCAGCGGACATGCTCCGGAAGATGGATCCCGAAGCATCCATCGCCTCCTGGGCCATCCGGTATGCCGGAAGCTTTGAGGGCGTCATCTGCAACCTCTCCGGCATGTCCACACTGGAACAGGTAAAGGACAACATCCGTACCGTACAGACCCTGGAGCCTCTTACGGAAGAGGAGAAGAAGGCTCTGCATGATGTGGTGGAAGTCTACAAAAACGCAGGTCCCGTGGGTGCCGATCTGTCCCGGTTCGAGGGAGCGGTCCTGCACGGAGTACCCGTGTCCGCCATCATGGAAGCCTACAACATGGTGCAGCTGCAGCCGGATCCGGGATTCTCCGATGACAACAACTATCTGAAAAATGCCATCATGGAGGAGAGCCATCGGAACTTTGCCGACGATCTGCCCCGTGAGACCATCCTGCTGAAGGACGGAACGGATGCCACGGAGGAAGTTTACAAGGCCTATGAGTGGCTGCGAGCCAATACCTTCTAATCCCCAATCAGCACAAAAAACTGCCCGGCCGGTTTCGGTCCGGGCAGTTTCTGTATAGTGCTGTCAATACGTTTTAACACGTAAAATATTACCTCTTATATTTGATTATGCATTTAACACGTAAAATATTGCATTTTAAATTCTGCTGTTGTATACTGGCTTTGACGAAAGAAATGGTCGGCGATACAAAACATGCTATGACGGGGTGATCATCTTGAAGATAACCTTTTATTCATCGACAAATGAAGTGCTGAAGGAACTGGGCAGTCGGATCAAAGCGGCACGAATCGCAGCGCAGACAACGCAAAAAGAAATGGCAGAGCGCACCAATCTCTCACAGAAAACGATCAGCAATCTTGAGAATGGAAAGGATGTCTCCTTTTCTACCGTTATTGAAGTTCTCCGTGAACTGGGTCAACTGCAGAGTCTGGAAATCATGATCCCCGAACAGGGGATCCGACCCAGCCAGATCGTGAAATACGGAAAGCAGCCGGAACGTGTCAGAAGCCGTACCAATACAAAACCTGAAGCCGATTCCGGATGGAAGTGGGGCGATGAACAGTGACCGCAGCGGAAGTGATGTTGTGGGGAACAAGGATCGGGACGGTCGTCTTTGATGAGACAGACGGACTCGGGTCGTTCGAATATGATTCGGATTTCCTTTCATCCGGAATTGAGGTCGCACCCATTGCGATGCCGCTTTCCCGGCAGGTGTATCGGTTTCCGCAACTGTCGCGACAGAGCTTTCATGGCCTGCCCGGACTGCTGTCCGACAGCATTCCGGATAAATTCGGCAATGCAGTCATCAATGCCTGGCTGGTCCGGCAGGGAAGAAGTCCGGAATCATTCGACCCGGTAGAACGGCTTTGTTATACCGGCAACCGGGGGATGGGGGCGCTGGAATTTCTGCCGGCACGAGGGCCGCAGGATTCCGGGGCAGAGAGCATCCATATCGACAAACTGGTGCATCTG
>JAEIGA010020560.1_pt1 | contig 10063 bp, 4 predicted proteins | sample 9270691 | NCBI WGS metagenome assembly JAEIGA01 (sample SAMN17057246, study PRJNA624740) | gut metagenome | biome: biome; isolation source: fecal sample | host: Bos grunniens | place: China: Xizang | collected 2019
ACCTTCTTGTTGGAAATCATCTTTGCAGATTAACACACCAGAGGGGGATGTCCTGAACGGTGCTCTTAGCCTCGTTACCGACAATCCGGAACTTGCTTTGAAGGACTGCACCATAGTGCTGCTTTGTCTGCCTGGCTTCGCTATCAGGGAACAATTGCACAAAATAAAGCCTTATCTCACCGAACAAACATACGTGGGTTCAGTATTCTCCTCTACGGGGTTCTTCTTTCATGCCATGGAGATATTGGACCAGAAGATACCGCTTTGGGGCTTTCAAAGAGTACCTTTCATAGCTCGTACAACACGATATGGCGAAAGTGCCAACCTGTTAGGCTACAAGAATGCGCATAATATAGCTGTAGAGCGTAGCACCGACAAAGAGAATTTCAGAGCAAGGATAGAATCTCTATTTGATGCACCTGTACGTCTGTTGGACAATTTTTACGAGGCAAGCCTGACAAACAGTAACCCTCTGCTTCATACGTCTCGGCTGTACACTATGTTTGGATGCGAAAACGAGGGCAAGGTATTTCCCAGAATGATACTTTTTTATGAAGAATGGACGAGAGAGGCTGCACAACTCCTTATCAACATGGACGAGGAGTTCTTCCGTCTGTTGGACGTGTTACCTGTAAGTAAAGGTTATCTGCCAAGAATACTTGATTATTACGAGAGTCATGATGCCGAGTCTTTGGCTCGTAAACTTTCTTCCATCCAGGGCTTCAAAGGGATTTCCTCACCTATGGTACAATGCGAAGGCGGATGGAAAGCAGATTTCTCGAGCCGTTATTTTACCGAGGACTTCCCATATGGTCTGCACTACATTTGGAAACTTGCTTACGAACATGGTATCCATACACCTAATATAGATAAGGTATATGAGTGGGGGAGACGCTGTGTTACTAATTCATAATTTGAGAAAATAAAAACAACGTATCAGTTTATGTCAGGGCCGAAAAAAGAGTTGCGTCGGAACCTAATGCTAGTTTTTTGGTTATATATATGGCCATTAGCTATTATGTATATTTGGTTGATTCCATCTATATATATGGGTTCTATACATTGGGCATATGTGATTCTGACGACATTTGTTGTCAGTATTATTCATTGTTTGGTGACCAAAATCTTTAGATATAATGATTATGTAGGCCAGGTGGAGGTTATTAGTCGCAGAACATCTTATAAGATATTAACCTATTTCAATGCGATATTATTTGTTATAGTATTAATATGTGGAATTATTATATTTTTTGATTACGGCCAAAATTATCGTGAACCATCTTTTGATAAATCTGAGGAGATAATAAAACGTACAAGTTCAACAAACGGAACCATAAATGGATATGAGTATGTAGACTTGGGATTGTCCGTAATGTGGGCAACAACCAATCTTCATGCTGATAATCCGCAAGATGCTGGTAAGTTCTTTCAGTGGGGCAATATACATGACTATACCCATCCAGAAGGCATGACATATACTTTGGGTGGTATTTTTAATTCAGGAGACATGCGTATATCGGCTGAAGAGGAACATGATCCTGCACGTTCAAAAATGGGTGGAAGATGGCGTATCCCAACGAAAAAAGAGATAGAGGAGTTGTGTGACTGGTGTGACTGGGAACTGGTTCTGATACAAAACAAAAGATGTTATAAGATAACAGGCTTGAATGGAAATAGTATAATCCTTCCTTTAGCAGGCTATTATCATGAAAATGGGATGTACTATAATCACAAAAGCATGTATTTTAGTGGAGATCAGCGCAGTAAGAAAGGGGTCTATTATATAAATATGACAGATTCCATTGTAGAAGTAGACCGTACATTCTCAGAGTCCAGCTATGCTGTTCCAGTACGTGCTGTGGCTAACCTAAAATGTATGGATATATGGGAGTATCTGCAACGGGTATGGGCCGGTTCTATAAAACCGTTTGATATTTAAATTATAAATCACCCTCTGCCAAACAGGTATTTTCTGAACAGGGGGCTGATGCGCAGTATGTTGCTTGTTATTATGCAGAAGGCAATGACAACAAGTGCAATGAGGACCGACAGAGTGAGGTCTATGGCAAAGTTGTGCTTGTTCAACTTGAAGAAAGCACCCACGGCCGGCAGATTAGGTAGGAATAGGAAGTGAAGCAGGTAGATGTCCAGTGTGCGTCGGCCTATGTATTGCAGACTACTACCGATCAATGTCATTTTGGAGAAATACGGTGCATAATGGCGGAAGTACATGAACGTCATGGTCAGTAGAATGAACTTTGCCATGGTGGACGGCAGATTGGCCCATGCCATGCGCAGTGTATGCCACTTCAGTACGTCCAAGGTGCAGAATACCACCAGTGTTACGATGACGGGATAGAACCATTTGGAGTCCATGATGCGTTGTGCCAGATGCCAATAACGTCTGACGATGTTGCCGAAGAGGAAGAACGGCATGTATTTCATCAGTTGTATTATCGACGTATCGTCGAGCAGGGTGGTAGGCTCCTTCAACCTGTATCCGTCTGCCCACCAGCATAGCTTGGGCAGGTAGCACGACTCATATGCCACCAGCGACAGAAGGAAGAACACGGTTATTGGTATCCATGACTTGCGACCGAGTTTGGACTCAAAGTAGCAGAAGACATAGTACAGAACGAACATATACAGCAGTACCAAGGTGAACCAGTAACCGCCTTTGGTGGGAGATTGCAGGCATGATTCCACTGCCGGCCAGAATTTGCGATATAGGGTAGCACACGAAAACAGAAAGAATACTGCCGTGGGAATGATCTGTATGCGTATCTTCTTGCCGAGTAGCGATATGAAGGTATTGAAATCCCACTTTAGCGAGGCCTTGTAGGCCAAAAAGCCACTTACGAAGAAGAACAATGGCATGCGGAATAGCATCAGGAAGGACATGGAGGATGATTGCTTGACGGGTTGCATGAATCCCATTTGCGCCACATGATAGGCTACCACTAATATCATTGTGAATCCTCGCATGGCATCAAGCCATTCCATGCGTTCCTTGTGTTCAGTAGTTTCTGTGTTTAAGCTGTCCATGATTGCCTGTTGTTGGTTTTATTCCGTGTAGGTATTGGCGATATGTCAGTACAAAAATAGTAAAATTTATTTTGTTGTTCACTTAATAATGCCTATTTTTGCATTAAAATCTTCCAAGGATGATATCACAGGCACTACATGATTCTCTTAGGGCAAAGTATAGTCCGGATGGTTCCCCTCTGCGTCGTCAGCAGGAGAGGATGTTGGAACTATTGTGCGAAATAGACAGAATATGCAAGAAACATGGCATACGTTATTGGCTGAGTAGCGGTACGCTGATAGGTGCTGTTCGTCATGGAGGCTTTATCCCCTGGGACGATGATTTGGATATTGAGATGATGCGTGAAGACTACGACCGTCTGATGGATATACTTCCCACAGAACTACCATCTACAATGGCCTTGCAGAATCATAGAACGGACCATACATATTTCTTCTTCTATGCCAAGGTGCGTGATCGCCGTTCTCTTTTGTCCGAAGGTAATAATTACGATCGTATGTGGAAAGAGCAGGGCATATATATTGACATATTCCCCTTGGAGTACCAGCCGATTTCAATTCATAAGATAAGCGAGAAGACCGCGGGACACATGTACAAGATATGGCGTACATGTACGGATGACAATCTGGGTATAAGGAAGGTGATGAGACTGTTCCACTTCAACCGCCGTTTCGTCTTTCCATTGCTTCGTCTGTTATGCAGTATATCAGGTACTGATGTCATAACTAGCGGTATGGGCATACCTTATCATAATCCACGCTTTGCCAAGGACATTTTTCCTTTGGCTACATTGAAGTTTGAGGGCAGAGAGTTCCCTGTTCCTCATAATTACGACCACATGCTGCGCCTTATGTATGGTGATTATATGCAGTTGCCACCAGAGGAGCGTATCACCACACATTGTGTAAGACTGGAGTTTTTGGGCTAATGTTACACGGTCCTCGCTGACAAGACACCTTTGGTCTCCTTGACGATAAAGTATACAAAAATAGTGGCGGCCTCATGTCTTGAGGCGGCCACCATCAGTATCCTTGTATCTTCTTATTTCAGGAATACAAAATATACCGCCATTATCATGCACACGAAAGCGGCAAGGTGATTCCAATGGAGCGATTCACCACGGAAACATGTTACTGTGTAGATGGTGAAGACCACTAGCGTGATGACCTCCTGTATAATCTTCAATTGGAACAGTGAGAAAGGACCTCCGTTGCCTTTGAAACCATAGTGATTAGCCGGAATCATGAAACAGTATTCCATAAGTGCCAGGCCCCAGGAAATGAGTATGACAACGTACAAGGGCGTGTTGCCGTGCAGGATGTGCATATCCTGCAACTTCAAGTGTCCGTACCATGCAAGTGTCATGAAGATGTTGGACACGATAAGTAGGACAATGGGTAAAACGTAGTTCATATTATTTTGAGATTATTAAAGTTTCAAGTAATTTGCTCGGTCTCTCATACGTCCTTATCTCGTCAGTGCGAACTTCATGCTTAGGCCGAAGTCCTGGGTGACGGTGGGGTATGCTGAAGAGGAGAGCAGCGGCTGGGAGCGTTGGCGGTCGTAGTAAAGTGTCATGGTCACGTAACGGCTCATGGTGTAGTCTGCACGGAACGATGCCTTTACTGCCTTGTTACCAGATGTGGCTTCGGACAGACCAGTCTGTATATCTCGGCGGATCGCATCCTGATTACGTATGGAGAAATCGAAACGCAGGGACAAGGCATGGGCAAAGTTGCTCTTGCTGCTATTCTTGATGTTTTCACGTCCGTCGCTATCGGTCTTGTCGCTCTTCAAGGCACGACTCTTTGATGTGCTGCGCATGGCTTTCTTGCTGGCACGCTTGCTGCCGAAGATGCTGCCCAGACGGAAGTCGTTTATCTTATAGCCCCATCCGATGACAAAGTCTCTGGAACCAGTCTCAGTGATCTGTGCACTTGTGATGGATAGGTTCATGACTCGTGTGGTACGATACTCCGCCTTCAGTGTCATGTTGTTGTGGAAGGTGAAGTTTAAACCCAGCAGGGGAGCAAAACTCTCGTTTATGCTGACGGTGCTGATGTCATAGCAACTGCTGGGCGAATATGCACCAGTGGACTGACTCTGAGTGAAGCCAAGGTCGGTTCCGTTCATGAATTCCATCCATGAAGCATAGGAGTTGTAGGAACCTACGGCATAGATACTCTTGTAGCCGTGTGTCACCGTTACGCTCTTGAAGTAGTCACGTATGAATGGCAGGTTGGATAGTCCCTTGTAGGTCAGTGTCCAGTTGGGGAGCATTCTTGCCAGAGAGGGGAATATGTTCAGTTCGCGTGTGGTGCCTCCACCTGTATATGCGGCGAGGAAGGCTGGTATCATCACGTCTGCACCATACATGTTGGCTGGCGTGGTGTTGCCCTTTGCAGGGTCTCCTGCACTGCCCAGATACGGACGTCCCGTTGGATCCATTCCGCCTATGTATTGTGCTTCTACACGTTGCTGGTATATGGGTAGCATGGAACGGAACTTCTCAAACGTGGGGCTAAAGTAACCGTTGGATGCATTTCCGTTGCTGGCAAATGCTGATCCAAGGGATACAATTGTCATGTTGAAGGAACCAGTCTGTGTGGTGGGGGAACCTTCGTACATGTACTGTATGCTCTTGGAGCGGTTAACAGTGCGTGACATGTTCAAGTCTATCTTCAGGTCCGTGAAAGGTTCCAGAGACGCCTTTATCTGCAGATCCTCGGTGGTTGATGAGGTGGCTGGTGTGGATAGGCTGTCTGCGCAAATAAGCCAGCCACGTTCCTTGGCCGTTTCGATATAGTTGTCTGATACGAGACCGAAACCGAAGCCAACACCTGGAGCAAAGCCGTGGGCCGAGGTCATGCGTTGTCCCAATAGATCGCCCACCTCCGGCATGAAACCAGACATGGACAGGTTGTAGGAATTCCTGTAAGATACGGATACATTCCTTACCATCATGGCAAGGCGTGCTCCTGCCTGTGCCCACTTATACCACTTCTCTTCGCTCAGTTTGGGCTTTGCTATTACGTTGATGCGCACCTTGCTGGTATCCATGGCCTGTGTCATGAGCACAATCTTGTTGTCGTCCAGTTTCTTGTACTTCAACTTGTAGTCATGGCCCTTGCTGTCCTGGATGCGTACAATCAGACGTTTGGATTTCTGGTTGTGGGTTATGGTCATCTGGCTGTCAGGTGCAAGTACTATTTCACGTGCATATCCCAGAGTCTTCTTCTTCGTATCCTTTTGGGCAGAAGTTCCCTTGGTATTGGATTGAGTTCCCTTGGGCATGGTGCGAGCCAGAATGCTGTCCACGCTCTCGCCTGTCTTCTTGGATTCTTCCTCGGCTTTCAGACGTGCCTCTTCCAGTTTGTCCTTTTCTCGCTGTTCTTTTTCTTTCTCTCGTTTCTTCTCGTTACGTTTCTTGTTGGCCTCGGACTTGGCATTGGAGGCAGAGAAGACACGGTTGGCTTCCTTTAGGAAGGGTGACTTGTTGTAGAGTGTTTCCAGAGCCAGTTTGCCGTTTACGTTTACGCTGCGCTGTGTGTTGATGGTATGTCCCAAACTGGTTCCGTCCTCCAATTCGGCACCACGTTTCCATGAATACTGCGAACTGTAACTGGCATCTGCTGTTATCCAGTCGAAGGCAGGCAGTTTGTTTATGGGTAGTTTGTAGGACATAGTTGCGCTCTGGCTGTAGTCCAAGGGACGGCCGAAGCCTGCCAGACTGAGGTTCACGCTATCCTTCCATGCCTGGAATTCATCAGGATAGAGATCCTTGTTCACCACCACGTTGGGTTGTTCCACCTCGGCATGTGTGGCACTCTGGAAGGAGAAGTGCAGTGCCTTGAAAATGTCCCATCGCAGTGAGAAGTTACGGTTCCACAAGTATGTGCTACTCCATGTAACGGGCAATGACTGGTTGTTGCCTATGTTCTCCAGGTCACGTTCCTGTAGTTCGTAGTATGTGCGACCCAGGTCGGTGTTGAAGGTGATGCTCTGTGGTGCGAAGGCGATGTTCTGGTCCTTGATTATCTGTGCCCATTTGTTCTTAGTCTTCCAGTTCTTGAAGGGTTCCCAGATCTTCCAGTTCGGTGACCATGCGTAGGCCATAGAAGCCTTCCACGATTTGTTGTATTCGTAGACGGTGGTCTCGCCCTTGTCCTCGCTCACGGAACTGGAGTATGAGAATGTGAAGTTGGCCGGGTCGTATGGCATGGGATGCTTCTTGCTGGCTATGTCCACCTTGGCTCCGGTGATGGAGAAGTTGCGGTTGAGAGAACTAGTTGTCGTAAGGGAAACGATAGAGTCTTTCTCTTCCTGTGTCTGGGTGGCTTCCAGTGCATCGGACAGAAGCATGTCTGTGTCGAGGGGATTGTACTTGGGCTTAACTATGTGCTTGCTGTAGCTATAATAGACGGGCACCTTCACCTTTGCTTTCTCGGGAAGGAGTCGTCCAAGGTCGGCACTGGTGGTGAACTGATACTGATAGTCGTCTTTGTCGGTTCGCTCGGATACTGTTTGTTCTATGCCACCGAAGCCTGCAGTAACCATCTTACCTGTGGCAGAGAAAGAGCCAATGTCGGATAGTTGGATGTTCAGGTTGCCCTGAGCTGCCCAACCGCCCTCGTTGGTAAATTCCTGCAGACGGAGTTCGTTGACCCACACCTCCACGCTCTTGTTAGCATCGGCATGGTTGCGTATACCTATCATGATGGTTTTCACCTCACCCAATGATGGATTACCAATGATGGCAATGCGATTGCTGGGCTTGTCTGGGTCATAGCCAGTATAGAGCTGGCTGTATGAAACTCCGTTTTTGTTGCGCAGACGCTTCAGTTCCACCAGCATGTCCAAATTGAAGTCGAACATGTTTGCCTCTGGCCATACTGCCACACGGTCGTCATAGTTGTTATTGTTGTACTTGCCACTGGTCTTTATGGGTGTGAGTTCCAGGGGAATTTCGTACTCGTAGTAGTTATTGCGGTAATCAGAACCCAGTCGCAGGAACACGCTCATCTGTCCGCTCTGCAATGATGTCATGTCGGGGTCTGTTGCCTCCAGTTGGTTGGCATGTGCAAAGAGTTGCAGGTGCTTGTACTTACGCATGTCGTACTTCACGTTTTTGTAGACAGCACGTGCATCGTTGGGACCGAGGTTCCTTACTGTCATTGCCAGAGCCTGCTCGTTGCTCTCCATGAGGGTACCGCTGCTGGCATCTGTTACACGTGATATGCCGGGAGGTACTACGTAGTTCACGGGCACACGGTCGTTGTTCTCCTCTATGTTGACGGCGGTGATGGTGAAGTCGGTGTTGGCGCTTGTCGCTACATTGCCGGCGTAGAGTGTGTTCTCGTAGGTACGCCAGTCACCATGTACAAGGTCGAAGGTACCAAAACGGAGAATGACTTCATCCGTGAAGTTGGTCATGAACATACGCATGAAGCGGATGTTGGAGAAGTCTGAAATGCCGCCAATGCTCTCACGATCCGAGTCTTGTAGTGGAATGCGTATAAGGTACCAGTCTATGTTTTCTATATCTCCGTTACGTAGGGTTACGGTGGATGTTCTGGTGTCCGAAACGTACTTGCCACCAGGGCGCAGGTTCTCGGGGGTGATGGGCAGATGGTATTGCCAATACTTCTCGCTCTCGCCCAGCGTGTAGTCCGAATTGATGTCCTCTATATCGGGAGTGTTCTTCCAGGCCGTTTCGTAGTTCTCTGGCGAGTTCTGACTGTCTGGCGAGTTACCCTGAGGCATGTTGATGCGTTTGTAGCGTGTAAGCACAGGAACCTTGTTACGGTCGTAGTCCGAGCCGCGGAAGTAGTGGTAGTTGTCATTTGCAGGGTCGGCAAGCAACTGTTGACGGACGGTATCGGGCAGAGAGGCCAGCGAACCAGTATTCAGTTCGTTCCAGAATGCCATGTAAGGGCCATAAGTCTTCTCCTGTTCGTCGTTCAGACCATTCAGACCGAGGTCCTGCTTCTCACGTGAACCAGCCTCGTTGTTGAAGGCGTATGTAATGCTGTTGGTCTTTGGTACATAACCCCATTCGGTCTGTTCCACATACTCCATGTTGCCATCTATGGGCAGTCCGCTCTCGTAGGCTTTCTTGCCGTCCTTAAGGATGTCCTCGCTTATCTCACCCAGATTGAAGTAGAGGTCGCCACCCAGTTTCTTCTTGTTTGTACCGTTCTTTTTTTCGTAGAAGAATGGGTCCATGAGCCAGAACTCGATGTACTCTATGTTCTGTGCTTCGAAGTCGGTATTGTCCATCTTGCGCATCATGCCGCCCCAACGTGTTTCGGGACGTAGCAGGTTGCCTCGTGCGTCCACTTCGGTTGTGAGGTTGTATGGGCCACGCTCCTGAGGATAGAAGGCCATGTTGAGAACGTTGAGCGTGGAGTTGCTGTTGTAGGATGTCTGTGACTTGTTGGGATAGAGTTCCAGTTCGTAAACAGCACGCACATAATGATTGGAGAGCTGGTTCAGGTCGCTCTTAATGTGGCTGGGAGTCAGTGTAGAGCTACGGTTTGTGAAGATGGGATCCACGCAATACCATGCCAGCAAGGCACGGTTGTAGCCATATGCCACATCATTGGTCAGTCGGTTTTCCGAGAATCGTCCTCCCAGCATGCTATTCTTCGAGGGACTGGGCACAGAGGCTATCTGCCAGTAGGTGGGCTGTATGAGTGAAGTTTTGCGCTTGGTGTCCTCGAAGTCGTCCAGATACGACGCTCCACCCTGTGCAGCGCTACTCTGTCCTGCTATGAGTTGTGCCACCTGGGCATCAAAGTTTATCTGGCTGGGCTGTGTGGCTTCTATGAAGGGTATGGCGTCTATCCAGTTGGTGAGCCATTGCGCCTTGTGCTTCCATGAGATGTGTGCACCCCAAAGGATGTTGTTCAGAGCCTCGTTACCCATGCTTACCTTTGTGGTCAGGGGGGCTTCGCTCAAATACTGGAAGGTACCGCCTATGACGAGGTCCTTGTTCACTTGATAATCAGCGTTTAC
>JAEIGA010020561.1_pt1 | contig 10063 bp, 10 predicted proteins | sample 9270691 | NCBI WGS metagenome assembly JAEIGA01 (sample SAMN17057246, study PRJNA624740) | gut metagenome | biome: biome; isolation source: fecal sample | host: Bos grunniens | place: China: Xizang | collected 2019
ACACTCTCTGGTTTGTAGGTCTCAGCGGCGCCCTTGCTATCTGCGCAATGATTCTTCCGGGAATTTCAGGAAGTTTCATCCTCCTGATCCTGGCGAAATATCAGTTCATAATGGAGTCGATCACTTCATTCATCGGCAATGTCGGCGCACTCTGGGGTGCACAGGGAGCAGACGGAACCATTTTCTGGCACTCTGCACTGGTTCTTGCCGTGTTCCTGATCGGAGCGCTTGTAGGAATCCTCGGTTTCAGCAAGTTCCTCCGCTGGCTTCTCTCACGCTGGAACAAGCAGACCCTGATTGTCCTTGCCGGATTCATCATCGGTTCTCTCGTGAAGATATGGCCTTGGAACAATCTCGAGGCTGTCGGGCAGGTGGAACGTACAGGCAGCATGCAGGTCGGATGGGCCATTGCCTTCGCCCTCATCGGTTTCTGCCTCGTGAGCGGAATCGAACTGGCAGGAAAACATCATCAGAAAAAATCCTGATTCACATATAAGGCACAGACATTGGAAAAGCAGCTGGTATGACTACAAGCTGCTTTTTTTATGAAGACATTACAGATCCTGTGTCCTGCCGGCATATCTGCCGTGGCCGCACTTACATGCCTTGTTTCATGTACATTCGATAATATCGGGGACCCGTTCGGCAAGACTGTCTGGACATCCGAAGAGGTTCCTCTGGGTCCGTTCGAAATATCTACACTTACTTTGGAGTTCTACAGCGACGGCAGGGTTGCAATCAGGATGACCGGAAGCGAATATGCACCTGAAATCCCCGCAACCAAGACCATCAACGGCAAATACTTCGCGGACGGTGACTCCGCAGTTCTGGAAAAGCTCAGCACCGTCTTCGACAACTACAATATCACCTTCATCAAAGCGAATCTCAGCGGCGACATCCTCTTCCTCCTCTGGCAGGTGAACGATTCGGTATACCCGTTCACGACGGCATTGAGAAGAGTCACGCGATAGCACATCATCTTCTCATAAAATTTTGTAACTTTATCGCCGGGCATGCTCTCAGTGAGAGGGATGCAATGTTTACCTATGCAAATCGGGATCTTATTAGTGAAACGCCTGACTTACATACTATTGATTCCAGCATTGCTGTTCGCATTCTCGCATAATGTGAATGCTACCAGGCAAGCTCGAGACATCATCATAATTGACAAGGTAGAGCATAGACTGAATAAGGTTCCTCTTTACCAGCTTGATTCTGTCACATATGATGCTCTTTACAAGAAACTCGAATTCGACAAATTCTTATCCTCTGCTTGCTGGAGGGGACATATTTCCACATTTGAAGTAAGGGGCAAGAAGCTCTATCTGAACAGCATTAGAACATATAAGGAACACACAGACTTCAATGGTCTGTTGGATCAGTATAAGAACAGGAAAGGACGGATCTTTGCCTCATGGGTTTCTGGAACATTCATATGTGTTACCGGAGAATGCCTACATGTAACTGACAGCGGATTTGACAGTGTCCATAAGCAGGAAACTGAGCTGATTGTTGAGAATGGAGTTGTCATTTCTGCGAGGACATATTTCAATAAGACCAATGGAACATCAGATATTGACGATGCCCGGAACATTATATCACAGAACCTGGATTTAAGTAAGATCAAAACTCCCCAACCTCGCGCTGACGTTTTGGTAAAGGCCTCTGAATTCAGCAATGAAGGCAAAGTGATCGAATGGTCAGTCAAGCCCCTACGAGGATATGACTGTCTGTCAGCTGAGATGCAGGAAATGATAGTTAAAGAGATCAATAGAGTCTTTAATCTCATTGACTGGAAAACCTACTGCCGAGATGGAGAATGGCATTGGATCCATACTTATATTACATGTCCGCTAAAATTCGAACAATAAAATGACTGCTTTCTTGATCGAAACTTAGTTGTGGTGCTGTTCAGTTTCATGCCGTTTTCGGGCACACTTTGACAAGGAAACAACGAATTTATCCACAATAATCGGGATGCAGGATGAGATCCTACAGGATTACGTCGCTGCTCTCCGCTTTCCTTTCCCCACCGTGAGCCATCTTATGAACTGATACAAAAGCGCATTCCGCTACGCTGCTGTCATCGAGCCGTTGGCAGAGCATCGCCAGCTTCGGTACGTGTTACAGAGCCATCTCAGGTGGTAGCTCATATACAGTGAGAGCTGTGTCCTGTTTCAATGAAAACTAGACACAGGTGTTATAGGAAAAGGGCAAAAATGGGGATTCTGGGTACCGCTGTATCCAGTTTAAGGCTAAAGTAGACACAGCACCCTGAGAGATGGCTGGACAGAAGACAGGATTACGTCGCTGCAACACAAAAAAAGCGCAACCTCATCGGTTGCGCTTTTGCTTGATTTCGTGATCCAGACAGGATTCGAACCTGTGACCCACAGCTTAGAAGGCTGTTGCTCTATCCAGCTGAGCTACTGGACCAGACCTCAATTTTCGGAGTCGGAAAGCCGACTTATTCCGAAAGTGGGTGCAAAGATAGTATAAATCTTTTAAACCGCAAAATTTTAGTTCGAGATTTAATCGGGAGGACTATCAATATTTCTGCTTGTGCGGTATCACTCCCCTGACGCCTCCTCTCGGATTCTCCACATCGCCTCGATATCTCGGAATGAAGTGCATATGGACATGGAAGACAGTCTGACCGGCCGCTTCATTCACATTGATACCCACATTATATCCGTCCGGAGAGAATTCCTCGTCAAGCCTTTCCTTGATTTCCTTCATCATATGCTGCATTGCCATGATCTCTTCGTCTGTCAGATCGAAGTAGTCCGCAACATGACGTTTCGGGATGATGAGCACATGGCCTTTAGACACGGGAAAGCCGTCAAACATGGCAAAGCAAAGATCGCTCTCGGCGATTTTCTCACTCTGCGGTAGATTACAGAATATGCAGCCTGTGTCTTTCATGATCATAATTTTGATTTATCGGCAAATGTACTCAAGCCGTCCTGTATTTCCAACTATATAAATAATCTAATATATAACTATATAGAGATCATACACTGTCTGGAATATAGTCTGCACACTAGTGGACATATTGTTTAAGTACGCAAAACAAACTTGAAAATCAATAACTTAGGCTATTCTTATTTTAAAATCTACCATATACATTTGCAGCATGATGTTAAACTTTAACGCTTTGTATTCATGAGAAAGATTTTAGAGGTATTGGAGTGTTCGAACGGAGAATTGAAGTTCAACACAGATGTAAATGTTGTAGAGAATCCGGAAGAAATCATAAACATTACCGGACGCGCCATTTTCGACATGGCGACAGGATTGTGGGGAGGGAATGAACATTCCGTGATAGCAATGATCCGGGCAATGTTTCTTGCCGATATGGCACTGAGTCCTAACAGGGAACTTCTGACGAAACAACTATGCAGAGAAGCAAAGGAAATGTTTAAGATTTTCGAAGGCGAGATAAAGAAGATGGCGGCACAAGGCAAAGCAATGTCATTCCCACCTGGAGCGGGCCCGAACATGAAAGGACGCAGGAACTGATGAATTTGCCGGGCTACATTGGCGATATGAAAAATGTTAGTACATTTGCTGACAATCATCAAGGGCATTTTTCAGCCAAGACAGGATTCAGATATGAAGAAATACGACTTTGACAAGATAATCGGACGCAGGGGAAGCGGGGCTGTGAAGACAGACGCTTTGAAGAAGGTGTTCGGAAAGGAGGAACTGATTCCGATGTGGGTGGCGGATATGGATTTCGAGACTCCGGATTTCATCGTTGAGGCCATCAGAAAGAGGATAGAGCACCCGGTTTTCGGATACACAGTAGAACCGGAGGACTTCCGTCCTGCAATCATCGACTGGATAGCCGGGCATCATGACTGGGACGTCCGCAAAGAATGGATCAGCTATATCCCCGGCATTGTCAAGGGTATCGGCATGGCGATAAACGCACTGCTCGGGAAGGACGACAAGGTCATAATCCAGCCACCGGTGTACCATCCGTTCCGCCTCGTGCCGCAGAAGAACGGCAGAGAGGTCGTATTCAATCCACTGAAGGAAATGCCGGACGGCAGCTACGAGATGGATTTCGAGAATCTGGAGGCGGTCTGCGACTGCAAATGCAAAATGCTGATTCTGGCAAACCCTCATAATCCAGCCGGTATCGTATGGCCTCGTGAAACGTTGGAGCGTCTCGCAGCATTCTGCCATGCAAAAGGAATCATCGTGATATCCGACGAGATCCACTGCGACATGGCATTGTACGGCAACCGTCATATTCCGTTCGCAAGCGTTTCCGAAGAAGCGGCAGCATGCAGCATAACCTTCGGCGCTCCGTCAAAGACATTCAACATCGCCGGCATCGTTTGTTCATATGCCATCGTACCGAATGACGAATTGCGCGAACGCTTCTACGGATGGCTCGAAGCAAGCGAGTTTGCTGCCGCACCATTGTTCTCCCCTATCGCCACAATCGCAGCCTTCAGGGAAGGAGAGCAGTGGAGAAAACAGCTTATAGCATATCTGGAAGGCAACATCGACTATGTAATAGAGTTCTGCAAAGAAAGGATTCCGCAGATAAAACCGCTCCGTCCGCAGGCATCGTTCCTGATCTGGCTGGACTGCCGCGGTCTTGGCCTTGACAGAGAAGCTCTGAACGCCCTGTTCATCGAAAAGGCAGGCCTCGGCCTCAACGACGGCGAAATGTTCAATCCGGGAGGACAGGGTTTCATGAGACTCAACATCGGCACACCACGCAGTGTCCTGCAGGAGGCAATGGAAAGGCTGGAGGCTGCATTAAAACGATAAAGAATATCAACATATATGGCAATCATACAAGAACTTAGAGGCGTTACTCCGGTTATCGGAGAGCGCGCATTCCTCGCAGAGAATGCAGCTATCATCGGCAGCGTGAAGATGGGAGACGACTGCAGCATATGGTACGGAGCGGTGCTTCGTGGCGACGTAGGCCCGATCACCCTTGGCGACAGAGTCAATATTCAGGACGGAGCTGTTCTCCACGCTACAACAGACGTTTCGGAAGTGATCATCGGCAACGATGTATCGGTAGGACATAACGCCATCGTCCACGGTGCGATTGTCGGCAACGATGTTCTTATCGGAATGGGCGCTGTCGTAATGGACAACGCTGTCGTTCCTGACGGAACTGTCATCGCCGCCGGAGCGGTCGTGCTTGCAAACACAAAGATGGAGCCGGGAATATGGGCCGGCGTACCTGCAAAAAAGGTAAAGGACGCTTCAGAGGCCATTCATGCAATGGCTCACGGAAACGCCCAGCACTATCTTGAATACAAGAAGTGGTACGAGTAACCTTATAACTCAGTCAGTCCGATACCCGGAAGGTCCGATAAGGTAATACGACCGTCAACCACCTCCATTCCCTTGAACAGATCATTGGAAATCAGCAGATTGCCGTCGAGGTCAGCAAAATCGACGGCAGGCGAAAGCTGTGCGGCCGCGGAAACGGCACATGAGGTTTCAGTCATACATCCGATCATGACCTTCATACCCTCGGCACGCGCATAATTGACCATCTTCCAGGCTTCACGCATACCGGTGCACTTCATCAGCTTGATATTGATTCCGTGGTATGCGCCCTTGACAGAAGGCACATCGGCAAGTCTCTGTATAGCCTCATCAGCAAATATCGGAAGCGGACTGCGCTCGGTGATCCATGCATTGTCATCTACGCGGTCCACCGGCATCGGTTGCTCTACCATCACGACGCCGTTCTCCTTCAGCCAGAATATCTCGTCAAGAGCCTTTTCCCTATCCTTCCAGCCCTGGTTTGCATCTACCGCCAACGGAAGATCCGTCACTTCCCTTATTGTGGAAATCATTTCCTTGTCATTGTCCAAACCCACCTTCACCTTCAGGATATTGAACCTGTCTGCACACTCTCTGGTCTTTTCACGTACGACATCAGGTGTATCGATACCGATTGTGAATGTTGTAGAAGGAGCCTTCTTGGCATCCAGACCCCAGATACGCCACCATGGTAGTCCCATAAGCTTTCCGACAAGGTCATGGAGGGCAATGTCAATCGCCGCCTTTGCAGCACCGTCTCCCGGGGAGAGGCTGTCGATATATGCAAGGATGGTCTCCATCTGGAAAGGATCACGGAACTGGGAAAGGTCCACGCGGTTGAGGAAGGCAGTCACGCTCTCCACGCTCTGTCCGAGATATGGAGGCATAGACGCTTCACCATATCCTGTATATCCCTCATAATCAATACGCACCTGCACTCCCGGCGTGGTCTTGCGGGAGTATGATGCGACAGTAAAGACATGCCTCAACTCAAGCTCATACGGTCGGAACGAAAGTTTCATCGCACCGCTGTTTCCCAACTTGTTAAAATTGAACGGGGACTTCCCGCCTGATGCACATCCGGCAGACATTCCGCCCAAACCTGCGACAGCAGCACCTGCAACGGCAGTCTTCAAAAAATCTCTACGCTTCATATATAAAGGGTCTTGGACTATAAAGGTAAGTATTTTTGCTATATTTGTGAGACTTTTCAAAAAGAGGATATGAAAATCGAGACTATAACATCCGCACAGAATCCAAAGATCAAGACCCTGCTCGAACTGCAGGAGAAATCGAAGGCAAGACGCCGCGAGGGACTCTTCGTAGTAGAAGGCGCGAGGGAGCTTATCCACTGCCTTTCAGTGGGCTACAAGGCACACACTCTCTTTGTATGTCTGGATATTCTGTCGGAAAGGGATATGCAGGAAATCGAGGCGGCAATCAGCGGAAACGGTGACAGGTGCAACGTATTCTCCATCCCTAAGCACATCTACGAGAAGGTAGCCTACAGAGGCAGCACAGAGGGCGTCATTGCGGAACTCAAATGCAAGACCCATACACTTGAGAACCTCGACCTTAAGGAGAATCCCGTAGTAGTAGTCCTTGAGTCTGTCGAAAAGCCAGGCAACCTCGGTGCGATTCTCAGAAGTGCAGACGCAGCCGGCGTCGATGCCGTTATCGTCTGCGATCCTCTTACCGACATGTACAATCCGAACCTCATCCGTTCAAGCATCGGAGGAATATTCACCGTACCGACTGCTGCAGCCTCATCAGAAGAGACCATCAAATGGCTGAAGGACAGAGGAATAAAGATATATACAGCTCAGCTCCAGGACTCCAGCTGGTACTATGACACAGATATGACCAAAGGCACTGCCATCGTCATGGGAACAGAAGCGACCGGCCTTACAGACATATGGAGAAAGGCAGCGGATGCACACATCAAGATCCCTATGCTCGGAAGGCTTGATTCGCTCAACGTATCAGTTTCCGCGGCAATTCTCATGTACGAAGCTGTACGTCAGCGCAACGCATAGCCTATGAACAAATTCGGTCTCATAGGGCATCCTATCGCCCATTCTCTCTCCCCCGCCCTTTTCAAGGCTGCGTTCGGGGGCAAATACACATATGACCTGATCGAGGAAGAAGATTTCGAGAAGGCATATGAGAAATTCATGGAGGAATACGATGCCATAAACGTCACCGCCCCGTTCAAGGAACTTGCATTCAGAAAGGCTGACAGCGGAATGCAATGCGAAGCCATCGGAGCGGCAAACATCCTCAGGAAGGAGGAACGCGACCAATTTGTAACTGCATACAACAGCGACATCGAAGGTGTCACAGGCGCTCTTGCCGAGGCCGGAGTAAAATCCTGCCAAGACGGAAAGAAGGCGCTGATTGTCGGCTGCGGAGGTGCTGCCATGGCGGCGGCTTATGCAGTCTGGCACGAGATGGGATATGACACCGTCATCGTCAACCGCAACCTCGAGAAGGCACAGAACTTCGCGCAGAAGCTGACAGATGCAAACCTGACAGTGCGCCGCATATCGGCTGACGGAATGGACAGTTTCGAGAAGCATTTCCTTGAGGCGGATATCATCGTCTACACACTTCCGTTGGCGGTTCCCGCGTTGTTGAACCTCAGCAGACGCGCCATCAGAGGCGGCGGCATCTTCAGACGCAGGCAACATAAAGTCATCCTTGAAGCGAACTACAAAGATCCGGCATTCACTCCCGAGTTTATGGGGCGAATGCACGGAATCAACCCTGACATCACCTTTGTTCCGGGTAAGGAATGGCTTCTGCATCAGGCAATTGGAGCATACAGGCATTTCCTGCCTCACGCCCCCGATATCGAGGCGATGAGGGCTGTAATTCAATAGGCTACATCTTCCGTTGATTTTAATGAAACTTTTCGGTCAAATCGAAAAGTTTTATTTTCGTTATGTGAGAAATTATCACTAACTTGCAGAGTTTTTGGAAAGAAAGTATAAAACACTGAAATCATATGATCAATAAAGTCATTCTTGTCGGCAATGTAGGTCAGGATCCTGAGGTCCGCTACACCGGCGATGCCAACAATGGGGCGAAAGTGGCAACACTCAGACTTGCCACAACTGAGAGGTACAGGGACAGAAACGGCAATCTTCAGGAACATACTGAATGGCACAGCGTTGTTGTTTGGAGAAACACAGCGGATGTTGTCGAGAAATATGTAAGAAAAGGCACACAGCTCTATATCGAAGGAAAACTCCGCACAAGATCCTGGGATGACCAGAACGGCAACAAGAGATATGTTACCGAGATTCTTGCAGACACGCTTCAGCTTCTCGGAAGGAAGCAGGACGGTCAGGGCGGCAACGGATACGGAGCACCGCAGCAGGGAGCATACCAGCCACAGGGCGGATATCAGAACCAGGCGCCGGCACAGCAGCCTGCATATGCACCGGTTCAGCAGCTTGCAGCACCTCAGAACATAGCGGACAACGGTCCTGAGGACGACCTTCCATTCTAAGGATTATAAACTTTAAGAATAATATACTAAAATGAAACTTGACGTTGTACTCGGCCTCCAGTGGGGCGATGAAGGCAAAGGTAAAATCGTTGACGTACTTGCAGGAAGATATCCTACAGTAGCACGTTTCCAGGGTGGTCCAAATGCAGGACACTCACTCCATTTTGACGGTAAGAGCTTTGTACTCAGATCTGTTCCTTCAGGAATCTTCAGAGACGGAGCAAAGAACATCGTAGGAAACGGTGTTGTACTCGACCCTATCACATTCATGGGCGAGTGTACAAACATTGCCGACAAGACAGGCATTCCTGTAACTGAGCGTATTGTGATCGCAAAGAAGGCGCACCTCATCCTTCCTACCCACAGACTTCTCGACGCAGCCAATGAGGCAGCGATGGGCAAGGGCAAGATCGGTTCTACCCTCAAGGGTATCGGACCTACTTACACAGACAAGATCGGACGTTACGGTCTTCGCGTAGGCGACATCCTTGCAGCAGACTTCCCTGAAAGATATGCTAAGCTTCAGAACAGACACATCACCCTTCTTAAGCAGATGGGATTCGAGTGCGACCCTCATGCCGAGGACGCAGCATTCATGGAAGCTGTAGAGTATCTCAAGAAGTTCGAACTCGTAGATTGCGAGTACTACGTAAACAAGCTTCTCAAGGAACAGGATATCCTCGCAGAGGGTGCTCAGGGTTCAATGCTTGACGTAGACTACGGTTCATACCCATTCGTAACATCATCTACAACATCATGTTCAGGTGCATGCGTAGGTCTCGGAGTTAACCCACACCTCATCGGACACGTATACGGTATCTTCAAGGCATACTGCACACGAGTTGGTAGCGGTCCGTTCCCTACTGAGCTCTTCGACGAGACTGGAGAGGAACTCCGTCGCATCGGTCATGAGTTCGGAGCAGTTACAGGACGTCCACGCCGTTGCGGCTGGCTCGACCTCGTAGCCCTCAAGTATGCAGTAATGCTCAGCGGTGTGACAGACCTCATCATGATGAAGTCAGACTGCCTCGACACATTCGAGACAATCAAGGTCTGCACATCATACATCGTTGACGGTCAGCCAAGCGACCAGTGGCCATTTGACACATATGCCAATATCGAACCTGTCTACACAGAGTTCAAGGGTTGGAAGACAGACCTTACACACTGCCGCACAGAGGAGGAACTCCCACAGGAATTCCGCGACTACATCGCATTCATGGAGCAGTACCTCGAGGT
>JAEIGA010020562.1_pt1 | contig 10062 bp, 9 predicted proteins | sample 9270691 | NCBI WGS metagenome assembly JAEIGA01 (sample SAMN17057246, study PRJNA624740) | gut metagenome | biome: biome; isolation source: fecal sample | host: Bos grunniens | place: China: Xizang | collected 2019
CAGGCAATAAGGAGGAAATCAAGGACAGAATCGCACAGATTCGTGCAGAGCATGCTGTATCCACCTCCGAATTTGACAAGGAAAAGCTCAGCGAGCGCCTTGCAAAGCTGGCGGGCGGCGTTGCAGTCATCAAGGTTGGCGCGGCTACCGAAGTGGAAATGAAGGAAAAGAAGCTCCGCATTGAGGATGCGCTCAACGCAACCAAGGCGGCCGTTGAGGAAGGCATCGTGGCCGGCGGCGGAACCGCTTACCTGAACGTCCTCGCTGACGTCAAGAAGGTGCTCGAGACCGTTGAGGGCGACGAGAAGACGGGTGTTAAGATCGTGCTCAAGGCACTTGAAGAGCCCGTTCGCCAGATCGCAACCAACGCAGGCTTTGACGGCGGCGTTGTGGTCGACAAAATCCTCTCCTCGGGTAAGATCGGCTACGGCTTTGACGCTTACAACGAGGTGTACGTGGATATGATGTCCGCGGGTATCGTTGACCCCACCAAGGTAACCCGCTCGGCTCTGCAGAACGCCGCGTCCATCGCGTCGGTCATTCTCACCACCGAGTCTGTGGTTGCCGACAAGCCCGAGCCCAAGGAGGCTGCTCCCGCCGCAGGCGGCATGGGCGGCGGCATGGGCGGTATGTACTGATCCCACCAAATAAATTACTCCCTCGGGAACATTGTTCCCGAGGGAGTTTTTGGGTTGCAATCAAGTCGAAACTTGCCGTCGGATGCCGTCTTTCCCTTGACAAAACGAGCGATATGTGATACAATTTTTTATAAGAATATTAACCCGTTATTGCCCCCGACGCGGGGCGGAAAGGATTTCTATATGACATACGTTGTATCCAATATTCACGGACACCTTGAGGAGTACAAAACCCTCCTTCAAACCGTTCAGTTCAGCGCCGATCGGGACATTCTGTACGTGCTGGGCGACATCGTGGACTACGGCCCCGACTCCATGGCGCTCATTGAGGACATGAGCTACCGCGTCAACGTCTACCCCATCGCGGGCGAGCACGATTTTCTGGCGGTGAGAATGCTCGTTGGCTACGAAAAAATGCAAGCCGCTATGAAGGAAGGCAAGTCACCCGATCCCGCGTTTGCCGAGGAGCTGACCGCGTGGATCCGTGACGGCGGTGAGCCCACCCTTTCGGCTTACCGTACGCTGGACAAGGATATGCAGGAGGGCATCATCGACTACCTCTCGGATATGCCTCTGTACGAGGAAGTGACGGTGGCAGGTAAGTCCTATCTCCTGCTCCATCAAGGCATTTACGATTTTACGCCCAATCTCGATCTTGACGAGCTGGAGCCTGCGGATTTCTTTGAGGAAAGTCTTGACCCCACCGAGAAGTATTTTGACGACAAGACCGTGATCGTCGGCCACACCCCCACCACCGAGGGAAACGGCGGCGCGGATCGCATCTTCTACGGCAACAACAGCATTTTCATTGACTGCGGACTGGGGCGCGGCGGTCGTCTCGGCTGTCTGCGTCTGGAGGACGGAAAGGAATTCTACGTCTGATGGCCGCCTCTGTCAAAAAAAGCAAGAGCTCTCATCCCGAGGAGATCCACACGCTGGAGATCCATGACCTCAACAATCTGGGTAGCGGTGTGGGCCGTCTGCCCGATGGCCTCGTGTGCTTCGTCCGCGGTGCCGTTACGGGGGACATGGTGAGAGTCAAGATCATCAAGCGCACGGCCTCCTTTACGGTGGGGCGGTTAGAAGAAATCGTATGCCCCTCCCCCATGCGCGTAGACACCCCCTTTTGTGCCGCGCCCGAGGCCTGCGGCGGATGCGTTTACCGCCACCTTACCTATGAACACGAGCTGGTCTCCAAGCACAATCGCGTCAAGCAGGCGTTCCGTCAGGCGGGACTTGCCGACGTGGTCATCCTGCCGCCCATCTCCACGGGCGTCCTGAACGGCTACCGTAACAAGGGCATGTACCCCGTCGGTCAAGGCAAGGGCGGCATGGAGGCAGGCTTTTACGCCGCCAAGTCGCACAAGCTGATCCCCTGCACCGCCTGCTCGCTTCAGCCCGAGAGCTTTGCCGAAATCGTGGCGTTCGTCTGCAAGTTCTGCGACAGACACGGTATTGCGGCTTACGATGAGGAGAGCGGCAAGGGGATTCTGCGCCACGTATATCTACGCACCACCGCCGAGGGGGAAATCATGCTCTGCCTCGTCATCAACGCGCAGGAATTGCCCGGCGGCAAGCGGATCGTGACCGCGCTCGTCGACGAGACAACGGCTCGATTCCCGCAGGTGGTGAGCATTCAGCTCAATATCAATCGCGCCTCCACCAACGTGGTGCTGGGCGACAAATTTATCACGCTCCACGGCACATCCTACATGGAGGACGCGTTGTGCGGTCTGCACTTCCGCATCTCGGGCGGCTCGTTCTATCAGGTCAACCACGATGCCGCCGAGCTGCTCTACAACACCGCCGCCGAGCGTGCGGGGCTGACGGGCACCGAGCATCTGTGGGATCTCTACTGCGGCGCAGGCACCATTGGTCTATCCATGGCAAGCTGTGCGGCATCGGTGACGGGCATTGAGATCGTCCCCGAGGCGGTAGCGTGCGCCAAGGAAAACGCGGCACTCAACGCCGAGCTGGGTCTGCTCGCCCCCGACAAGGCGCACTTCTTCTGTGCTGACGCGGGTGACGCATCCTCCATTTTCGCTCCTGCCGACCGTGGCGACGTGCCGCACCCCGACGTGGTGGTGATCGATCCGCCCCGCAAAGGTACGACCGCCGAGCTCATCCGTGAGCTTTCCCGACGTGATATCCGCCGCGTTGTCTACATCTCCTGCGACCCCGAAACGCTGGGACGCGACTGCGCCGTCTTCCGCGAGGAGGGGTACGAGATCGGCGAGGTTCAGCCAGTAGATCTGTTCCCAAGGACGGGGCATGTCGAGAGTGTCGTGTGTCTCACACGACACAATGAATGACGCGTAGCGTCAAATCATGGAGCGAAACGAGAAATCATGAAACGCAGTTGCAATTCATGACACGGAGTGTCAAATCATTTTAATTGTGAGGCCTTAACTTGTAAAATCAAACCGTAATACCCCGGTGAAAATCGAAGATTCGCGTCAATTACACATTATCCCGTGACATTACCCAAAAATATTGCAAAGGAGCCTACCCATGAACAACGAAAACGGAAAAGATATCCGTGTAGAAATCGAGGAAACCGAAGTAACCGAGTGTGACTCAGCAGAGGTTGCCCCCATAGCGGACAAGCAGGACAGATTCAGCAGCTTCAAGCACGGCATGATGCAGTTTGGGAAAAAAACCTCCGAGATCAGCCAAAAGGCGGCGACGACTATTGCTGAGCAAACGAAAATTGGGCTGCATAATCAAAAAATGAAAAAATATAACCCCTTGTTTCCCAAAGAGTTTAAAAGTAAGAGTTTTAATCTTCCTAACGTCATCAAAATTGTAGACGATGCCGAGCGGCGTGGAATTGACGTGTGCGAGGGCGCAATCGGCTGGCGCAATACGGTGGGAGGCGTGGAGGTGCTTTTCCTCTACGACGAATTTGTAGCGTCCAGCCATCTTCTGTTTCTTCCCATTGCCAAATGCGATACGATCTATTGCGTGGATCCGTTTGACCGCTCCCGTTTCATTCAAGCAGACACCATGTTCAGCCGAACCAATCAGGAAAAATTGGCTGAACTGGAAAATATCGCTTACTGCTTGGGAGCGAAAAGTTGTGCCATTGAATTAGTAGACATGAGTGCGGACTCCGAAAAAAGCTCCCAAAAAGCAGGCATCAAAGCCTCCGAATATGCCGCTGTCAGCGCCCAGCAGAATTCTGCCTCCCTCAACAAATCCATGCAACGAAGCAAAACGACCTCAAGTTTTGAAGGTAGCAACACTCCAACCCGCCCCGCACTCAAATGGTTTGCACACGACGACACCATGAATCAGTTAATTGAGATGCGATGCTCGGGTAACAACAGTATTAAATCAAGAGTGTTGGAATTGAAGAACTCCTGTTCTGCCACTATGTCACAAAGCACTGCCGTGGCCATCGACAAGCTGGCAAAGGTCAAGATCGGCGGTTCGGCGACAATGGAAAAGCAGGCGGTTAAGGAACAGAATAGCGTTTTGATTTTTGAGATTGAATTTTGACATACATATTCGCAAGGAGGACACCCTTATGACACCGACACCGAAGCAAATCCACGCCCGCCGTCTGGCGGACACCGTCATCCGCAATCTGGAAAAGCGCCGAATGGTGGGCTACTACTGCGAGAGTGCCGCCGAGGCGGTGGACAAGATCCTCTCGCTGATGCCCGAGGGCTCGTCCATCGGCTGGGGCGGCTCTATGACGCTGACCGAGGTGGGGCTGATGGATGCACTGCGCGCCAACGCCGACAAATACAATCTGTTTGTCCGCGAGGATGCCAAAACCCCTGAGGAGGCGCGCGAGGTGTTCGCCAAGATCCTCTCCTGCGGCTACTTCCTCATGAGCGCCAATGCCATTACGGTGGACGGCGAGCTGGTCAATATTGACGGCCGCTGCAACCGCGTGTCCTACCTCTGCTACGGCCCCGAAAACGTCATTGTAGTAGCGGGCATAAACAAGGTGGTTGCCGACGTGGACAGCGCGCTCGCCCGCATCCGCACGGTCGCCGCGCCCACCAACGCTGTCCGACTCAACCGCAAGACCCCTTGCGCCGTGTCGGGCAAGTGCGAAAACTGCCTCTCCCCCGACTGCATCTGCGCCCAGACGGTCATTACCCGCCTGTCCTTGACTCCCAACCGCATCAAAGTGATTCTGGTGGGTGAGGATCTGGGCTATTGACAGCGAAAGGAACCATGCAACCATGAAACATCCTACCTATGAATCCACCCTGCCCGAAGGGTACGTGCAAGTTCGCCACATCAACGCCAAGGACGTTAAATTCGGGATAATCTTCAATATCATTTCCATTGTGACGCTGGCCGTCGTTATGGCGATCGCTTTTGTGCCGTTATGCCTTCGGGATGACGCATCCTACGAGCTCGGCTCATGGGAGCTTTCCTTGCTTCTGCTGGCATTTTCCGCCGCTTTAATCCTCTACGTCGTTCTGCACGAGCTGATACACGGTGCCGTATATAAGGCGTTGACTCGCCAAAAACTCACCTTTGGCATGAGCTGGAGCTGCGCCTTCTGCGGCGTGCCCAACGTATACACCTACCGTCGCACCGCCCTGCTTGCCTTGGTCGCGCCGCTGACGCTCTTTACACTGATCCTCGTGCCGCTGACCGTGGCTCTGTACGCCGTTAACCCTTGGTACTACCTCGCCTCGGCGTTTGTGCTGGGCATGCACCTCGGCGGCTGCTCGGGCGACGTATACGTTACTGGGCTTCTGCTCTTCAAGTATCGCTCACCCCGCATACTGCTGCGCGACACGGGCCCTGAGCAATTCATATTCGTCCCGAAGGATTGACGGGGCATACATGACCAACTCACAAAGGAGTCATCCATGACCGAACTACCCAAGCTTTTTCTTGACCGCATGGAGGAGATGCTGGGCGAGCAATACGAGGCGTTTCTTGCCTCCTACGGCAAGCCTCACCGCCCTACCCTGCGCGTCAATACCCTCAAGCTCACCCCCGACGAGCTACGGGCCATCGCGCCGTTCTGCGGCGATCCCGTCCCGTGGCAAGAGAACGGCATATACTACCCCGACAGCGACGAGGTGCGCCCCGGAAAGCACCCCTTCCATGAAATGGGGCTGTACTACATCCAGGAGGCGAGCGCTATGATCCCCGCCTCTCTGCGCACTCCCCGAAAAGGCGAGCGGGTGCTGGATCTTTGCGCCGCGCCCGGGGGTAAAACCACCCAGCTTGCCGCCGCACTCGGCGGCGAGGGACTTTTGGTGGCCAATGAAATCCACCCCGCACGGGCGGCGATCCTTGCCCAGAACGTGGAGCGAATGGGTATCGCCAACGCGCTGGTGACAAACGAATCCCCCGCGTCTCTGGCCAAGCACTTCCCCGCCTTCTTTGACATGATCGTGGTGGATGCGCCCTGCTCGGGCGAGGGTATGTTCCGCAAGGAGGACGATGCCGTCACCATGTGGAGCCCCGACAACGTGACCCTGTGTGCCGAACGGCAATCGGAAATTCTGAATGAAGCCGCCAAAATGCTGGTTGGCGGTGGATATATGGTCTACTCCACCTGCACATTTGCCCCCGAGGAAAACGAGGGGACTCTGGTTCGTTTTCTGCTGGATCACCCCGAGTTTGAGGTCGTCGAGCCTGAGTCTCACGCCGTTTTGGCGGCGCGAGAGGCAGGACTCATTGACCGCGGACGGCTTGAATGGGTAACGACGGTTCAAATTCCCGACGAAAAGCGAGCGGCACTTGCCGAGCAAGTGGAAAAATCACTGCGCCTATTCCCCCATCATGCCGACGGCGAAGGGCATTTCGCGGTACTCCTGCACAAGACGGCGGAAACAGTTGCCCCCGTGGCGACCGCTCCGAAGTCAAGCCGAGACAAGCGAAAGGCCGGAAAGCCCACCACATCGGGCAAGGGCGCTAACTCTCCCGAGGCGGCGCCGGCGATCTATGAGGCGTTCGCCGACGACGTATTAAACAGTGCGCCTACGGGCACGCCCTGCCTGTTTGGCGATCATCTATACCTGCTCCCCCACGCACTTGAAGGCGGAAGACAGGCCTTGGAGGGCATACGCGTGCTTCGCGCGGGACTTTGCGTAGGCGAGATCAAGGGCAAGCGATTTGAGCCCGCCCACGCGCTGGCGTTGGCACTCCGTGCCGCCAATGCAAAGCAGGTCTTCCCGCTGGAATCGGTGGAGGGTATGACCCCCGCCGAGACCGCAAGCGCGTATCTGCACGGCTCTACCCTGCCCGCCCCCGACCGCCGCGGATGGCACCTCATCACCCTCACGGGGCATCCGTTGGGCTGGGGCAAGGCCAGCGACGGCATCATGAAAAACCATTATCCCAAGGGACTTCGCAAGCCCTGATCTCCCCGGATACTGAAAGGAAATCAACATACGTATGAAACAGGCATCCACCCCTGCCGCCTCGCGCGGCCGTCTGATCGCACTCTCTGCCATTGGCGCGTACTTTTCGGTTCTGCTGGTTGGCGGACTACTGCACGCCGACGTGCCGATCATATCCCCCAAGCTCATTATTTACCTGAACCCATGGATCTACGGCATCGCTTTGGTCGTTATGACCGCTATACTGTGGGTATACGGTACCATCAGTCGCGCCGTCGTGGCGGTTTTTGCATGGCTGGCGACCGTACTCTACGCCGTATATGCCGCGGCATCGGGTGGCAGTTACTACCTGACCTTTGCCCTATGCGGCCTCGTTGCGGCGATAACCGCGCTGGCCTCCCGTGAGGTAACGTGGACGCAGAAAAAGCCGCTTACACTCTCGCCCGCGGACGGCAAGATCGCGGTGGGTGGGATGGCCGCTGTATTGGGCGGTTGGACGTTGTTCCTGCTTCTGTCGGGCTACCTTTCCCACACCCTGAACCCCTCTGCGAGCACAAGCGTATATGCACAAATGATGACGTCCCTACGCGAGAGCTTCTCCATGGGTACCACGCTGGAGTTCGGGGAAACGGTGTCCCACTGGGCGGCGCATATCTCTCCCATTTTTTTCCTATACCTTCCCTTTTACGCGCTGATCCCCTCTCCCGTCATCCTCATGGTAATCCAAACGCTGGCGGTCTTCTCGGCGGTGATCCCGCTGTGGCTGATCGCGCGGCGCAAGGGATTGTCGGCAGGTGTATCGGCGACGCTTTGCACCATTCTGTGCCTGTTTCCCGCTGTTTGGGGCGCGGCGGCGGGCAGCGTTCACGAGTACGCCCTGCTCCTGCCCCTGCTTCTGTGGCTTTTGTGGGCGTTGGAATCGGGGCGCCGTCCCCTCGTATGGCTCTTTGCCGTGCTTGTGCTGTGCGTCCGAGAGACGGCGGCCATCCATCTCGTCACCGTAGGGCTGTATTGGGCGTTCTCTCGCGGAAAGGACACCAACGAAAAGCGCAAAGAGCGTCAGTCGGGGTATCTGCTGGCGGCGTCGGCGCTGGTATACCTGATCACAGCATGGGTGGTGCTCACCCTCGCGGGCAAGGGCACGCTCATCACCCGCTTTGACAACGTGACGGGTATGTATGCCACCGATTTCGGTACGCTGATCCGCGAGATCGTTTTTAATCCCGCGCTGTGCCTCTACGAGATGCTGACTGAGGCCAAGCTCCACTACCTGCTCTGCCTGCTCCTACCTCTGGGATTCATCCCCTTCCTCTCCCGCAAGAAGGCAGACCTCGTGGTTCTCATCCCCCTGCTCCTGCTCAATCTACTTTCGGATTTCCCCTACCACTACAATACGAATTTCCCCTATTCGTTTGGGGTTGCTGCTCTTCTCCTCTACCTGAGCGCCGATGCGTTGGCGCAGTATAGACTCCGCCGTCCCGACGGAAAGCTTGCCTCCCGTCTGCTCCTCATCGCGGTCTGCTCTGCCGTGATCGTGGGCGGATTCCGCATAGCAGACTGGACGGAGCAGGTGGATTACACCATCAACAACGACATGGAGTACACCGCCATCAGTGAGGTGCTGGACACGCTGGACGAGGATGCTGCGGTCAGCGCATCGGGACGCTTCTGCGCCGCACTTGCCGACCGTCGGGAAATTTATTCCCTCTCGGCCAAGGCTGACACCGAGTACGTGGTGCTGGATCTTCGCGAGGAATGGGCACTGGCAGGCGAGGACGACTATACGGTGGAGTACTACGAAAAATTGGGTTACTCCCTTGTGAAAAAACACGAGGGCATCATTGCCGTTCTGAAAAAATAATTTCTTTTGATTCCCCACCGCGTCATGTGAATATGGCGCGGTGGGGAATTCTTTTTTTCGACACAAACAACTTGATTCCGACATATACTGCTCATGACCTGCTCTATTCGTGAGTAGGTCTTGCGCGGTGTGTCGCCGACGGGCGGTGTACCGACGAATACCCGTTTGAAAGGAGAATGCTTCATGGATATGGATCACAAGGCATACGGTGCCAACGCCTGCGCCTATCCCCGCACGGGACAGCTCGGCTCCTATGGCAGCGGACAGCAACAGAGCCGCATGGAGATGGGCAACGCACCGTCTTGCGGATGCTCCCCCTGCGGTGAGGACAGTTGGGGGCTGAACGACTACCCGCTGGCGATGGTATACGCCCCCTGCCAGGCCTTCCGCAATCTGTACGACGCCGACACGGCGTTGGTACAAGGCACGCTGTTCGCTGAGCTCTACCTGCCGCTGGGCGGCTACGGAACGACCGAATACGGTAACACCCATTGCAAGCACGAAAGGGGGATGCACGCATGAGTCAGATGAACCGTCGCAGTACCTGCCCGAGTGACCGTCTCGGCTCCTTGTGTACCGCCAACCGCACGTCGGGCGGCCCTATGGCCAACGGTTATCCCGCAACCATGACCCGCACGGGGTGCGGATGCGGCGCGGGTCGTAATGCCGTTGAGCCCCGCACGGGATTTGGGTGCGGCAACCGAAACAACACCGTTGAATCCCGCACGGGGTGCGGATGCGGCAACCGAAACAACACCGTTGAATCCCGCACAGGGTGCGGATGCGGCAACCGAAACAACACCGTTGAATCCCGCACGGGGTGCGGATGCGGCAACGATAACAAAACCTCGCATGACAACGGCGCGTGCTGCAAGCTGCTTGCCCAGATCCGCGCGGTGGATTTTGCTCTCTATGAGCTGGTTTTGTATCTGGACGCGTACCCTGATTGTCAGGATGCGCTGGATATGTACCACAAGCTCCTGTGCCGCCAGAAGGAGTTGACCGCCGAATACGAATCCGCTTGCGGCCCTCTGACCGCGTTCGGCAACGTGAGCCACACCTCGTGGGATTGGATCGACAAGCCCTTCCCGTGGGAATACAACGCGAACTGAGGAGGTACCGTTATGTGGATCTATGAGAAAAAGCTGCAATATCCCGTTAAGATCATGAACCCCAACCCCAAGCTGGCGCAGGTGATCATCTCCCAGCTCGGCGGAACAAATTGCATTTTATTATA
>JAEIGA010020563.1_pt1 | contig 10062 bp, 11 predicted proteins | sample 9270691 | NCBI WGS metagenome assembly JAEIGA01 (sample SAMN17057246, study PRJNA624740) | gut metagenome | biome: biome; isolation source: fecal sample | host: Bos grunniens | place: China: Xizang | collected 2019
AATAGCCCGGCGGTGGAGCGGCGTAGCCGCGGAACCCCGGGTAGCGTAAAAAAAGAAAATTGAGCCCGGAGCGACGGAGCGAAGCGACGCAGCGTAGGCCGACATATAATGGCGAGGACCGTAGCGAAGCGGAGCTCCGAGCCGTTGAGGGCGCGTGTTTTATCATGTTTGCGGCATTTTGAAACAATGCCGAATTCCGAGCCACGCTTTATGCCACCCCTCCGGGGTTCGCATTTGTTTTTTGGGGCGGTTCCCGGGGTTCCGCCCCTTACGGGGCTCCACCGCCGGGCTATTTTATGGCGCCCCTCCGGGGCTCCGAATTCCGCTCGCCTACGGCTCGCAAACGGCCCTTCAAATTCCGATTTACTGCGCAGTAGAGCCTAATGAGAAGCCCCCAAACGTAATACAATCCCGGCCCGTCAATCGCTGAGGGCGAAGGTGAGCCCACGCAGCGGGGCGGATTCCATTTGCAGACCGCGGGTGAGGGCGCGGAGCAGCTCCAAAGAGCCGGCAGCATCGTACAGGGCATCATGCCAGCATTTGCCGGGCACCAGGGCATCCACCTGCGGGGTGATGCTCATGGCGGCGCACACCTTACCCAAGGAGTGGTCTTTGAGGGTGGGCAGCGCTTTGCGCGCCAGCGCGAGGGTGTCCAGCCAGGGGCCGAATCCATGCCCCGGGAAGGTGCTGAGGAAGCGTATTTCCGTAGCGGGGTTATGTCCTACCACCACGCAACCGCTGAGCAATTGGCGGATGCGCGGCCACAGTTCGGTGAAGGTGGGGGCGTCGTGCAGCATATCCGTGGTAATGCCGTGCACCTTCGCGGCACTCCATCGCACGGGGCGCGCGCAGTGAATGTAGGAGGTAAAGCACTCCGCCTCCGCGAAGAGAGACTCCGCCCGCACAATACCTATCTGCACGGGGCAATCCGTCTCCCCCGGGGCGGCGCCGGCGGACTCAAAATCAATGGCGGCAACAGGCAGTTGCGCCAGCGGGGTGTCCATCAGCTGCGTACCCATGCGCGTGCCTGCTGAATCTCCGCGGAGAGGGCCTCGAAATCACAAGTCAGGAACTTGCCGTCGCGGTACAGCTCTTTGCCATCCACCACGGTGAGGCGGTTTTCCAGCCCGGTGGCGGCGTACACGATGTTGGAAACGATGTTGTGCACGGGCTGCATGTTGGGAGAGCTGAGGTCCAGCGCGATGAAGTCCGCCTTCATGCCGGGCTCCAGCGTGCCGATGAGCGGGCAGTGCAGAGCATCCGCACCACCGCGCGTCGCGAGGTCCAGCGCCATTTGGGCGGGGCATGCGGTGGGCTCCAGCGTGTGCACCTTTTGCAGCAGGCTTGCCATGTACATCTCGCGGAACATGTTTTGGGCATTGTTGCTGGCGGGGCCATCCGTACCCAAACCCACGGGGATGCGGTAATTGCGGAAGGAGCCGATGGGGGCGACACCGCTGGCAAGCTTCATATTGCTGGCGGGGTTGTGCACGGCAGCGCAGCGACCCTCCGCCAGTAGCTCCATATCCTGCTCATCTGCATGCACCACGTGGAAGAAAGTGCTACCCGGCTGCAGCAAGCCCAAGCTGTTGCAGTAGGGGATGGGGCGCATACCGTGCTCTTTCAGGCAGGTTTCCGTCTCCGTCTGCGTTTCCGCCAAGTGCATACCGAAAAGGCTACCGGTCTCTTCCGCCAGCGCGTAGCACTTGCGCAGCAGCTCCGGGTTAGTGGTGTAGGGGGCGTGCGGTACCACGGCTTGGCGAATGCGCGGGTGCCCCTTCCACTCCTCCGCCTGTTGGCGCACCAGCTCAAAATAAGCCTCTTGGTCCTTGCAGGAAAGCGAGGGGAAATACTGTGTCACGCTCTCACCGAGCACGGCACGCATGCCCATGGAATCCGCCGCGGTGAACACGCTGCGCTCCCACATGTACATGTCGTAAAAGGCTGTGGTGCCGGTGCGAATCATCTCCGCCAGGCTGAAGCGAGCGCCCAGCTCCACGAGCTCCGGCGTCAGCTTAGCCTCCTGCGGGAAGATGTCCTGTGTGAGCCAATCCATCAGCGCCTTGTCATCGGAGTAGCCGCGCAGCAGGCTCATGGGCACGTGCGTGTGGGCGTTGATAAGCCCCGGCATAATGGCAGCATTGCCCAAATCCACACGGCGGGCATCCGGGTACAGCACCTCCAGTATGTCCGTATGCCCCACGCAGAGGATGCGGTCCTCACACACGGCTATGGCTCCTTGGCGGATGATGTCGCGCCCGTCGTTCTGCGTGATGACATAATCCGCAGTGTAAAGCGTATCACAAACGTTCTGCATGGTCGTGAAAAAAGGCTGAGGTTTACCAGAAGCAGACGGCGCAGAGGAGAATGGCTGCCCCCCACACGGCACCGATGGCGTTGCTGATGGTGTACAAACGCGGGGAGGCGGTGTACTTCTCCATCCAATCACGGAAGAGGTAGGGCTTACCCACCCAGAATAGTGCCACCGTCAGCACCGGGTAGCACCAGCAGGGGATGAGCAGGCGGCTCACAGGGTCTTTCAAGAACGCCGCTGTCAACGGCACAATGCAGGCCAACAGCAGGAAGAAGCCCAGCGCGCGCGGGAACAGCAGCTCCTTGCCTCGGCTGTACAGCACGAACCAAATGATGGGGCAGGCAATGAGCAGGTACGGGCGCATGTTGTTGAAGTCAAACAGGTTCATGCACAGCGGGTTCCAATCCGCATCCAATATCAGCAAAAATAACCACGCGAAATCCAGCGTCAACAGACCGCGGGCTGCTTTCTCGTTGGTGGATAAACCGTTGAGCATGGCCTTTGTTGCCTGCGGTTTGGCGAGGGCAAGCGCGTGCAGCACCAGCAGCAGTGCGCCCATGACAATGCCTGCCGTGCTCAGGGAAAGTTTCTCGTATGCGTGAAGATATTGGTCGTACATGATTATCCGCAGCCATTGTACTGTTTTTTTACCCCTGAATCAAGCCAAAAAACAGTATGTAAGGGGCTAAATGCCCTGTGTCATAATAGCTGTGAGTTTGGCGGAGTAAGTCTCAATATCTGCTTGAAAAGCGCGCGGGCATCCGCTATAATGCCGCGCGTGAAAGTTATTGCCATAGCGAACCAGAAGGGCGGAGTGGGTAAAACCACTACGGCGGTCAATCTTTCCGCTGCGCTTGCCATGCGCGGCAAAAGGGTGCTGCTGATAGACGTGGACTCTCAGGCGAATGCCTCGCAGGCCCTCGGTGTTGAGGTGGATTGTGAGCACAGCATCTACCAAGCGCTCATCGGCAACAAGCTTTTGGAGGAGTTGATTCGCCCGGCTCACCGCCGCAATCTTTCCATCATCCCGGCGCACATGGATTTGTCCGGTGTGGAGGTGGAGCTCACGCAGAACGGCACCCACCTTACCTGCATGCGAGACGCGATGGAAGGCCTGCGCGCCAATAACTATTACGATTACGTTTTCTTGGATGCCCCTCCCTCACTCGGCGTGCTGATGACCAGCTCGCTCTGCGCATGTGATGAGGTGCTCACCCCCATGCAGTGCGAGTTCCTCAGCTTGGATGGTCTTTCCCGCATTCTGTACGTGGTGGAGCAAATCCGCGAGAGTGGCGCCAACCCCGACCTCAAGCATGAGGGCGTGCTCATGACGATGTACAGCAACACCAACTTGGCCAACCAAGTGATTGCTCAGGTGCGTGAGAACCTGCCGGACCGCCTGTACTCTACCGTCATCCCGCGCTCTGTTCGCGTGGCTGAGGCGCCCAGCTTCGGCAAAACCGTCATCGAGCATGATCCCTACGGCGCGGCTTCCATGGCATACCAGAATGCCGCGAAGGAGTTTTTGCGTCGCCACCGTAAGTAACCCTCACGTCCTGCAAACGCGGCCATGCTGAGGTGGCTTTACCCGCGCATTTGCCATTTGTGCCATGAGGAGTGCGAGCTTGGCTTGTGCCCGTCATGCTTGGCCTCATTACCGCGGGTACCGCGTCCCATTTGTTTGTATTGCGGGGCTCTTGTAGCCGGTGAGCAGCAAGATGCCTACCACTGTGCGGCATGCAGTTCACAACCACGCAGTTTCAGCGTGGCGCGCTCTGCGTTGCTGTCTACAGAGCTCAGCATGGGCATTATTCACGCCCTCAAGTATGCGCGCGTAGCTTATGTGGTGCCGGCCTTAGCCCAAGCGATGGCGGAGGAGTGGCAGGCTTCCGCGGAGTTCCGCGCGCTGGAGTCTCCGGTGTTGGTGCCTGTGCCCATCACCCGCAAGCACTTGCGCAAGCGTGGCTATAATCAGGCGGAGGAGCTGGCGCGTGCCTTGGCCTCATTGCTTGGCCTTGAGGTGGTACAGCCGCTCATCCGACGCGATACGGAGGCCGACAGCCAAACGCGCCTCTCCTCCGCGCAGCGCCTTCGCAATGCAATGGAGGCCTATTCACTTGCTCCCCCATACGCTGAGGGTAAGCGCACCTTGCCGGAGCACGTGGTGTTGGTGGATGATGTGTACACCACCGGTTCCACCGCCCGCGCCTGTGCCAAGGCGTTGAAAGAGGCTCCCGGTGTCAAAACCGTGGCGGTTATCACCGCCCTCCGCGCCGTGTTGGATTAACATTCCGTGCACATGCAATGAACCGCTCAGAGTAAGGTCGTCATACAAAAAAAAGACGAGGCAGTTTCCCGATGTTGCGCGGTGAAACTGCCTCGTTTTTACGGTCGGTATCAGGCTTCAGCGGATGCTCTTAAACTCCTTGATTAAGGCAATAAACTCATTCACAACATCATTGAACTTGACCAACTCATCCGTAGCTTCAAGTTCATCTATAGCCGTCAACGCGGTGTTGAAGCGATCCGTGCTGCTATTGCGCAGGTTCTCCAAGTGGGTCTTTTGCGCTTCATTGGATACCACGATTTTACCGCCCATGGCGGCAAATGCATCCTTGTACCCGCGGGCTTCTTTCATAAGCTTGCGTAACTCCGCCATTTTGTTCACAGCGTTGCCGGCATCCACCGTCGCAATGACTTCGGCTGCAGCATCCACTCTGTCGTAGAATGCTTCCATCAAGTTTTCATCGTCATTGGTAGCGGCTGCTGCATTAATCGCTGCATTTTCCACCTCTGCAGCTGCTTCGTTCTTTGCATCATCCTTGCAGGATACGCTGCAGAGGAGCGCGCCGGTGAGCGCTGCTGTCATCAAGAATCTTGTTTTCATGTCTTATGTATTTGGGGATAAATGTGAGGAAGTATCGTGCTTCTAACATCTATGATACCTTTTTTCGCGCGTTTGTTCAATTATTTTTCACCGTTATGGCAAAAAATGTGCTCAATGGCTGCCCGGCTTCTATCTGCTCTGCCTTTAACGTATGGCGCAACGTGCAGCGCCCCTATCAGCGCTTGGTCGAGCTTCTTGCCCGGTAAGTTTCCGTGTTTACAGGTGCATAAATGGCGTAAAAATGAAATAAGGGTAGTGGAAAGGGTAAAAATACAATGAAATATTATAGAATAAGCTTGACGCGGTGTCGCAAAAACGGTATTTATATATTCAGGTGAGCCACAAGTAGCTGCTGAAAGATGCGCAACTACCCGCGGTTTACCTGTTCTGATTAACCCACAATAAAATATTACAACAATGAAAAAAGCTATCATGGCTCTCGTCGCTGTATGCGTGACCGCAGCCGGTTTCGCTATCGGCTCTTCTGCTCAGGCTACTGCCAACACATCTGATTTGGACTGCTACAACGGTACGGGTCAGTTCCGCTGCCCCTGGTGCAAAGGTTCCGGTTGGAATGGCAACGTTGTGTGCAGCCTTTGCAAGGGGAATGGCCGCAGCATGTCCTACTAAAGCTCGATTTTACTGAATGAACCATCAGGTGGCAGCTTGTGCGGTGAGAGCCGAGGGGCTGCCACCTTTTGCATATGCGGTGGTGATGAGGTGGTGGCTGTGGATAATCGTGTGGGTGTTGTGCATACTGCCACGGGGAGTGGCGGATGAGGCACGTGCGCGTCGGTACCAAGATGCTGCATGCTCCGTGGTGATGTGTGCGGATGCGCAACTGCGCCGCTTTGTATTGAGCACGCAGCGGCCTAATGAGCTGCGCTTATGGGAGGATGGTGAGGAGCAGGTGTTGCGCGTGGGCGCCGTGGAGTACATCACGCAGGTGTTGCCTTGTAGTGATGAACGCTTGCTGGTGGCGGGAATAGACGGCGCGGGCCGCACGCGCCTGTTGATGTATGCCGCGGGGGCTGCCCCTGTGGATGCAACCCCGGCGGATTTGCCCGCTTGGTGTATGCCCATCATGGAGGTGGCGCGTGGAGGCAAGCGCATGCTGTTGCTGCAAGCAGCCCCGGAGCCTTGTACGGAGGCGCCCTTTTATGTGCTGGATGTCGCCACCGGCGAGCTGTGCGAGGCGGGCATTGCCCCGGCGGTTTCGCATGCTTTGCTGCCGGATGGCAGCGTGGCCGCTTGGCTGCAATGGGCGGCGGATGGCAGCAAGAGTATTTACGCTTCGGTAGAGGGTGGGGCGGCTCGCTGTGTCTTGACCGTGGCGCCGGATGTTCGCTTGCAGCTGGCAGGGAATGCCGGACCGGGTGCCGTGTATGTGCTGCATGATAGGGAGCGCGAGGGCACGTGTTTGGCCGTGCTCCGTTTATCAGACGGGAGGTTGCTGCCGGTGGCAGAGGCCGGTCGGGCGGATGTGATGTCCCCTTTTTTATCCCATAACGGTGAGATAGTGGGCTACATTCAGCAGTGGGATAAAATGACATACGTACCCTTGCGTTCCTGCGCAGTGATGGATGAACTGCAAGGGGCTCTGCCTGCAGATGCGGAGTGGGTGCCGCTGCTGCTCTCTGCCGATGAGCAGCGCGTGCAGCTGCAGTTGATGCCTGCGGGCCAACCCGAGCGCCCCGCGGTATATGAGCTCGGTAAAGGCCTGCGCGAGCTGAGCGTGCCGCAGCAGGTGCCAACCACTCGCCCTACGTGCTTTGCGGAGTACACGGCGGCGGATGGTACGCGCATACCGTGCTACTATACTTTGCCGGAGGGGGCAGGGCCATTCCCCACGGTTATTTTTGTGCATGGCGGGCCCCGCATGCGCACGGATGCGAACTATGATTGGCGGGTGCAGTACCTTGTGAGCTGTGGCTTTGCTGTGGTGCAGCCTCAGTTCCGCGGCTCGCGCGGTTGGGGGAAAAGTTTCATGCATGCCGGTAACCGCCAATGGGGCAAGGGTGTGATGCAAACGGATGTGAATGACTGCATCCCTTGGCTGGTGGAGCAAGGCATAGCTGAGCGCGGTCGCATAGCAGTGTTCGGTGGTTCATACGGTGGCTATGCCGTGACGGCCTCACTTTGTTTTTACCCCGGCATGTATGCCTGCGGTATCAGCTTGTTCGGACCGCAGGATTTGCTGCTATACCTGCAGAAAATGAATGGGGTGGAGCAGGCGTATGCCGGAGAGGATGCTCTGACGGTAGGGGATGTGCGTGACCCGGCGGAGAGAGCACGCCTGCAGTCGGTATCCCCCGCCTGCCATGTGGAGAATTTCAGAGACCCCCTGTTGGTGTATTACGGCGAGCGTGATACGCTGATACCCCCGGAGCATTCTCGTTTGCTCATCCGCCGCATGCAGGCTGCGGGAAAAGATGTGACCGTTGTCTCCTTGCCGGATGAGGCGCACGGCTTTGCAAACCCTGCGCATGAACCGTGGCTGTACGCGCGCCACATTGTTCCTTTCCTTAACAAACACTTAAATCACCATGAGTAACTCAGTAGAAAACAAAAGCAGTCGTTCCAATCGTTGGGTGTTCCCGCTCATTTTAGTAGCATTAGCCTTATTGGGCCTTGCTGCGGGGTGGTGGTATAGCGCTCAGCAAGCGGATGCAGCTCCTGCGCAGCGCTGCAGCTGCTGCGCGCATGCTTGCGGGCACGCGCACCACCATGCTTGCGAGCACGGCACACATGCGGGCTGTGAGCACCATCACGCTACAGCTGCGCCGTCGCAAGCTACCGCCCAATAAATCCACGCCTCGCCGGGGGGGGCTATTGCTGCTCCTCCTGCTTTTTGCCGCGGGGGTGGAAGCTGCGGTGCAGGCTGATGAGGCGTTTTTTCTCCACGTGGGTGTATATTTGCGTGGTGGCTAGGTCTGCATGCCCCAGCATGTCCTGAATCACGCGGAGGTCGGCGCCGTTTTCCAGCAGGTGGGTCGCGAAAGAGTGGCGCATGATGTGCGGGTACACGTGCTCCTCCAGCCCGGCCTCCGCAGCGCGCTTGCGGATGATTTGGCGTATGCGCTCACGGGTGAGAGCCTCCCCTCGGTTAGAGAGGAAGAGCTCCGGCACACGCCGGGTGGATTTCAGCAGGCGGTGGCGCGCCTCGCGCACGTAATGGCGCAGCGCTTTCGCCGCCATGGCACCCAGGGGCACGTAGCGAGTCTTGTTCCCCTTGCCTGTAATGCGCAAAAATCCCTCCTCCCAGTCAATGCGGTCTGCTCGCAGGGAAACCAGCTCGCTCACGCGCAACCCACTGCCGTAAAGCATCTCCAGAATGGCGCGGTCTCGCGCGCCGAAGGGAACATCCGCCGGGTCAATGGCCTCCAGCATGCGCTGTATGGCCGGGGCATCCAGCGTTTCCGGGATGTTCATGCTTACCTTACCACCGGGCAAGAGCTCTGCCGGGTTGGTGGGCACCTTGCGGCGTGAGCTCAGGTAGCGAAAAAAACGCCGCAAGTGCACAACGGCAATGCGGCAGCTGGAGGCTGCTAAGCCTTCCGAATGTATGTGGTGGCGGTATTCCGTCAAGTGCGCTTCCGTTACGTCGGCCGGGCTCAGCTCATGGGCCCGGCACCAAGCCGTAAAGCGCTCCAGTGTCCGCCTAACGGATTCGCGGTAATTGATGCTCAATCCGCATTCTGCTGCAAGGTACAGCAGAAAATGCTCCGTATAGGCGGGCCACTGCATAGCTGATGAATTATTGCCCACCGGAAGCCGCGGGCTCCGGCAGCGGGGTGTCCTCTGAGGCTGCCCCTGAGGCGGCCTCAATGCGGCGCTTCTCGTCCTCGAATTTTCTTGACTTGTCCGTCTTTTTGCCCACGACGACCACAGTGCGGCCATTCTCATTAGTGGTCAGCGTCTTGTTATCGCCGAGGTCCAGAGTGCCGTCTTGCAGTACGGTGCCACCGTCCGTAGAACCGCCCTCGGGCAAGATGCCCTGGCCATCCGTCAAGAAACCGCCGGTGGTGGTGAGGGTGGTGGCGGGATCCACAAGGTCAGACTCGCGCAAGAAGCCTCGCTGGCCACTGTCCACCTCTACAAAGTAGTAAGAGCCCTCGCAGGAAAGGATTTTTGCCTTAGTGGTTTTCACCATGCGGCCACCGGTTTCCGGTACGTGGTCGGGGTTGCGGGTAAAGAGGAATGCCTTGCCTTCCTTCACGTCAATTTGGGCACCGGTAACGAACATACCATCTTTCACCAGCTTGCGGCGGGCTTCTTCACGAGCGGCGGCTGCTCCGGGCGGATCCAGCGCGGACTCTTCCTGCAGGTACGCAGGGGAGTACTCTCCCGGCTCGGAGATGCGCTTCAACCAGCTGCAGGAGGTCAGCACGGTTGCAACGGCGAAAAGTGTCAATGTCAGCTTCATACGCGCGTAGATTATAGCATTTTTAACAAAAAATCAAGCCCTTTTTTATCTCCTTGCGCTCAGAGTGCCTCCCAAACGCCCGGCATTGCCCGATAAATCGGAATTTGAAGGGGAGATTGCGAGCCGCAGGCGAGCCTAAATTTGAGCCCCGAAGGGGCGAAAGACAGTAGCCGGTGGTGGAGCGGCGTAGCCGCGCAACCACCGGTACAACACAAAAAGAAAATGGAGCCCGGAGCGACGGAGCGAAGCGACGCAGCGTAGGCCGACAGATAATGGCGAGGACCGGCGAGCCACGGCGTAGCAAGCGAGCGCAGCGAGACGCGAAGACGGGAGCGAAGCGACGCTCCGAGCCGGGACGGGCGCGTGTCTTTTTGTTGTTAATGAGTTGCGGGTATTGCAAATCGCCACAAAAACACTATAGACACAAAGCATCGC
>JAEIGA010020564.1_pt1 | contig 10062 bp, 8 predicted proteins | sample 9270691 | NCBI WGS metagenome assembly JAEIGA01 (sample SAMN17057246, study PRJNA624740) | gut metagenome | biome: biome; isolation source: fecal sample | host: Bos grunniens | place: China: Xizang | collected 2019
AACTCTGAAACAGCGAGGCTTCGGATTGCCATCCTGTGGCTTGGGAGTGATGGATCCTATTTCTACAAATCCGAATCCGAAGTTGGCCATGTCATTGTAGAATTCACCATTCTTGTCGAGACCGCCTGCAAGTCCTACAGGATTAGGGAAATTGATGCCGAAAACTTCTTTTGAGAGAGTCGGGGTATCCCTGTGGTAGATTGCACGGATAATCAGTCGTGCGAAAGGTATGTGTCTTGCGCAGGAAAGCGCTGAAAATATCATGTTATGGGCTGTTTCAGGATTGAATCTGAACAGAATCGGTTTCAAGAAATGCTTGTACATAGTCAGTATCTATAAAATCATACAAATTTACGCAAAATCTTGCGATTTTCTTAGAGTTACTGTTATAAAAAAGTACCGCTGCGGGCGGTACTCTATAATTCCTGATATGTTCCATCATCAAATAATATGATGATTTTTGACACAACTCGTTGTTTTGCAGTAGTTTGTGTTGTTTTATCTAAATCATTGATGTTATGCATGGGCTCGATATTTGGAATCACCTCCGGTTCATCATCGAAGTTTGCGAAGAGCAAGTCGGATTGATAGTCGGTTTGAGGTTCTCTATGAATCTCTGCAGTTGGTGATGGGGAAGTACCATACATCTTGCCTGTTCCAAAAAACAACCAGTTGATATTCAGCTGAGGGAAAGTAGACATTATGGCAGTGATGAAGTCATAGCCGGGTTTGTTGCGTCCTGCCAGTACATGAGAAATATTAGCCTTGCCTATCTTGATTCTGTCTGCAAACTGCGCCTGTGTCAGGTTTTCTGCTGCTAAAAACTGTTTAAGTCTGGTGTGCATAATTGTATACTTTGATTTTACAAATGTAGATAGAAAAATTGTAAATATCAACAATGGACTGTGGATAAATTTGTTAACAACTAGATCCGACTGTTAATAAGATACAGAAAGCATTACATTAGATGAAATATATAAATTACTGAGTATTAATAGTGTTTATCTGATTAACATTCGTTTTATAATAGCTGTGGCCCTTAATTATCCCAACTGGACCATATTAATACCAATGTATTTATATCTTAACTTTAGCAATATTATGATAAAACGCTGATTATCAGTAGATAGATTAATAGAATAATTGCTTATAACTTTTCCTTATTCAAAATATCTAAACTCAAATTAAGTTAACCGGAAATGTGGATAAAAGCGGTTATTAATTAACAAATATCAATCGGATATATAGAAATATAAATAACAAATGTTAATTATTATGTAATGAATAAGCCGAGGAGCAGATTATAGAAAATATTAGTAAATTTGCATTCATATATGCAAGATGTTGAAAATATTGAATTCTCACGATGATACCTGAAATACATATAGAGGAATATAATTATCCCCTGCCCGACGATAGAATAGCAAAATATCCTCTTGAGAGAAGAGATCTTTCAAAGCTGTTATGTTATAAGGATAATGGGGTTTCTGAGCATAAGTTCACTTCATTGCCTGATCTCCTGGAGGATGGCTCAATGATGGTCTTCAATGACACTAAGGTTGTGCCTGCAAGACTTCATTTTCAGCGTTCGACAGGAGCTCATATCGAGATTTTCTGTCTGGAGCCAGTTCTTCCTGAAGAATATGTATCAATGTTTGCTGTAACTGACAGATGTCGTTGGAAATGCATTGTCGGTAATGTAAAGAGGTGGAAGAATGACACCTTGAGCCTCTATAATCCGGATTCTGATATATCTGTCAAGGAATTAGGTCTTAAGGCTGACCTGGTGGAAAGACAAGGTGAAACATCTATTGTGGAGTTTTCATGGGATAATGGTGCACCTTTCTCCAGAGTTCTTGAAATTGGTGGCTCTGTTCCTATTCCGCCATATCTGAACAGAGATACTGAAAATATTGATCTGGAGCGCTATCAGACCTTGTATGCCCGTTTCAGGGGTTCTGTTGCCGCGCCTACTGCAGGTCTTCATTTTACTGAGAATGTCCTGGAAGCTATCAAGGCCAAAGGGACTGATATTCAGACTGTATGCCTCCATGTTGGTGCTGGTACATTTCTGCCGGTGAAGTCGTCTCTGGTATCTGAGCATACTATGCATAGAGAGCCGTTTGTGATAACTCTGGACTTCCTGAAACGTCTCAAGTCCCGAACTGGAAAGCTCATAGCAGTAGGTACTACTTCTGTAAGAACGCTTGAGTCAATATATTATGTGGGTGTGAAGTGTATTGAGAGCGGAAAGCCAGCTGACGTCGATCAGTGGGATCCTTATGCTCGTGAATACGGATATTCTTTGGAGGATTCTCTTCAAGCACTTATTCAGTATATGCTTGATAATGAGTTGAAAGAATTGCAGTCAGGTACAAGGGTCATTATTGTGCCTGGATACTCTTTCAAGGTAGTTGATGTCTTAGTGACTAACTTCCATCAGCCTCAAAGCACACTTCTTCTGCTTATATCTGCCTTTGTAAAAGGGGACTGGAGGAAGATTTATGACTATGCTCTCTCTAATGACTTCCGTTTTTTGAGTTATGGAGACAGCTCGATTCTCTTCAGAAGCAAATAGATGGTAAGATGTTTGTATAATTTATGGAGTTTTCATAAATTTGCCCTAGTGTACATAAATTTTGACCTATGATAGATTTATCTGAATTTGAGAGCATTAGTCCGTATACAGATGCGGAAGCTGCCGAGGCCTTGAGCAAACTGGCAGAATATCCTCTGTTATCGCATGTCTCTCAGCAGTTCTTCCCTGAAGAATCACCGGAATTTCTGAAGAATCTCCTTAAAAGCATAAAGACAATAGATGAGTTCCAGGTACTTGTAATGCAGAAATTTGTGCGTTGGGTACTTGAACACACAGCCAAGAATTTCTCATATGACGGTATTTCCAATATCGATCCTGAAAAGAAATTCCTTGCCTTGTCAAATCATAGAGATATCATTCTCGATCCTGCTATTACTCAGCTCGTTCTGTATGCGAACGGAATGCCGATGACAGAAATAGCTGTCGGTGACAATCTTATTACCAATAAGACTATAGAGTACCTTATCCGTTCGAACAGAATGATCAAGGTTGTAAGAGGAATCGGTGCACGAGAACTTTATCTTTCGTCGCAGCTTCTTTCCAAATACATCCGTCTTAACATAACAGAACAGAGAAGTTCGATCTGGCTTGCCCAGAGGCAGGGTAGAACCAAGAATGGTTATGATGTTACTGAGCAGGGTTTGTTGAAGATGCTGGATATGAGCGGAACTTCTGATTTTCAGAAGAATTTCGAAGAGCTAAACATTGTTCCTATGAGTATTTCATACGAATATGAGCCATGTGATATCCTTAAGGCGCGCGAACTTGTCATTTCTCGTAAGAGTAAGTATGTCAAGGCAGAAGGTGAGGATCTTAACAGCATTATGGTCGGCATAATGAGTCAGAAAGGCAATATTCACTTGAATATCGGTCGTCCGTTGACATCTGAGGAAATCGCCGCGGCTGCCAAGTGTGATAAGAATGACAGATATCAGCTTATCCGTCACGCAGTTGACCTTCGTGTTATTGATGGCTACCAGCTCTGGAAAAACAATTATGTAGCATAAGACATCCTCAACCATAGTTTCAAGTACTCAGATATGTACAATATCTCTGATGTGGAGTCATTCGTCCTTTATATGGAACATAAGCTTGATACTGTAGAGAAGGAGATCAATAGAGAGGATCTCAGAAGAATATTCCTCGAAATCTATGCTAATCCTGTTGTTACCAAGGAATTGCTGGCTAAAGAGAAGGCTACCGGTTCAATCCTGATTTAATGTTTTGAAAATAAATATATAAACAATAAAGACGACTTACTGAAGTCGTCTTTATTGTTTAATTCTGTTTCAGGGTAACATCGAGTTTCGGGAACGGGAATTGGATTCCATTTTCCGGAAGTTTCTTGTAGCATGTTTCAAGAAGTTCGTATCGGACAGGCCAGTAGTTTTCCTTTTTGATCCATACTTTGATTACAAATTCGACTCCGCTGTCTTTCAGTGTGTTCAGGGCAATGACTGGATCTGCTGGTGCCCCGCTTTCAGTTGTGAGTATTCTTGAATCTGCGTTTATTATTTCACTCAGAAGTGATTTGGTCTGTTCTGCAGAAGTGCCATATTCCACATCAAGAGTTACATCGAGTCTTCTCATCGTATTATGAGAAAAGTTATTGATCACTCCATTGGAGAGCAGACCGTTAGGGATAACGATGACTCTGTTGTCTGTGGAAGTGAGTTTTGTGCTTGTAATGCTCACTTCTGTCACTGTTCCCTCATATCCTTGAGCCTGAATGTAGTCACCTGCCTTGAATGGACGGAAGATCAGAATCATTATTCCACCGGCAAAGTTCTGTACTGTGCCGTTCAAAGCCATACCTATTGCCATACCTCCACCTGCAAGCAATGCAGCCAGGGATGTTGTATCTATGCCCAGTGTGCCTACTATCACAATAACCAGAATGATCATCAAGACTATGCTTGTGATACTCATTATGAAGGTGGCTATAGCTGAATCTGTCTGTCTGGTTTCGAAAATCTTACCCAGTACACGTTTTATTCTGCGAATTATCCATATGCCGATCATGTATAATATTGTCGCGGCAATTACCTTCAATCCGAAGATTACTATGTCATTCAAAACTTCCCTTACAAGAATTTCTATAGGTGTGTTTTTGACGGTTTCTATCACTTCCGTGATTTTTGCCTCAACGTTCAGAGTGTCAGCGGGTGTTGTCTGCAGCAATTTTATCATTTTTAGTATAGTATCAATGCTAATTTCTTAAGTTGTTAACTATTAAAGTGGGAAACAAAATAGTTCTACTTGATAACATTTTTGTTAAGTGGCTTTTTGCCCACAAAAGCTTTAAAAATCAGATATTGTGCCTGATTAATTCAGGGACGAAATGAGGTACCACATGTATCCGGCCTCCATAAGCAAGAGGCATACACCTTCGAATCTGTCGAGCTTCTTTTTCTTGAAAAGATATGCACTTGCAAGAATGAAGATCGAGCAGATGAGCACGGCTCCAAGATCTACGTAGGTCATTCCTGTAAATGAAAGAGGGCAGATCAGTGCAGAACCTCCGAGTATCAGAAGAATGTTGGAGATGTTGGAACCAAGTACATTTCCGAGTGCGAGCTGACCACGTCCTTTAAGCGCAGCGACTATACAGGTAGCAAGTTCAGGCATCGAGGTTCCGGCAGCCATGACAGTTATGGCAATGAATTTGTCGGACACTCCGAAAATCTTTGCTATCTCTGTTGCAGCATTGACGAAGAGTCTGCCACCTAAAATGAGTCCTGCCAATCCACCGACTATCATCACAGAGGACATTACGATAGAATGGTTCTTTATTTCCGAGTCATCCTCATCATCAGCAGAGTCTGATCGGAATGAACTCCAAAGGTACCATACGAATATTCCCAGAAGAATAAGTCCGTCTACTCGGCTCAGTTGATCCTTGCCTAGTCCGGTGAGTGTAAAGTTCAGTCCGAGAACTATAAGCAGCACTGTTACGAATATATTAAGAGGTATATCCTTTTTCAGGTTGCTTTTAGTTATGATCAGAGGTGATATCACCGCGGTAATTCCAAGAATCAACGCAGTGTTGAATATATTGGAACCGATGATGTTACCTATGGCCATTTCGGCTTTTCCTTGAAATGAAGAGATGAAGCTTACTACCATTTCAGGAGCGGATGTTCCAATACCTACAATTGTTACTCCGATGATGAATTCGCTCAAGCCGAATCTCTTGGCAATGCTTGATGCACCATCAACCAGATAGTTTGCACCAAATAAAATAAGCAGCAAACCTGCTGCAAGTAATAAAATCTCTAGTACCATAATTGGTCGCAAATTTATAAAAATTCTGTCAAAATCTCTTATATTTGCTGAGCAACCATCAATAATCTACAGTCATGAAACGCATATTCTTTCTTATCATTGCACTTTTCATTTGTTTCACGTCATTGGCAAATGATTCTCTGTCAGTTGTATATCGAATCAGGTTGGATCAGGATATCGACAAGGCGGCTGAAAGACTTGTTGTCAAAGGATTAGAGAGGGCAAAGATTGCAGGGGCGAAGTATGTGGTTCTCGATCTTGATACATACGGAGGTGCTGTTGATGCTGCTGACAGTATAAGGACATCGATTCTCAGATATGATCTGCCTGTGATTGCTTATGTGAATATGCAGGCTGCATCTGCGGGAGCGCTCATCAGTATTGCTTGCGATTCTATCTATATGAAGACAGGAAGTTCTATAGGTGCGGCGACAGTTGTAAATCAGACAGGTGAGGTGATGCCGGATAAGTATCAGTCTTTTATGAGAGGTATGATGAGGGCTACAGCTCAGGCTACCGGCAGAGATCCTGAAATAGCCGAGTCTATGGTTGATACTGCAAATGTGCTGAGTCTTACTCCACAGGAAGCGATCGAGGTGGGGTATTGCGACGGAATTGCCGAAAATGTAACTGAAGTGATTGAAAAGGTTGTTGGTAATAATGAGTTTATAATCAAGAATATGGAAGATGATATGACTTGGCTTGACAGGCTCATTCAGCTACTTCTGAATCCGCTGCTTCAGTCCATATTCATGATGATGATCATTGGTGGAATATTCGTTGAAATCAGAACGCCCGGCATAGGTCTTCCGCTTGTAACGGCTATTCTTGGTGCTCTTCTTTATTTTGCTCCGCTTTATGTGGAGCAGCTTGCTGCATCTTGGGAAATTCTATTGTTTGTAGCTGGTCTGATTCTGGTAGCGCTTGAGATATTTGTAATACCGGGATTCGGTGTAGCAGGAATTTCCGGAATCATAGCAATAGTTGCCGCGCTTTCATTTGCAATGATCGATAATGCGGAACTGCTTCGTTGGGACGGAAGCATTGACCTTCGTCCGTTGCTTCGTCCGGTTGCAACTGTCATTTTCTCAATAACAGCTGCTGTCTTTGGTTCTATATGGCTCGTCAGAAGGCTCTACGCTACAAGAACTTTCGATAATATTGCCTTGAGGCAGGAAATGAAAGCGTCAGATGGATTTACTGGAGTGGTTTCCGGACTGGATTGCTTTGTCGGTGAAGAAGTTACTGTATTTGCAGACCTTAAGCCATCAGGCAAGGTCAAGTGCTCTGACGGTAAGATATATGAGGCATCTCTTGCCTTTGGAGGATACGTAGAAAAAGGCAGCCTTGTCAGAGTGCTGCGCACTGAACAAGGCCGCCTGTATTGTGAGAAGCTGTAATCTTACTGAGCGATGAGCTCGAGGATGCAGCTCTTGAAGTCGTTCATGTTACGGATATCGTTGATGTAACCTCTCATTGAATACTCTTTGGTGAGTTCCTTGAGAACGATTCCTTCTTCCATAAGGTAACGTCCGCTGACAATCTTGCCATCGATGCTGAATGGCTTTCCTTCAACCTCAGGAGCAACCTCCTTGATAAGGTATTTTCTGTCTGGATCAAGACCCTGGAACTTGATGATCTTGTTACTCATCTTACGAGTGAACATCATACGATATATGAATGCCACCGCCTTATCCTTAGATGGCTCGACGTACATAAGAGAAGCCCAATCCTTATTACCCTCGTATGGAGAAACGAGCTTGTAGAGGTCTCCCTGCTGGATTACATTGCGAAGACGTTTGTACTCGCTGATCGCACGCTTTGCATATGCCTTCTCGGCATCAGTCATGTGAGCAGGAACCATTTCCATACCCATACGGCACATAGAGGCAACGTCAAATCTGAACTTGATAGGAGTAAATCTCTGGTTGTACTTGCTCTGGCTTGAACATACATGGGCTGCAAGCATGTTGCTAGGGTAGAAGTTGAGCGCGCCCCACTGGATGTAGATACGGTGGAACGGATCTGTCTGGTCACTGGTCCACATCTCCTGGAAATATGGCATGTATCCATAGTTGAGACGATATCCTCCTGATGAGCAGAGCTGGATAGGAAGTTCAGGATATGCCTGGCGAACTCTCTTGAGAATCTTCTGCAATGCGAGGTGGTAGTCTACATAAAGGTTTGATTGATAAGCCTTTGGCATATATGGAGACGATGCGTTGAACATGTGCATGTTATAGTCCCACTTAATGTATGCAATCTCAGGGTTCTCTTTCATGAGGTTGTCTACGACTCCAAATACAAAGTCCTGTACTGCAGGATTTGTAAGGTCGAGAATGAGCTGAGTCTTTCCACGTCCGTATGTAGGGTCGAAGTGCTCGTTCTTAAGTACCCAATCCGGGTGTTTCTCGTAGAGTTCACTCTTGTAGTTAACCATTTCAGGCTCAATCCAGATACCGAACTTGAGGTTGTTGCCATGAGCATATTCGATGAGCTTACCGATGCCCTGAGGAAGTCTTTCCTTGCATACCTCCCAGTCTCCAAGTCCCTGAGAATCATCACGGATATACTTGTTTCCGAACCAGCCGTCATCCATTACGAACATCTCTCCACCAAGCGCGGCGAAATCGTCCATCATTGAATTCATTCCGTCTTGAGTCACGTGCATACGAACACCTTCCCATGAGTTGAGCAGAATCTGACGCTCTGATGTACCCTGAAGAATCTGATGGTTTCTTGCCCAATAGTGAAGTGATCGGGTTGCTTTTCCTTTTCCCTCTGTACTGTAGGTGAAAATCATCTCCGGAGTCATTAGTGACTTCTTTCCATCAAGGGTGTAGTCAGCACCTGTAGGGTTGATACCCGCAAAAATCATTACAGGCTCGCTGGCAATCATATTGTTCACGAACTCGATGTGAAAGTTTCCTGTCCATGCAAGAGTACCAGCGATTACATTTCCCTGAGTCTCGTTGATGACAGCATCAGTTCCCAACATGAATGATGCGTTGTTATGTCTTGACGAGTTTCCGCCATTCTGAGTGGAAAGGATCTTGATGCCCTCGTAAAGAGGCTCTACAGTCTCATTATTCTCACTTCCGTGCTCGCCGTCAAGATGCAAGAGAGCGCACTCTTCTGATCTTACAGGAAGTGCAGCTGACATATATTTCTGAAGAACTATAGGCTTCTTACCTTCATTGATATACTCGGCAGACATCTTGATAATGTCGCAATCCTTGTATGCCTGATAGTAAAGTTTGACCTTCAAAGGTCTTGCAACCTCCTTGAGTGTTACTGTGAGAATGTTAAGGGTTTCTGTTGATGTCTCTTCTACGTTCTCGACTACAAGCTTTGAGGCGTTATCGCCGTCTGCATGCTTGATAAGACAAGCGTGAGGCTTGTTGCAATGTGTACCGAATGCTCTGAAAGCCTCTTCCTGCATTGCTCTGTAAGATGAAAATACATCTGACAGTTCAGCCTTGGTACCATAATACCTGAAATAAAGAGGTTCTCCTGCTTTTGCTGTAAGCACGAGTGTGTTGTTCGGCGTAGAAAGCGCGTAATCGCGTGCTGACATTGCCGAAACAGACATTGCGACAGCAAGAATGGTTAATAGTATTCTCTTCATATTGTTAGTGTTAGCTATGATTTTCTTTTTAACGCCACTACATTCTCGACATGGTGGGTATGCGGGAACATGTCCACTGGGCGAACGGCTGTGATCTCATAATCTGTGCAGAGAATTTCAAGGTCTCGTGCCTGTGATGCAGGGTTGCAGCTCACATATACCATTCTGTCTGGTGCAGCATTAAGGATGACTTTGGCTACATCCGGGTGGATTCCCGCTCTTGGCGGGTCGAGAATGATAACGTCCGGACGACCGTGCTCTGCAACGAAGTCGTCGGTGAGAATGTCCTTCATGTCACCTGCATAGAAGTCGCAGTTGGTGATGTTGTTATTGGCAGCATTGATCCTTGCATCTTCGATTGCCTCAGGAACATATTCTATTCCAATGACTTTGGATGCCTGACGGGATACGAACTGGGCGATTGTTCCAGTACCGGTGTAAAGGTCATATACGACTTCCGAACCTGTCAGGGATGCGTATTCGCGGGCAACGCTGTAAAGCTTGTAAGCCTGTTTTGAGTTAGTCTGGTAGAAAGATTTCGGACCGATCT
>JAEIGA010020565.1_pt1 | contig 10061 bp, 3 predicted proteins | sample 9270691 | NCBI WGS metagenome assembly JAEIGA01 (sample SAMN17057246, study PRJNA624740) | gut metagenome | biome: biome; isolation source: fecal sample | host: Bos grunniens | place: China: Xizang | collected 2019
GAATAAACATAATAATATCCGCCGCCTGCTGACTGAACAGTCCAGATTGCTTCATTTTCAACCTGCTGTACATCAGCACCAGCCTGTGCGTTATTGCCCTCTACACCGAGATAAAGTCCACTGTTTACGTTCTTGATTGTATACTTGTATGCAGGGTTAAGTGTTGCGCCTGCTTTTGGAGATGCGGCAAGAGTGCCGTCAACTACTACATTCGGTCTTGCAGGAAGTGAAGCATCTGAACCGAGATAGAAGCTTGTGTGTGGAGGCTGATTGTATGATGTCTGCTCTGCCGAAACCTGATTTCTATACTGTGGGTCATGCATAAGAGTTGTAATTCTCTTATCTGTTGTATAAGGAGTACAGAATACTCTGATTGCTCTGTTATCGCTTGTTCTTAAAAGAAGTTCTTCTCTCCAGTCACCGAAAAGGTCAGCTGTAAGACAAGGATTTGACTTTGTGCTGTTATTAGAAGCACATCCGTCAGCACTGAGAAGAGTTGAAATCTGAGATGTTGACATCATCTTTGAAATTGTTGTACCGTCAAGGATTTCTCTTTCAAGGTCGCCGTCCCAATAGATGAGGAAGTTCTGTGCAGGACGTGTTGTTCCGATTGAATTACCTGCTCCGTTATATACATCACCTGAGCCTCCACCCCAGAATTCTGAGCCTTTATTGCTTGCAAGAACATTTCCTGCACAGCATCTGCCTGTGTCCTTTTCTGCGTCATAATGGAAGATTGTACTTCCGTTTTTAGCGTCTAAAAGTGAAACACCGTATGGTGAAACTTCGTGACATACCCAGAGTTCAAGGCCGTTTCTCTCTGGGAGCAAATCACCAAGATGCATAGCGTCGCCGTGGCCTTTTTTATTACACCATAAAACACTTCCGTTATCATCGATACATGTTGCACCGAGGATGAGCTCCTGTCTGCCGTCACCGTCAACATCGGCAGGCATACAGTTATGATTGCCGTTTCCATTGCCCTTTGATGTATCTGTGCCTGAATCGTGTGCCCAACGTTTTACAAGCTTTTTATTTACAACGTCATAGGCTACAACAGTCATTCTTGTATAATAACCTCTTACCGATACAGCACTTGGGTGGTCAGGGTCAAGATATACTACCGATCCTAAGAATCTGTCAACTCTGTTTCCGTAATCATCACCCCATGTTGCTTTTAATGAATTACCACGAGGAAATTCGTAATTTACAGTATCGAGTGCCGCACCTGTTGCGCCGTCAAATAATGTATAGTATTCAGGACCTGAAAGAATATATCCGCTTGAATTGCGGTAATCCTTTGAGCCGTCGCCTATAACCTTTCCAACGCCGTCAACAGTTCCGTCAGCTGTTTTGCAAGTCATTTCAGCTTTTCCGTCATTGTCAAAATCGGCAACGAGGAACTGTGTATAATGCGCACCTGCACGGATATTTCTTCCGAGGTCTACTCTCCAGAGCTTTGTGCCTGTGAGAGTATAGCAATCAATATAAACGTTTCCTGTGTAGCCACTCTTTGAGTTATCCTGTGAATTTGAAGGGTCCCATTTTACGAAGATTTCATATGTACCGTCGCCGTCAACGTCACCTACTGAGCAGTCATTCGGGCTGTATGTATAATCCGAGCCGCCAGCGGGAACATCCATAGGAATATCAAAATAGTTGTTGTTTGATGTGATAAAGCAGTTTTCAGATGAAACTACCTTTGAATTGACTACTGTATCAACTCTGTAAGCTGAAGCAGCATTGCCGCCAGCATCCAGATAGCAGGTTGCCTCACCCGCATTGCTTGTGTAAATGAGCGTATCATCACGATAAAGCTCAAATGTTGCGTTATCTGCATCATTTGCAAGGAATCTCCAGCTTACAAGCATACCCGAGCCTGTATTTATTGCAGAAATTCCTCTGCTTAATGTTTCAACCCTGCACGCATCTGCTGCATCCGCATTGAACGATACCGAATTTTGCGGCACTACTGCCGCTGCTGTAGATAACAGCATTGCTGCCGCTGTTATCAGTGATTTGATTTTCTTCAAGAAAAAACCTCCTTATAATATTTTAACCTCCCTCGTTTTATGCTTTAATGACGCCTATCATAATCCCGCATAAAACACACCTTTACAGTATACATTATATAGATTTTATTGCGTTTTGTCAATATGTTTTTACGTTGCAATAATTTCTGTCTAATAAAAAGTTGACGTTTATATAAAAATATATTATAATTGATATATACATCTATTATTTGTATCAGGGAGGATTGCCGCTTTATGAACGATATTTTTTCGCAGAATAATTCTTATATAATCGGAAAAGCAGTTATTGATGATTGCTTTCACACTCAGAGCGGTGACGAAAGCTTCTTCCGCTATTTCGGAAACGATGTTATATACTCAATACAGCGCACTGTACATGAAGAAGATTTATCACGCTTCAAAGCAGTTTTAGAGTCAATTCAGCACGGCGAAATAAAAAAGATTGCCGTTCGTATGAAAGGTATAAACGCTCATTACAGATGGCTTCTATGCTCTGTAAAACAGCTCAGCTCGCCCGATAATGAAAAGCATTTTGTTATAAACATAAGCGATATTTATTCACTTGAATCACTGCTTTATGAAAGAGAATACAGGCTTACCGAATACCGCCATATTCTCAGCCTTATAAGTAACCTTCTCTTTGAATATAGCTTTGAAACAAAAAATATCAAAATAAGCCTTCCAGACTGTTACCGTGAAATTACAATAATAAATGAAAATCTTGACGCATGGCAGAAAAAATCAATTGCCGAAAAGCTTGTCCACTCACGCAGTACAGACAGCTTTAATAAATTATGCGATGATATCCGAAACGGAAACTATCGATTTGAATACGAAATAGAAACAAGTCTGCTGACGCAGGGAAAAACTACTGAACTCATACTTTTCAGAGGAATTACACGATATGATGACCTTGAACATAAAAAGGTTACTGGTGTTATCTCTGCTATAAACTCAAAATACAAGACAAAGGAATATAATTTTACTATCGAAGCTAACCGAGATTCTCTTACCGAACTTCTCAACAAACGTGCAATTACAAGCTATGCCGCAAATATTCTTACATCAAAGCCACAATATACAGTTAATCTCGTTTTGCTTGAAATTGATGATTTTTCCGAAATAACAAGCACATACGGACACCTTTTCAGCGATGAAGTTCTGTTCACAACCGCAAGCATTATAAAAAGCGAGCTTGGAAACAGAGGTATGGCAGGCCGTATAAGCAACGGCGGATTTCTCCTTGTTATAGAAGAAACCGCAGATGAAACCGATTTGCGTGGCATCCTCCGTGCTATCAGAACAAAAACCGAGTGGGCATTCACCGACAGAATTGAAAATCTGTGCATAACCTGCTCTATGGGTATTTCCGCTTATCCTGTTGACAGCAGTAATTTTGACGAGCTTTTCATGCAGGCTGACAAAGCTCTTTTCATCGCTCAGAAAAAAGGCAAAAACAGATATGTCATATATGATGTAGAAAAGCATGGCTCTGTACAGAAAGATGATAAGAACAAAATTGCATACCTCAGCGATAACAAAGAGGGTAATAAACGCATCAACCTTATCGGAAACATTACAGACCGTCTTGCTTCGGGCAATACACCTGACATCCGTGAACTGCTTGAAGAAATAAGAATTAATTTCGAGCTTGATTCAGCCTATATTTTCGAGGGCAGTAATATGGAAACTCTGTATTGTTGCGGAAATGATGCTCCCCTTACCGCAGAATATATATTCAATCCGCAGTATAACAAGCGTTTCAACGGAGATATGGCTCTTGCCATTGACAATGTAAACGAGCTTGAGGGTAGAGCTGACGAAGCATTCAAAACGCTTACAAATCAGAATATTCTCGGCGCATTCCAGTATCTTATTACTGACGGCACTGAAATCAAGGGACTTATTTCATTCAATTATAAAAACAGATTTAAAAAATGGGCTGTTGATGACATAAACTACCTTACAATTCTCTGCAGAATCATATCTGCTGTTATTAATATTTAAAGTTTAAAGGCAAAACCGAGAGGGATGGTTTTGCCTTTTGTTTTTGTATACTCATCTGTTAATTATATATAATACTTTCTTTAATTCTTTTGTAATACCCACAAAGAAGTTTTACCGCTTCCTTGTGGGTATTACTTTTTTAATTAATTGGAAGGCTGTCAGTTAATTTAAGTGCATATTTTGAAATAGCAATTATATCGTTTGTATTAAGTCCGTTGCCATTGCCCTGAACATCAGCATTTGCAAGTCCCACTGCTGAAAGTGAATAATTCTTTGCATTTAAAAGATAGCACTTTACGATTACTACGTCTGCAATATCAACTGTGCCATCGCAGTTAGCATCGCCGTATTTTGATGCTGTAACACCTGATGGAGCTGTTGTAGTAGTAACAGTTGTTGACTGTGAAGCAGTAGTAGTTGCAGCAGGCTGTGTTGTCTGCTGTGGAACTGAAGCACCTGTCTGTCCGATAAGTGAAGATGCTGTTCCCTTATTTGTAAGATGATAACCAAGTGTACTGTATGTGCCTGTTGTTTCAGCAAAGCCCTTGTTGTTGATTGTACCGTCAGCACCTCTCCATACTGTATGGAAATCTGTACCCATAGCTCCTACTGAAAGTGAAATGAAATCTGAAGCTGATACTGTAACCACATCACCAAGCTTTGCACCGTTTGTCATCGCTACATTGCTCTTTGCGTGATAATATTTACCGTTATAATATACAGTATTATCTGCAACACCAACAAGCTTATCGTTTGCAACCTTTATTCCTGCCGCACCTGTATCTGATACCTTGCTTGTATCAGTAAATGACATAAGATTTGTAAGCTTTGTTGATGATGAGCAACGATATACCATATAATTTGATTTACCACTTCCGCCTACACCATTGTTGTATGATGTACAATCCTTAAGACTTCCGAGCTTTGGATTGTTATTATCTGTAAATCCGCTGTTAAGGTTTTCAAATGCAAGACAGTTTTCAACTATGTGTGCTGTACCTACACCTGCACCGCCAAGCTTGAAGCCGTTGCCGTCACAATCACCATAGCCTTCTCCGAATTCGGTAAATCCGTTTCTGAATGCAATGCTGTTCTTTATAGTTACTACACCGATAGGACCTGTTTCTTCTTTTGCATATAAATCCCAACCGTCGTCTGAATTGTTATATGCCATACATCCGTCAAATACATTGCCCTCACCGCATGTAAGCTTTGCAGCAAATCCGTCTGCATTTTCCATTGTTGCATCATCACAGTTATTCTTTGATGTACAGTTGAGAATGAGATTGTATGACGGCCATTCTGCAATAGTCGCCGCATTTGTATCAAAACGTGATACCTGCAAACCTGTATCCTGATTATCATTGAATACCATTTCAACGATTCTGTTGTTATTGCCTGCAAGAAGCATACCGTTATCGCCTGCTTTGGTAATTTCAAATCCAACAAACTGCCAGTAGTCGCCATCAAGAACAAATCCTCTGTTTGAACCGCTTACAGCCTGTGCAGAGAAGTCAAATACAACCTTGCCGCTGTTGCCCGGATATGCCTGAATTGTCTTGTATGCGTTTGCAGTACCATTATTGCTCGAATCAATAAGGATAGTTTCACTGAACTTATATGTTCCGTCAAGAAGATAAATCGTTCCGCCTGCCTTGACATTCTTTATAGCTGTAAGAACATCTGTCGGAGAATCCTTTGTGCCTGAGCCTGTTCCGTTTGGTGAGCAGTAAATTGCTCCGTCAACGATTGTTTTAAGCCCTGAAGAAATAACATTACCACCTGATGAAGAAGGCTGTGTAACTGTTGTTGTTACGGTAGTATTGTTATTGCCGCTCGGAGCTGTTGTTGAAACACTTCCCGAACCTGAGCCTGAAAGCACCATATAGAATAAGTTTGCGGAATCGCCCTTTGTAATTGTATGTGCGCCGTTTGAAATATCAGCTGTAACAATTCCGTTTGCATCTGATGTATAACTTGTTCCATCAATATTTACACGCTTGCCTACTTCTGCAAGTACGAGTGTAAGCTTGCCGCTTCCTGCAAATGAAATGCTTGTTGCACTTTCAAGCTTAAGGCACTGTGTAAGAGTCTTTCCGTTATATGTTACAGTTCCCTTTGAAGTTGAAAGATTACCTGTGATTGTATAGAAACTGCTTGATGTTCCGTTTGCTGTGAAATCGTGAACAAAGCTTCCTGTCGTTACAGATGAACCACCCTGTGTAGTTGTAGTTGTAACAGGCTTTGTTGTAGACGGAGCAGCAGTTGTATTGCTTGGCGGATTTGTTGTAACAGGCTGGTCATAACCTGATTTGAAGCCGCTTCCGATTGCAATAATTGTATCATCATAAGAATTGAGAGCTGATTTGAGAGCTGTATTTACATCATAGTTTCTGTCTTCTGATGCAGCGCTGAAATCCCAGTCAAAGTCGCCGCCGTCAATTCTGCCTGCGTAAGCCTGAACGTTTGCAGGAACATCCTTACCTGCGTCAGCTGTATAGCTGTACATTGTGCTTGCTGTATCAAAGTTTGAATATGAAGTACCACCCTTTACAGTCTTATATGATGACGGTACTGCTTCAGTAGCAGAAGATGCCTCGTAACAGTCGAAATTTGTTGCTGAGTCATTATGTGTTACAGGAGATGTTGTGTTATCATATACGTTGCCGAATGATTTTATCATACCACCTGCATCTGAAGCAATAGGTTCGCCATCAGCAGTATCTGTTCCCTGCTGTGAAATGAGAATAGGACTGTTTGTATCTTTAAAATAGTTTGCTTCTGCAAAAATTGAAGAACCAAGTCTTGCAATCATACCGTATTTTGCTACACCATCATAGAAATTGTTGTAGCAGTGAACAGCAGAAGAAACTCTTACAAGCGGATGACGTGAATCTGAGTGGTCATACCAGTTGTGGTGATATGTAATATAGTTGAGTGTTGTATCACCATTACCATTAAGATGTGTTTTTCCTGAATCCCAGAAATGATTATATGAATGTGTTACATACTGTGATTTTTTTGTATCAAGAGCGCCGTCGCCTTTAGCCTGGTCAGCGTCTGAACCTGCATCACCATAGAAGAAATCGCAGTTATGCACCCAGCAATACTGATTATCCTGCTGGAGTCCTACGCTGTCACCCTCTGAACTGTCACAGTTCATAAGACCAAGATTTCTGACTTCAACATCTGATGAGCCTTTTATTCTTACACCGAATCCGTTGAATGTTGTATCGCTTCCGATACCCTCAATTGTAAGACCGCATTTCACCTTATCTACAAGAAGATCGCCCTTGTCAAGTGTTGATGGGTCAGTGATATTTCCGATACATCTTATAGCAACAGGAGTTGAACTGTCCTGACATGCATTTACGATATTCTGTAATCCTGTTACAGAAGCTCCGCCGATTGTAGCCTTGACTGAATCCTTTGTAGCATCTGTTACATATACTACTACCGCACCTGATTTAAGTGTACCGTCACCGTTATATGCTCCAAGAGCCTTGCCCTTGCTGAATGCAAATCCGCTTCTGTCATGAGCAATTGATGTTATCTGCTGTGAAGCCGCATTTGCTGTATCCTCTGAGCCGTTTATAACAGGAACAATTTTAATTGTGTGATTTCCGGACTTGATTCCTACAATATCAGCTCTGAAAAAGCCCTGATACTGTCTTATAAGCATAGAATCAATCTGTGTACCGTCACAGTATACATTATAGCCTGTTGCACCGCTTACAGGTGACCACTTTACATAAGCGCCCTCCTGATAGCCCTTACTTGCAATAATGCTTACACTGCTTGCCGCATCTGCTGTAAGCATATTCGGATTGATAATAGCATTACCTGCATTATAATCTGCCATTGTCATTCCGATTGAACCTGTTGACATAAGTGCCGCCGCTGTTAATGAAGCTATACACTTTCTGAGTTTTGAATTTCTCATCTTGAATTTCCCTCCAACAAAATATTTTCACCATCTTAAATTTAAGGCAATATTGACATCTGATTGCCACTTTTTTACTAATTGTTATCAACTGTCTTGATTATACTCTATTTTTTTCACATAGACAATGATAAATAATCTTTTATAACTGATATATTTTGCTTTTTATTAAATTTTGTGCTGACTTTTTGTGTTTTCTCAATAATTGCGAAGCGTTTAAACATAATACGACACAATATGCTGTTAACTAATAAAAATGACAAAACATCGCTTGACACCCTCACTTTAATATGTTATAATTAATCCATTATTAAGAAAGGAGTCAGTATGATGTTTTGGAAAATGACAAATGTACAGCTTACAAAAGGTTTCATTTTTCCCATTTACGGGGATAGTGCGCCCTTTTATAAGGTAATTTGTCAAAAAGAAGCTCAAATCTGACTTTTCTGAGATTTTTTGCAAATTGAATAACTGCGCATTATCTTCTTAACGATTTAAAATTCAAGTTAAGGAGATTTTTTATGTTTAACATTAAAAAACAATTATCAAGATTATATACTTCAAGTGTACTGGGCAACTTATCGCTGACAGGTGCATGGGTTGCAATCCTTGCAGCAAGAGGCTTTAGCCTTGTTGAAATAGGAATTGCCGAAACTGTTTTTCACATCACAAGCCTTATATTTGAAATTCCGTCAGGAGTTCTTGCAGACGTGTTCGGAAGAAAAAAAATGCTCGTTACAAGCACAATTATGGGTATGATTTCCGATATTATTATGATTCTTTCGGGTAATCTTTTTATGGTATGCATGTCTACTGTGTTCAGAGCTTTAAGTTATAACTTTTCATCAGGCTCGGGTGATGCACTTGCATACGATTCGCTTAAACAGGTTAAAATGGATAATAAATTTGAAAAATATATGTCGAATCAATTTATTATTTATCGGTTATGCAGTGGTATTTCAACTTTATGTGCAGGCTTTGCACTCACAATCGGTCATCGTATTGCTTATGGAACAAGTCTGATTACAGGTATAATACAGATAATAGTACTATTATCTCTTCATGAAATTTGTATAGAACGTCCGTCAAATAACAGTGAAGATACAATTTGGAAAAAAATAATCGCTTGCTTTAAGGAAAGTCTGACATTTTTCAAAGGAATGCATAAATGTATGGTATTAATGTTATGCAACTCATTTGTCGGAGCCATTGATATATTACTGTTGTTTTTCTTGCAAGCAAAGCTTCCTGAATGCGGAATATCAAAATGGCAGCTTGGATTTGCACTTTTATTTATGGAAATGGGTGGCATTGTTGGTTCAAAATTGATACTTAAATTAACTAAAATCAGATATAAATGGATATTTGCTCTATCACTGTTGTTTGTTCTGACAGGATTATTGACAGAACATTCAAGCGTATACCTGATTATGACTTTAGGCGGCTTTATTGCAGCTATTGGCGATGATGCTTTACAAATTCGCACCAATGCTATTTTACAGGATATGTTTCCATCTCAGCAGCGTGCAACTCTTACTTCCGTTGAATCCTTTAGCTTTTCTGTTATTATGATTATACTTTCACCGTTGGCAGGAATTCTTTTTACATATTGGTAATCGTTAAAATAAATTAAAACAACAGGCGTATGCAAATTGCATACGCCTGTTTATTATGTTTATATACGATAAAAATTCTTTATCGTCATTTTTTAATATCATTATTTGAAGTAAGCTACGCCGCTTTCGAAAATTTTCTGGTCCTTGTTACCCTGAACATTCTTGCAGATATTTTCGCCCTTACGTTCACTGTGTCCCATCTTACCGAATACACGTCCATCAGGTGATGTAATACCCTCGATAGCGTCAATTGAAGTATTAGGATTGTATCTGATATCCATTGTAGGCTTGCCATCCATATCTACATACTGTGTAGCAATCTGTCCGTTGTTTGCAAGACGCTGGATAAGACTGAGAGGAGCAACAAATCGACCTTCACCGTGTGAAATCGGAATAGTATGAATATCGCCAACCTCACAGCCGTAAAGCCATGGTGACTTGTTTGAAGCAATTCTTGTATTA
>JAEIGA010020566.1_pt1 | contig 10061 bp, 14 predicted proteins | sample 9270691 | NCBI WGS metagenome assembly JAEIGA01 (sample SAMN17057246, study PRJNA624740) | gut metagenome | biome: biome; isolation source: fecal sample | host: Bos grunniens | place: China: Xizang | collected 2019
ATATATCTTATGGTGGAAAGTACAGGGCTCGAACCTGTGACCCTCTGCTTGTAAGGCAGATGCTCTCCCAACTGAGCTAACCTTCCGTTTCGTGCTTAAATATTATAACAAAGCAAAACAGGTTTGTCAAGTACTTTCTAAAAAAAATATTTAATTTTTCAAAAAAAAACAAAAAACGAGCCCTCGTGCAACGGAAAATGGCAGACCGCAGCCTGCCATTTTTATAGTTTTATTTAAAATCTTTTAGCCCTCGCTGAGCCACGCGGCACATTTAACAAAATACGAAAGCGCTCGCGGCGGGCCCCCGTCGGGAAAGGCGCCGTAATATTTCCCTCCGACCTCGAAGTTAATAACCCCCTCGTAGCCTACCTCGTGCATAGCGCGGCGCACCTCTTTCCAGTCTATTTTATCTCCTTCGAGCTTCGGCGCTTCGTGTGTGTCGCGAAGTCCGTCGTTATCGTGGATATGCACAAGCTTCATTCTCTTGCCGAGGCGGCGTATAAAATCAGAAACACCTCAACCCGTGTATTTTGCCGTGGGGCTCGCGTGCCCAAAGCCAAGGCAGGCGCAGAAATGCTCCTCTCCCAGAACGTCTGTTTATCTGTTTATCTCCTCAGGACGCGAGCAAACATTAGGAAGAACGGTTGAGCTTTCGCCCTCCCATATTTCATGAATGAGCGACTCTATACAGGCGGTGACACCGTATTTTTTAAGATGCGGAAGGAGCCTTTCTAAAACATCAAAATTGTAGCGGACGCCCTCCTCGTAAAGCTCGTCGCAACGCCTGCCGGGGAGCGCCACTGGATACACTGCCATATGATAGCAGACGAGCGCCCTCGTCGCAATAACATTTTTGCGGAGAGCCTCTATGTATTCCTCCGAGTCCACCGCCGCGAAATCTCCAAAAATCGCATGAGTCTGGCATACCGTAATTCCCTCTTCGTCTGCCGTTTCTTTAACACGGGCGTAATATGCCTCCGTCTCCTCATCGCTCATCAGATAGCTTTTACTTCACTTTATACTGCCCTCGCCCTCGTGCCGGCCGTCAAGTCCGAGGTCGGCATAATCAATCCCCGCGGATTTCATCGCAGAAAACGTACGTCTCAAGCCAAGCCGCTTGATAAGCGGCGCAAGACAAACGCTTACTTTCATATAATTCCTCCGTATAAAACGCATTGTTTGGTTTAAAGTATATCATATACAGCATATAAAGTCAAGCGAATAGCGCTATTTGCAAACCGTCATATAATCCTAATAGTGCATAGCGCAAAAACATTTTTCATAAAACGTATTGACAAAACCAAGCAGCGTATGTTATACTCAACTCAAAGGCAAAACAGAAAGGATGCTTTTCATGACACTCTGCGAAGAACTCTACTTTGAAATAACACTAACGGGCGCGAAATCAGCCCTGAAAAAATTTATAAGCTATCTTAGATCGGGAGAGCTCGATGACTTTTTTGAGTTCAGCTCCGATTATATCAGCTACGACGACGGATTTGACGAGGCGGACAGCTCTGCCGAGTCAAGCGTAGTTCTATCAAACGACGATTACGGAATAGAAATCGACGAGTTTGACACCGACGAGTTTCTCGACGTTTTCTGCCGCGCGGCAAAGGAACTCGATGTCACGGGAACGCTCTACGATATCGACGACGAGGAATACAGCTTCAAAAGTGATGCGGGTGACTCATACTACATCAACGCGCGCAAGGCAACGCTCTTCAACGAGGATGCCGATCTCGAGGAGAATGACGAGGACTGATGTCTTTAGCGACCGAGCGCTGTGTCGCATGCTGTAACCGTTTTGGCGGTGCAAATTAAACCAAATTTATTCTGATATAAAATCAAGCCGCAGGGCGTTTTTAGCTCTGCGGCTTGATTTTTGTAAACTGTATTTTACAAATCAGGAGTACATATTGTTGCAGGAGAGATAATTATAAAGCTGTTCTCCGTGATTTTGTTCTTCCTTTTGTATATGGGCGAGTGTGTCGCGGAGGACAGGGTTTGAAAACTCAAATACACTCATATTGTAAACTCCCGACACATGCTTTTCCATAGAGAGCGCGTCACGGCAAAGATACGCGTCGTTTTGCTTTTCGCTCTCGCTGACACTCGACATTTTACACTCTAGCTTGCTATCCTTTGCCGAGGGAGAGGCGGGCGGCATCTGCACCTCTGTTCCGGATAAAATCTGAGTTATAGTGTCAAGATGCTTCTCTTCGTTAGATTTGAGAGACGAAAAAAGCGATTTGAGAGCGGGGTCGTGCGCGGCGTCTGAGTACTTGCCATACTTCTCAATACAAATCTTCTCCTGTGATTTAAGGTCTGATAAAAGCGTCGTTTCTTTTTGTGTAAGCGTCATTTTTGCCTCCTTAGCTTCGGACACCGTCCGTGATACATAAAGCATTGTCAAGAAAGCTAAAATATATTCAATAGTTTCAATCACAGCGAGAAAAACTTAAAAACATACAAAGAGGGCGTGCCGTGTGGCACGCCCTCTTATACTTTATTTATTCTTTCGTAAACTGCGAGAAAGCTTAACCCACGCCGTGCGTGGACTTCATCTGCCCACAGCAGATTTATTCCGTCTAACACGGATTTCACCGTCGCACAGCGACGATTTCACGATGCGCCCTAGCGCATCACTTAAGGTATCCCTCTCTGTAAAGAAGCTCTGCGATAAGCACAGCGCCGCCTGCCGCGCCGCGAAGCGTATTGTGCGAAAGTCCTACGAACTTATAGTCGTAAACAGTGTCCTCGCGAAGTCTGCCGCAGGATACGCCCATACCGCCATAGAGGTCACGGTCAACGCCGGTCTGAGGACGGTTTTCCTCCTCGAAGTAGGTGATAAACTGCTCAGGAGCAGAGGGCAGACCGAGAGTCTGGGGCTTGCCCTTAAACGTTTTCCACTCGTTAAGAATTTCTTCCTTTGTGGGCTTGTTTTCAAACTTTACGAACACCGCTGCCATATGGCCATCGGTTACAGGAACGCGAAGGCACTGCGTGGTGATAACAGGAGATGTAGCGGGTACAACCTTGCCATCCTCAACCTTACCCCATACACGAAGGGGCTCACGCTCGCTCTTCTCCTCCTCACCGCCGATAAAGGGGATGAGGTTATCTACCATCTCTGGCCACTCCTTAAAGGTTTTGCCTGCGCCGCTGATGGCCTGGTAGGTCGTAGCAACAACCTCCTTGATGCCGTATTTCATAAGGGGGGTGAGAGCGCCGACGTATGACTGTATAGAGCAGTTCGGCTTAACGGCTATAAATCCGCGCTTTGTGCCGAGCCTTGCCTTCTGCGCCTCAATCACCTCAAGATGTCCGTCGTTCACCTCGGGAATTACCATAGGCACGTCGGGTGTCCATCTGTGAGCGGAATTGTTGGAAACTACGGGAATCTCCGCCTTCGCATATCTTTCTTCAAGAGCGCGCGTCTCGTCCTTTGACATATTGACAGCGCAGAATACGAAATCTACGAGAGAGCCAACCTTCTCTATGTCCTCAGATGAAATAACCGTCATATCGGATATCCACTCGGGGCACTCCGTCTTCATCTTCCATCTTCCCTCTACAGCCTCGGAATACTTCTTTCCAGCTGAGCGCGCTCCTGCTACGAGCGCTGTTATCTGAAAGTAGGGGTGCTCGGCAAGAAGCATAATAAATCTCTGACCTACCATGCCTGTTGCTCCTATAATACCTACTCTAAGCTTTTTCATTACCCTTACCTGACCTTTCTGTGTCCTCGCGCGGACATAAGTTTCAAATATTTTTTGTGCCTTTAAATTTTACCACAGTAAATTTAATTAGTCAATGCTTTTTTAAAAAATATATTATTATTTTACGCGTTTTCTACCTTTTAGCTACTCTTTCGTAACAAAGCCCCCACTTTGCGCCAAAAAACGGGCGGTGTGACAATTGCCAACCGTCCGTTAATTCTTTAATTATTATACCCTGTTGATGATGCTTACCTTGTCGGGAGTAATACCCGTGGTCTCGTAAACTATCGTAAGTATCTGCGCGCTCTCTGCAGCCTTAAGAGTTTCTGCGCTGACGATAACGCTTACCGCGCCGTCGGAAATAACCGCCACGCACTCCTCAAAGCCCTTTGCCTTTACAAGGCTTTCGATGTTTGCCTCGTTCTGAATATCGAGGGCAATCTTTGAGATCTTTGCCGAAGCCTCAGCCTTTGCCTCGCTTGACGCATCCTCGCTCTCAGCAACAAGCTTCAGAACGTCGATAGCCTCATCGCGCGCTTCCTTGCGGTCAAGAGCGGCAGAGGTGAAGTAGTTGTTCTCTTCCTCGGATTCTCCGCCCGTCGTAGCAGAGTCGTCAAAGTTATTCTCCATATTGTTGTCGCCGTATCCGAGAGAGCCCGTCGGATCGTAGAACCAGCGGTAATTAAGGTATACCGCGAGGCCTATCATAAGCGCCATACACGCAACCGCTATTCCCTTCGCGGTATTGGAGGTAAAGAATTTTTTTAGTTTTTCGTTTTTCATAATATGATATCTCCTTGAATTTTGTTACTTGCTTAATCTTATGAGTGTGATTTCTTCTTTATTCCGCTTTGTTCTATTTATAACGCTTTTTCGGGGGCGTTTTTTAAAAAAATTCTGTCAGCAAATTTTAAGCTGTGTTTTCTCGAAATTCTATCCGCTGATTTTCAGAACCGCTATTCTGTTGGTTCCTATTCCGTAAAGAGAGCCTACAAGCTCGTATATCCGCTCCTTCACCGCATCCGACTCCGCCCCCTCGCACAGCACCGCCACAGCATAAACCGCGCCATCCTCTCCGTAGCTCATCATCACTCTGCACTCTCCAACACCCGAGAGCGACGAACACATTGCTACAAGCTCGCTTTCCGCATCCTTTGTCTGTTCTGCTTTCTCCGAGCTTTTTTCCGAGCCCGAGCCAACAAGCAAAAGAACTATTCCGAGAACTAATAAAAGAACGAGCTTCTTTGACACGCCCCTCTGCCTTAAAAACTCAAAAAAACCGCTATCCGATTTCAATTTCCACACTGCACCTCCCCATTTCAAAATCATTTATATATTTTTCTATTCCTTTATAATCCGCTAGAGCCGCCGCGCCCGAAAGTATTATCCTTATCCTGTCGGCACTCATACTCTCAAAATCAAAGCCCTCCGCCAAAACGAAAACCGACTCGCCGGACAGTCCGTATTTCTCTGTAACAAGTCTCTTAATCCCCTCGCAAAAGGCATCCTCCGCGACACTTATATAATCCTCGCTGTATTCCCCCGCGTCAAATTCATAATCAAAGAAAATCTCCTTATCGAAAGAGAGATGTGAGCTGACAATGGGCATGAGCGCCGCGTATACCACGAGCGTAGAAAAGGCAAACCGCACCGAAAAATCCTTTTTTTCCTTAAAGGAAATCATCGAGCATAGGGAAATCACGGCGCACAAAGCAAAAACCGCCGTCATATATTCCGTCATACCGTTCCCACCTCACACATCAGAAACAGGGCAATCTCAAAAACGTAAAGAATCAGCGACACGGCATAAACGGCTATATAAATATCAAAGGATAAGCGGAGTGCCGAAAACACCCTCACCGCGCGCCCGACACCGAAATACCCCGCAAGTCCTGAGCAAAATGATATAACGAGCCTGTACAAAAGAAGAACGATAAGAGGTGACAAAAACATCGACATTATAACCGTAAGCGCTCCCACCCCCACTATACTCTTCGCATAGGCAAGTCCGGTGGCAAGAGTTGAAAGCGCGCCCGATACAGTTCCTCCAACTATCGGTATCATGCTCTGCGCGGCGTATTTTGCCGCTCTCATCATCGTATTGTCGCGGGTTATGGCTATAAAGCTCTGAAGCGACATCGCTCCCATAAGAGTAGCGCACACCAGCCCTATCGCCCACATGAAAAAGCTCTTTACGCTTCCCGACAAATTAAGAAGCGCCCCGTCGCCAAACGAACAAACCGCTCCGACAGCGAGACTGAATGCCGCAACAGAGAGAAAAAACGGCGTTCCGATGCCCGAAATCAGAGATACCGTAACGTTCATTCCGGCACCGGATGCAGCCGCTGTGTTAACAGCTCCGCCCGACACCAAAATCCCCGAGGCAACCGGTATAAAGAGCGAAAAAAACTCAGATAGTCCCCTCATCCCCTCCGCAGCCTCCAAAAGCGGCGGAAGAGCTGCCGACATAGTTGCGGAGACGGTAAGTACCGATACGCCAACGCCCGCCGCCTCTGAAAGCGCCCCCTCGCCAAACGAGGTGACGGACATGAGCACAAGCGCCCCAAAAAGCAAGAGCAAAAAGCTGACAATTCTCCCCGACTTGCCCGAAACAGAAGCAAAAATTTCATACAAAAGAGCATCTACTCCCGTGTAGCTGAACATTTCCTGTGAGTCAGTATCCCCTATCTCTTGCGGTAGAATTTCATCAAATTCCTGTATGTAATCCCCAGGCTCTTTTGCAGAAGAAGTAAGCGAAAAAATGCATAAAATGACAACTATAATTAGTATTTCAGTTACTCTTTTCATTTTAACAATTCAATTCCCGTCATCATAATTTCCTTGAAATACGGAAACACAAGCGCAAGTATCTCCACTCTGCCAACCACAGTGACCATAGAGGATATTCCCTTCTCCCCAAGCTCCGTCGCCACCTCGGAAACAAATCCCATGACATATCCGACGCCGACGACCTTTACGGCGCATTTTGCCAGTGTCCCGACTCCCATACCGTCTGCAAGTCCCATAACGTCGGATAGCATCCCTCTCGCCCCGTCCATAATCGAAACAAGCAGCAGAGTGATACACAGAGCCCCGAATGCCCTCTTCCCACGAAAGCCCGTTTCCGTGAGCAGCGCTCCCACAAAAACCATAATCAGAGCCGAGAGAGCTATGCGCCATATCATAAGCCAAACACCTCTTTCAGCGTATTTATAAGCTCCCCTATCCTCTCTGCCAGAAGTATCAGTATGACAACCATTCCGGCAAGCGACACCATTGTCGATTGCTCGTCCCGCCCCGCCTTTGACATTATCTGGCACAAAACGGTAATTATCATACCGACACCCGCAACCTTTAAGATAAGATCAACATCCATTTTCTTCTCCTATTATTATAAAAACAAAAGCAGAGCGCCGACAGCTCCTCCAAGTAAAAGCGCCGCGACGAGCTTTGAGTTTTTTTTCTCTTCTTCTCCCGCGCTAAGGGTATATTTTTCCATTTCCGAGCGCGCCGCCGATATAAGCGCAACGGTTCCGTCTTTATATCCCCGCCCAAGCTCTGAAAACAGCTCGGAGAGTATTTTTTTCCCTTCTTTTCCTACTGCAAGAGTCGCCTCACGCTCAGAGAAAGCATCCTTTACCGTTTTCCCCGAGCGCACATCATTCACAAACTCCATAACGCTCCCCTCAGAGCATTCAAAGCCCGAAAAGATCTCGCCGACAGGCGACAGAAAGCATCTTATCGCGCCTTCTATCCTCTGAAGAAGAGAGAGAAAGCACTCGCACTCTCTCACTCCACGCTTCAGATACAAGGAATACGAGCGCGATATCAAAAAGGCGCACACGATAACCGACAGAGCGCCGAAATATTTAAAAACATCACTCATACTCTATCCACCGACAGAAGATAGCGTCCTTCGGAATGAACGATACCCACCAAAATATCAAACGCGCCCGAGCTTATGAGAGAGGATATTTCCGCCCTGGAATAAAGCTCTTCAAGCGAACGGGCGTGCGCGGTTGCGACAATCGGCACTCCGCACCTTACGACTCCCATAAGCGAGGATGCCTCGCCGGACCCAATCTCGTCTATCATAATAACGTCCGGCGACATCGTCCTGCAGGCTATTTCTATCCCGTCTCTTTTGCGGTATCCGCGCAGAATATCCACCTCACAGTCGGTATAATCCTCCTCGGTAAATTCGCATCGCTCGTCAATAACGCATACACGGGTAGCCCCCTTGCCCGAGCCGAGCCCACGCGCCAGGGCTCGCAGCGCTGTTGTTTTACCAACCCCCGGCGGAGAGTAAATCAGCATTCCCGAAAATCCGCCGCCACCGTATACCGAGAGCAGCTCCTCGGAAAAAGCGCACTCGCCAGAGGGAATCCTGAAAACGAACGAAGCAATATCCGACGCGCCGACAGGAACTCCGCCCTCATAGCCGAGAAATCCGCAAACTCCCACTCTGATTCCGTCGCCTATCGGTATGTACCCGTTAATTATATTGTCCCTGTGCGCGTAAAGAGAACCGCCGCAAAGCCTGCCCAGCATGTCCTCTGTATCGGTGCGCGACACTCGTGTTCTCAGTACAATTATTTCATTTTTGTACATTATTGAGCATCTTGCATTACATCTTATTCTTATTTCCCTAATTCCTGAAATTCCGCCCTCTCTTGAGCGGCAAAGTCCAAGGATTTCCGTCTCGACGGCGGGCGGAAGATAGGATATAGCTCTTTCTACACGTCGAGTTCTGTAACCAATGTTCATTTATTTCCCTCACTTTTCCCTCATTTTGCTGTACAATTGTGCCGTTTTTGTTAATTAACTTGACTTTTGCACAAAAAAATCCGTTGTTTTTCTATTAAATTTGACATTTTTACAAATCTTTTTTTCTTGACATTGCTTTTTCGGTGTGATACAATATTTGCATAGGTTGAATAAACGACCTACTGTTACCACAAAATTCTTATGAAAGCTGGAAAAACAATGAAATCAACAGGTATTGTCAGAAACATCGACGAGCTCGGCCGTGTCGTAGTGCCCAAGGAAATCCGTCAGAGGATGGGTATCGCGAACACCGACCCGGTTGAGATATACATAGAAGGCGACAAGATCATCTTAACAAAATATTACCCCGTGTGCCATTTTTGCGGCTCATCGGACGGTGTTACGGAGTTTAAGAGTAAAAAAATCTGCCGCGCGTGCATATCGGATATAGTGAATTCCGAAAAATAAAAAATACTTGTAGGGCTGCCGCTTCTTGCGGCAGCTTTTTATACCTTTTGTCATTTTCCCTGTAAAGAGGGGATTTTCCGCGCTTTGCGTTTCTCATCAGGATCCTTTTTAGAGGTTTCCCGAAAAATATATACGCGTCTTATGTTATTTTATGTTATACCATCATTAAAATAAGAGTTAAAAATTTTGGAATTTTTATTGCCGTACTTGATTTTCTTTACAGCTTATGCTACAATATATGCGGTGGCAAACGTAAAAATAAATAAAAAAATAGATTCGAAAGGATTTTATTATGAAGGTTGTTACTTTTGGTGAAATAATGCTCCGTCTTGCTCCTGAGGGATATCTCCGCTTCGTTCAGGCTGATAAATTCGGTGTAGTATACGGCGGCGGCGAGGCTAACGTTTCTGTTTCTCTCGCAAACTACGGTCTTGAGTCGGTATTCGTTACCAAGCTCCCGAAGCACGAGATAGGTCAGGCAGCAGTCAATTCTCTGCGCAGATTCGGCGTTGATACCTCTAAGATCGTTCGCGGCGGCGACAGAGTAGGCATCTACTTTAACGAAAAGGGCGCATCGCAAAGACCCTCTAAGGTTATCTACGACAGAGCTCACTCCGCAATAGCAGAGGCTTCTCCCTCCGACTTTAATTGGGAGGAGATTTTCAAGGGCGCGGATTGGTTCCATTTCACAGGCATCACCCCCGCTCTTAATCCCACCGTTGCAGACATCTGCCTCGAGGCCTGCAAGGCCGCTCACAAGGCAGGCGCTAAGATTTCCTGCGACCTCAACTTCAGAAAGAAGCTCTGGTCAAGAGAACAGGCAAAGGAAACTATGACTAAGCTTTGCAAATACGTTGACGTTTGCATCTCCAACGAGGAGGACGCTCACGACGTATTCGGAATTGACGCCGAGAACACCGACATCGCAGGCGGCAAGCTCAACCACGAGGGCTACAAGTCGGTTGCCCGTCAGCTCGCAGAGAAGTTCGGATTTGAGAAGGTTGCTATCACTCTCCGCTCCTCCATCAGCGCAAACGACAACGACTGGGCAGCGCTTCTTTACGACGGTAAGGAATACTGCTTCTCCAAGTCCTATCATATGCA
>JAEIGA010020567.1_pt1 | contig 10061 bp, 5 predicted proteins | sample 9270691 | NCBI WGS metagenome assembly JAEIGA01 (sample SAMN17057246, study PRJNA624740) | gut metagenome | biome: biome; isolation source: fecal sample | host: Bos grunniens | place: China: Xizang | collected 2019
GACAAGTAAAAAAATATAAGGAAGGAATAAGTAAAGGAATTACTTGTGGCAGAAAATGTTCCTCAATATTTATGAACTTGATTTATGGTAATCCTTCTTCAAGACCGGAAGTTAAAGAAAAGAAAAAACAAAAAGCTTTGGAGAAATATGGTGTAGAAAATGTTTTCCAAGCAAAAGAAATTAAGGATAAAATAAAACAGAAAAATTTAGAAAATCTGGGAGTAGAGTATCCTATGCAGTCATTTTCTGTAAAAGAGAAATCTGAAAAAACAAATTTAGAAAAATATGGTGTGGAGCATGTTTCTCAAAGACAAGATATTAAAGACAGGAAAAAAGAAAAGAGTTTAGAAAAGTATGGTGTAGAAAATATTTCCCAAGCGGAAGAAGTTAAAGAAAAGAAAAAACAATCTTCTTTAGAAAGGTATGGAGTTGAATATACCTTACAAGCTCAAGAAGTAAGAGAACTTTGTAAAAAGACAAACTTGGAAAAATACAGAGTCGAATACGCTTCTCAAGCGGAGGAAGTTAAAGAAAAAATTAAGAAGGCTAATTTAGAAAAGTATGGCGTAGAATATGTTTGCCAAAATATAGAAGTTCAAAATAGGATAAAACAGACTAACTTAAAGAAATACGGAGTTCCTTATGCAATATCTTCAGAAGAAGTAAGAAATAAAGTTAAAGAAGCCAACTTAAAGAAATATGGGGTAGAATATTCTTTCCAAGCAGAAGAAGTAAAAGAAAAGATAAAGGAAACTAATTTAAAAAGATATAAAGTAGAAAATGTTTCTCAAGCTCCTGAAATTAGAAAGAAAGTCAAGGAAACTAATTTAGAAAGATATGGAGTAGAGTCTACTTTTCAATCTCCTGAGATTAGAGAAAAAGGAAAGAAAACTAATTTAGAAAAGTACGGAGTAGAATACCCTACACAATCACAAGAAATTAAAGATAAAACAAAAGAAACCAACTTGGAGAGGTATGGTGTAGAGTATGTTGCTCAAGCTCCTGAAGTTAAAGCAAAGAGAAAAAAGACTAATTTAGAAAAATATGGAGTACCTTTTACAATCATGGCTGATGAAGTTAGAGAAAAAGCGAAAAATACTTTTAGAGAAAAGTATGATGTAGATTTTTTCTGTCAACATGAAAAGTGTATAAAAGCAGGTGGTAAAAGAATTTCTAATATTAATAAAAATTTCCAAAAGTTTCTTAGCAAGAACGGTATAGAAAATGAATTAGAATTTATCATAGAAAATGCCGGTTACGACTTAAGAGTAGGAAATACATTAATAGAAATAGATCCTTATTATACACACAATATAACTTTCAAGCCTTATTTCAGCGGTAAAGAAAGGGAGTGCATACCTGTTAATTATCATATAGAAAAGACAAATTTTGCGAAGGAACATGGTTTCAATTGTATACATGTATTTGATTGGGATGACTGGGAAAAAGTTAAGAACCTGTTGCAACCCAAAGAAAAGGTTTATGTTCGTAATTGTGACATTAAAGAAATCAGGGGAAAAGAAGTTAATGAGTTTTTAGGTTCTTATCACTTACAGGGAAGCACAAGACAAGTAAAGTATGCTTACGGTTTATTTCATAAAGGACATTTGGTACAAGTTATGACTTTCGGAAAGCCAAGGTATAACAAAAATTATGAATATGAATTACTGAGGTTATGCACACTTCCCGAGGTTAAAGTGGTGGGAGGTGCCGGTAAAATCTTTAAGTTCTTTGAAGAGTGTACAAAACCGAGATCTGTAATATCCTATTGTGACTTAAGTAAGTTTAATGGGGAAGTTTATGAGAAACTAAGATTTAAATTAAAAGAACAAACACAACCCGCTATTCATTGGTATAACCCCAAGACGAAAAGACACATAACAGATAATCTTTTAAGACAGAGAGGTTTCGACCAACTGCATAACACTGCTTTCGGTAAGGGAACTTCCAATGAGGAATTGATGATAGAGCACGGCTATGTAAAGATTCCTGATTGTGGACAGCTTGTATTTATTAAAGAATACTAATTTTGACCATATCTAAAAAATAAGTTATAATAAAATAGGGGAATTTATTAAATTATTTTTTAGGAAGTTTTATATGGCAGATTTTATAGATAATATAGGAAAATTTATTAATGAAAGTTGTTGTGGCTACTACAGTAACTCTACTGCTTCTCAAGGTGCTACAAACTCGATGATAAAGGCTCTTAAAGGTATGTATGCTGTTGATACTCCAATAGGAGATTATTCATCCTACGGCTTGAATGCTTCTATTAGAGGGCAAGTAGCAAAGCAAGCAGAACTTACACTGCAACAAAGAAATCAACTTCTTTCCCAGATAGACAGGGTATCAGGGCATTGGATATCATACGCTATCAAAGCTTGTATTGCAAGCGATGGGTTCAACGACTTATGCAGTAAAACAGATATTTTTATACAATATACTGACCCTGAAAACAAAGAAAAATCGGAACACTTTACACAGGATATAAAAGACTTACTAAAAAGAACTTCCTTTGTAGATATCTTAAAAGACTGTGTTATGAATGAAGGTTTGGACTACTGTGAACTCTTCCTTTCGACTCCCGTAAGACGAGGGTATGGTGTCGAATACGTATCTGATAATTTGTCTACGAGAGAACATATAGGTATTTACAAAAACACCAATCTTTTAGGTGCTATAAGATTTGAGATAACTCCGAGAGGTAGCATAGCCGGGAAAGAATTCATAAAAGGAGACCGGATTTCTCATTTTCTTTTAGGTTATAAAAAAATTCCTTTAATAATAAGTAAGACTTTTAATAAAAAATATAATATCCCTGAAAAAATACGTTGTGCATATCCTATATTAACTCCCGTAATTGACATGATAATTCAATACGACCAATTACAGAAGTTACAAACAGCCTTGGAAATGATAAAAGCAACGCAACCCATAGTAATGGGCGTAGGTGTTTCCTCTGAAAATAACATGACGGATATTATAAGACAATTGCAAGAATGGGGATTAACACTTAATGAAAATAAAAATAACATTATAGGGATCTTAGATACATGTGATACGGCAAGCATAATGCAGTCAATGTATAATGTATTAATGATACCCTATTCTGTCGAGGAAGGTGTAAATTCTCTTAAACAAGTAGCCGTAGATTTCCCCAATAGTAATCTTCCGCAGGTTTTAGATGACCTTAGAAGAAGTATAGCGCTTGCCATAGGACTTCCTGAAGATTACATAGCTATGGCACAAGGGGGTGCTAAAGAAAATAAAGACGACCACATATCTACAAATCCCCGTTACTCAAAGATGTTAAGCATGATACAGCAGTCTCTTTCAAAGGGTGTTATAGACTTCATAAGCAAACATTTAATAGCAAGATACACAAACTCCAAAGGTATTCTTACGCAAACGGTAGAAAAAGATAAGATAGAGGTCTTGTTTAAATCTTCTACAAATATTAATAATAAGTTAGAAGATGAAAGACTCATGCTTAAAGCAGAAAATATGAACAGCATGGTGAATGTTATAGACAGCGTTGCGGCTTCTCCCAACATTCCTGCCAAAGTTAAAGGACAACAATTCTTGCAATATTGGCACACACAATTTGAGAAAAATCCTTTCATACGTGATATTTTTGAAATGATGAGTGAAGAAGAAATGAAGAGATTATATGGCCCTGATATGCAACCTCACACGGGAGACGAAGGGGGGGCAGAGGGTACTCAAGAGCCTCAATCAGGGAAAGAAGAATCTGCTAAACCTGTAGAAAAAGAGGTTCCTCGAGAAAAGCAAGAAGTAGAACAAATACAAAAACAAGAACCTGAGGAAGCCAGGGATACCAGGGAAGAAGAAATAATACGTAACACGTTTCAATAGCCTTGATTTATAGGTAATTTTGTACTATACTATAAAATGGATACAAAGTTAAAATAAATTTTAAATTAAATAATTTAAGACCTCTTGTAAAGTTTTAATAACTTTGTATTTAACAAGAGGTTTTTTATAGGTAGCTGTTAATGAATTGCAGAATATGTAATAAAGAATTTGAAAATTATAAAGATTTGACTAAGCATTTAGTGAAAGACCATAATTTTAAAACTTCCCGGATATATGAATATTATAATTATTCGTTTGAAACAGGAAATGCAATTTGTCCCATATGTGGTAAAGAATTTATAATGACTGAGAGACAGATAAAAGGTTTTAAAAAAGACTGTAGTAAATCTATAGGTTGCTGTACTTCTTGTAGCAAGTCTTTAATTATTATTACTCATGGGAGCCCTTTGGCTAATCCTGATATCTATAATAAAACAAAAGAATCTTTAAAGAAGCATTATGGTGTGGAACACCCTGCACAAGCTAAAGAAGTTATGAATAAAATGAAGAAAACTACCTTGGATAGGTATGGGGTGGAGAATGCTTCACAGTCAGAAGAATTACAAGAAAAGAAGAAACAAACGAATTTAAAGAAACACGGGGTAGAGCATGCTATAGGTGCTAAAGAAGTAAGAGATAAAGCAGAAGAAACTTTAATGAAAAAGTATGGTGTTAAAAATGCTTTTCAAGCAGAGGAAATAAAGAAGAAAATAGAAGAAGTACATTTAAAAAAACGACAAGTTAAGCATCCCATGCAGTCTAAAGAATCTCAAGAAAATATGAAGAAAACTAATTTAGAGAAGTATGGAGTGGAATACCCTATGCAGTCTAAAGAAATTCAGGAGAATATAAAGAAAAAGAATCTGAAAGAATATGGTGTCGAATGGAAAATACAAACCTTTGAAGTACAGAAGAAGAAAAGAGATACAATGCTGCAAAGGTATGGTGTCGAGTATGCTTTACAAATTCCCGAAGTTCAAGAGAACATAAAAAAGAAGAGTTTGAAAAAATATAATACAGAATATTTTTTACAAGCTTCCGAGGTAAGAGAGAAGGGATATAAGACTAACTTAGAAAAGTACGGTGTAAAATATTTCTGTCAGCATGAAGACTGTTATAAAAATAATTATAATAGAATTTCTAAGATTAACAAAAAGTTCCAAGAGCTCTTAAATAAGAATAATATTGAAAGTGAATTAGAATTTATTATAGAAAATTCCGGTTATGATTTAAAAGTAAAGAATACATTAGTAGAGATAAATCCTTGGTTTACACACAATTCTACAGTAGGTACTGTTTTTGGCAATAAAAGGATGATGAAACCCAAGGAGTCCACATATCATATGGATAAAACAAATTTTGCGAAGGAACATGGTTTCAACTGTATACATGTATTTGATTGGGATGACTGGAATAAAGTAATTTATTTACTTCAAAGTAAGAAGAAATTACAAGCCCGTAAGTGTGAAGTAAGGGAAATTAAAAGTAAAGTAGCTAAGGAATTCTTAGAAAGTTATCACCTTCAAGGAAGCACAAGACAAGTAAAGCACGCTTTTGGTTTATACTATGAAAATAAACTTGTAGAAGTAATGACTTTCGGTAAACCTCGTTATAATAAGAATTACGAATGGGAACTTTTAAGATTGTGCACACTTCCGGAAATTATCGTCATAGGTGGGGCAGGTAAAGTTCTTAAGCATTTTGAGAAAGTTGTAAGTCCTAAATCTCTGATCTCTTATTGTGACTTTAGTAAGTTTAATGGAGAAGTTTATGAGAAGTTAGGATTTAAAATAACGGATCAATCCTTACCCGCTATTCACTGGTATAATCCTAAAACTAAGAAGCATATAACAGATAACCTTTTAAGGCAGAGAGGTTTCGACCAACTGCACAATACTACTTTCGGTAAGGGAACCTCTAACGAAGAATTAATGAGAGAATATGGTTATGTAGAGATATTCGATTGCGGACAATTAGTTTTTGTTAAGAACTATAAATAAAGATAAGGCTTCCAACAAATTAGTTAATGTAGAAAGACTTATTAAAAAATCATTTACTTTTGAAGAATAAGTAATTCAAGTATTAGGGTAGCAATATAATTAATATGACACAACAAGAGCACCTCATTCACAGGTGTTCTTTATTTTTCATATTCTTTATTAAATTATATTTATAGAAATAATATTATTTATAAGGAAGTTTTATCATGTCGGATATATTGAAACAGATACAAGAATTACAGGAGCAATTTAGTAATCTTTTTGAAGTAGAAGGTTTAGGAGATCCCTCAGGTGATGTCCCTCCTTCAACAAACAAATTAAAAAGAGACGTAAAAACTAAAGATGGTAAAGTAGAGTTAGTATCTGTGGAAAATGAGTTGTTCCCTTATGAAGGTGATAAAAAGAGTCAGTTCCAACAGAAAGTAATAGACACTATTAATGGCATGATACAAGGAACTAAAACTTTAGAAGATTTATTGCAGGTAGTACGCTCTAAACAAGTAAAATCTGTAAAAGAAGGTTTTGAGGGTGCTATTGAGTTGTTAGAAGACCTTTATAATTATATTAAGAAAAAACATGGTGAACCTAAGTACGCAGGTATTGATTCTCACCCTGCTAATAAATCAGCAAAGCTTATACATAAAATGAGTGATGCTAAAGGTAAAGAATACGCTCAAGAAAAAGAAAAAAATCCAGATATAAATTTATATAATAAAAGATATACTACAAAAAATACTATGGGTGAACAAAAAACACAAAATAGAAGTAGTGAGTACAGAAAATTTTCAGATGACTGGAGATTACCTAAAACTGATGATGAAAAAATAACTGCTTCTATAAGAAGAAATAAATTAAAACCTGTTGTTTCAAGAAGAACTAACGGTGGTGCTAATGAATCTTTTGAACAAGCAATAAGTATTCTCGAAAAACTCATAAGTGAAGAAAAGACTTCTACAAATGATTATCATGAAAAGAAAGCAAATTTTAAAAAAGCTGTTGAAAAAAAGCATCCTGATGTACTTAAATTATATTCAACAGGTACGGACCCTTATGCTGAGCAAAAACGTAATAAATTAGAAGGTTCTTTTGAAAAAGCACAAGATAAACAATACCAGCAGGAAATGAAAAGAGGTATTGGAAAAGGTAGATTATGGAATCCTACTAAAAATGATAAAGGTGACTATAAAACAAGAGAGCGTTCTCAAATTAATCCTGAAACAGGTGGTTTTAATTATAAAAGTCATGAGGATACTGTAAAAGGTTCTCAGAGAAGAAACGCAGAAAAGAGTATCAAACAACTTGATAGTAAAATAAAAAAAGCTGCTAAAGAATTCAATGAACTTTATATAAAGAAACAAACTAATCCTAATATAGACCTGCATCCGGCAGCTCACAAAGAAGGAAATCTAAGGATAGAAAGAGATAAACAAAAAGAAAGATTAAGTTCCTTAAAAGAAGCTATAGAAATTCTCGAAGGTTTGTTTGTAAATGACGGACGTGGTGATTTAATAGCAGACATGACAGGTACAAAGGGTTCCACAGGTATACAGCAAATAAGGTCAGTTGCTTCAACTTTGGGAAAAATGCTTGGAGATGCTAAAAAGAAACGTGAAAAAGAAGAGAAAGAAGCACAAAAGCAAGCGGAAAAAGCAAAGAAAGAAGCGGAAAAAGCAAAGAAAGAAGCGGAAAAAGCAAGAAAAAATGCTCAGAAGAAGAGTTAAATTATGTGAGAGCTTGGAAGAATTCTTAACGGAAGATATTATAAATGAGGTTAAGCAGTAGCATGACAGACTTTATTGACGAAGCAATATCCGGAATAGAAGTTAAAATAAAAGGTGGTAAACTTAAAATAAATAGGATTAAACCTAAATCCGAAGTTGCTAAAAAAGTGGATAAGAAAGTAGCAAAGGTTATGAATGATACGGTTCCTATCCAAGTGAGAAAAAAGATAAATAAAGAAGTAAGAAAAGACATGAATCCGGCTAAGGGTGCCCATAATATAGTAGCTGATACTAAGGTAAAGCTTTCCAAAGAGATAGGGAAAGACCTTGGATTAGAGATGACTTAAGAATCACATTTATTTTTCTTCTTCAATTTCTTTGAAGTTTGCATCATGTAAATATACACCATACAAATCTTCGTGTTCTCTTAATCTCATTAAATAATACCGTACACATTCTCCACTTCGTTTATGTATATTTTCCCATTCCTCAAACCATTTGATCGTATCTTATATATTATTTCGTTATTGTACCGTCGGAGCAAACGACATCGACACGTATTGAATGTAAAGGAATGAAAATGCCGTTATTTCTCCATTCGTCAACACTTCCCGAAAAGTAAATTGTATTTAGCGCGTTGCAACCCTTAAACACATCCTCTCCACAAAATGTTAATGTGTTTGGTATAGTTACTGTTTCAAGAGAGGTGCAAACGGAGAATGCCGTTTCCCCTATGTACGTCACCGTATCGGGAATTTCTACTGATTTAAGTGAAGTGCACGATTGGAATGCCCAAGCTTCAATAGTTTTCACACCCTTAGGTATAATAACTTCCTCAAGTGCAGTACAGTTGGCAAACGCACCCATTTCAATTGTTTCTATTCCTTCGGGTATTTTTATACTTTTCAATGCCGTACAATAATAAAATGCAGCACCGCCGATTTTTGTTACCGAATTGGGTAAAACTATGCTTTCAAGAGCATCACAATAACGAAAGGCGTTTTCTCCAATATCGGTAACAGAATTTCCTATGGTAATTTTTTCAAGCACCCTGCAAGCGGCAAAAGCACCGTCATCAATAATAAGAACACTGTCTGGGATTGTTATTGAAACAATAAAGTTTATTCCTGAAAAAGCATACTCACCGATACGTGTAACAGGCAACCCTTTGTGTGTAGCCGGAATTATGATTTCTGAATCATGACATTCTCCTATTCCAATAACGCTATAACTTTCATTGTCCTCCCAAAGAGCAAATTTAAGTTCTCCTGACGGTTTCACCAAAGCATCAACGTAATCACTTACATAACTGTCACCGCATTCGCATGTATATGTAGTATAACCTTCCTCTGTATATGTGGGTTCGGTTATCTCTGAAACGTAGTTGTGCTCGTGAGGTGCGTTGGTAGAGGATGCAGTAGATGACGTATTGACTTGTTCATCATTGCAGGAAGTAAACGATATGGCACTTAAAAGCAAACTGGTAATAATCAATAATGATAATAATTTTTTCATAACAATCTCCTTTCAAATCACGGGACTATTCCCACGTAAATCGGAATATTGAAAATTTTAATGTATTTTGCATAATACCTATCATCGTCAAGCGAAGCTAAAAATTCGTCCTCGGTATAGAAGAAGCTTTTATCAAAGCCACGGGTACTGTCTTCGTTTAATTGCTCAAATATAACGTCAATTCTGCAACGAGCAAACTCGTCGGTTGTGGTTCTTGTTATATAAATTCCTTCTCGGTTTTCATAGAATGACGCAAAAAGGTCTTGAAGCTCTAAACCCGATATAATATATTCGGAGGAATCATAGTAGACGGTATCAATAGTGGTCCAACTATCGTATTCGCCCTTTGCGTTGAAGGTGTGCTGAATTAAATTGTCATTGTCACCCCTTACGTAGATGGTTTTTCTATTCAATATTCCAGCAAAGAGAATAAGAACGAAGGATAAAATAACGATTACAACGGTAATGAGAACTGTTTTTGGCTTTTTGAGTTGCGCAGGTTGAATAACCAAAGGCTCATTATTTACGGAGTCAATAAATTCTACCGAAAAATTATTGGCTCTTGCGCATCTGCCTGCAAGTGTATCGCCACCGTTCTTAGCGAGATATTCAATGTTTTCCTTTGCCTCATCATTTCTACCCAAGGAGAGCAAAATCCGAACCGATTTGAAAACAAAGCTTACTTTTTGTAGGGGATGTTTGCATTTGGGTAAATGAGCATCAATCGCGCGAAGCACGTCATTCTTGTCCTCGTTTTCAATATTCAAAAATCTTCTTTGAAGCTCGTAATGCTCCTTCAAATATAGCTTTTGACTTTCTTTGGATTTGGAATTATGTAATATTTCTCCCGCTTTTTGAAATGCCGAAAGTCCCTTTTCTTCATCACCGCAACCGAAAAGACAGCCCGAAAGAGTCATATAATAATTGTATTTCAAAAGTTGGTTGC
>JAEIGA010020568.1_pt1 | contig 10061 bp, 5 predicted proteins | sample 9270691 | NCBI WGS metagenome assembly JAEIGA01 (sample SAMN17057246, study PRJNA624740) | gut metagenome | biome: biome; isolation source: fecal sample | host: Bos grunniens | place: China: Xizang | collected 2019
AAATAGACATACTGGTGGGTACACACAAACTGGTGGGCAAACAGGTATTGTGGAAAGACCTCGGTCTGCTTATCATTGACGAAGAGCAGAAGTTTGGCGTGGCTGTCAAAGAGAAACTCAAATCATTGCGCACCAACGTAGATGTACTGACACTCACCGCCACACCTATTCCGCGTACCTTGCAGTTCTCGCTGCTTGGCGCACGCGACCTGAGCATCATCAACACCGCACCGCCCAATCGCTATCCCGTTATGACAGAGTGCATTACGCTCGACGATGAAGACATCATCAAAGAGGCAATTCAGTTGGAGATGCAGCGCAACGGACAAGTATATGTAGTTTGCAACCGCATTGAGATGTTGCCCCGCATAGAGAATCGTATCCTGCGCCTGTGTCCCGAAGCACGCACTGTGATTGCACACGGACAAATGCCCGCGGGCGAGATGGAAGAGCGATTGGAGGCATTTATCAACTACGACTACGATATTCTCATCTCCACCACCATTATCGAATCGGGTGTGGATATTCCGAATGTGAATACAATCATTATCCATTCGGCACAGCACTATGGTTTGTCTGACTTGCACCAACTGCGTGGACGCGTAGGTCGCTCCAACCGCAAAGCATATTGCTATTTGGTTACACCAGACAAGGAACTGCTCACCAGTGATGCACGCCGCCGACTGGACGCACTGACCACTTTTGCGGAGTTGGGTTCTGGTTTCCAACTGGCAATGCAAGACTTAGACATCCGCGGAGCGGGAAATATGCTGGGTGCAGAACAAAGTGGATTCATCTCCGACTTGGGTTATGACACCTACCAACGCATTCTCAACGAAGCCGTAGAAGAAATCCGCGAAGAAATGATGGAATCATCCCTTTCGGACAATGCTACACCACTCTACACGACTCTAAACAATTCTACACCTCACAAGACCTGGTGCAACGATAGTCTGCTGGAGAGCGACTTACCCCTCTCCTTCCCACCGACATATATCGAAAATATCTCCGAACGCATCACTCTGTATCGCGAATTAGATAGTCTGAGCGGCGAAGACGCTCTTCTCGAATATCAGAAGCGATTGATTGACCGTTTTGGTCCGTTGCCAGAGGAGGCAGAGCAGTTGCTGAATGTGGTGCGGTTGAGATGGTTGTGCTGCAAAATGGGTATAGAGAAAGTGATTTTGAAACAGGAACGCATGTCTATGTATTTCGTGAATCATAATCCTAAGTATTTCCAATCTGAGATTTTTGGAAAGTTAGTACAATATGCATGTTCGCGTGCTGAGCGTTGCCGCTTGGTAGAAGATAAGAATCGCGAAGGTAAACCCACAGGCAAACGCTATATGGTGGTGCAACAAGTAAAGACCATAAGCGGTGTACTGCATTTGCTCAATAAAATCTGGACTTATGAAGAAGCCAGTAGATAATAATTCTCGCTGATTACTTCTTCGTAAATACTGGGCGAATTGGGATATCACCAAATGCCTCAATTGTGGTTACCATGAGGGCGGTAAATATTCCTGACCCAAAATCCTGTTCACTACACATAGCATCGTCCATTGCTAATTGGGATACAGCGCCATCTTCTCGTTCATAACTAGACCAATAGTAGCCAGCAGTTAAAAATTCTAGTTTCTTCTCACCCGTATTTTCTTGTGGTATCAACATTCCTGTAGTTGGAAAGAAGATCTTTTGTTGATTATAGTGACTTGTGAGGAGAAAGCCCGATGAACCGAATAATTGGATGCGTTTTATATCACAAGACACCTTTAGCTCATATATCTCATCAAAAGTTGGCATACGCCATTCTCCACCCCACATTGCACGAGCTGAATCCATGCCCGCTAATTTAGGTGCGTGTAAGTCTTCCTTAGAAAAATAGCGTCCTACTTCCTCAGGGTACTGCGTTCCAAGATTGCTAATTGCCCAATTTACGGACAAGCCGAGATCTACAAATTCATGACCATTGTGCATCATTGATGTATTCATAACTATGTACTGTTATTGTTATTATTTGTTACTATCTATTCGATAGAGCCATCTTCCTCGTCCCAACCCCAATCTTCATTCAGTAGATTATACCACTTATCAGTAATATTTTCTACATCCTTCGCACTGCCATCGTCGTTAAATGGATAATTCTCCCCTACTCCCTCTGGAACAATTACTTCGTACTCTCGTTCTGATGGAATAAAGGATAAACAAGAAACTCTCTTCAAACTCTTGGGCAAGAAGATACGCAGTCCAGATGGCGCAAAATGAAATACCATATCATCAATATATTCTATTCCCTCTGGAATCACGCAATCAGGTACTGGATTAGTATTTTCTATAGGTGTAGAGTATGTGTGCAAATGGTTATTTATACAGGCAATTCCAGAAGGTTGATACTCAAGAGATGGTGTATCGAAAAAAGCATCTTCTCCAATATCTATGTAGTGCGTGGGTAGTACTAAATCTGTAAGAGCAGTGCAATATGCAAATGCGTGATTACCAATCATCTCTATCTGGTCATGAAGGACGACATGACGCAATGTGTTACTCTCAAAAAATGCTTCTCCGCCAATACATCTTACCGATTGGGGTATAATCAAATCCTCCTTTGTCCAAATCCCTTTGAAAGCCATATCACCAATCATTACAATATCTTCAGGAATAACCGTATTCGCACAACCAACAACCAACCGATTACTGTGTGTCTTGATGATTGCATTGCAATTACCCCGACTATCATAATACGGATTCTTCTCATCTACCACTATCTCACGCAGCCCACTACACTTGGCAAAAGCTCCAGCGCATATATGCTTGACCGTACTAGGGATATGGATTGATTCGAGTGCACTGCATTCTGCAAACGCATTTTCTCCTATAGCGCGCAAGCCTTCTGGCAAATGAATGCTCTTCAGTAGTTTACATTCTTCAAATGCACTATTACCAATGACTTTCACGCTCGCTGGTAGTATGACCTTGGTAAGCGTTTTCGAACCAGCAAAAGCATTATTGTTAATCACGCGAGTACCGTCTTTAATCTGCAGAACACTACTCTCAAATTTCTGCCACGAATAGCCATATAATACATCACCTACATATGCGACTCCACCTTGTTGCCGATTGAACCATGCCGTAGCATTAAATGCATATTCATCTACACTCTTGATTGTACTAGGTAAGTTGATATTATCTAGCTTAAAACATGCTGCGAAGCATCCTTTTGGGATATGTAGTAATCCTTCGGGTAGCACGAGATGTACTAACTGCTCACAACAGCAAAAGGCATGCTCGCCAATACTTTTGACTGTACTAGGAATTCTAATTTCTGTGAGTTGATTGCACATTGCAAAACTGTACATACCAATCTCTTGCAGTCCTTCAGGCAAGGAAATGGATGTTATTTCTGCTTTATAAAAAGCTCGTGCCTCAATACCCACTACAGGTATTGTTTGATTCGCATTATCCTGAATATATGCAGGAATGATAATATTTCCCTTGTAGCTATCGGCGCACACATATGCGCCAATGTGGTTGTAGTAATACTTAATCCCATCACGAATTATTTCCATAGTGTCACAGTTGTTAGTTGCATGTATTATAGTTTACTCATTTAATTCTTTCGAACCATCTAATCATAGGCCACTCTTCGCGTTCCATAAGATGTTGATCCAATTCGTATGCATCCCTTCCACCTAGTTCAATCATTTTATATACGAAATTATTACCATGACCCTTTACAAAATTATGTGTCAATTCATGGATGCATAGTGTCTCCAATTTTTCCTTTGACATTTGTACGCACTCACTACGAATGTGTATATCATGCGATTTATATCTATTCCATCCCAAAGCAGAATGACCAATTCTCTTTTTCACTACGCATTTTCCGTAGGGTACATTGATTCTTTTTGACACCCCCTGTAATACTTCAGGAATGACAACTAAAGCTCGTTGATGAAGCAACTCCCTCACTCTTTTGAGTATGTTTTCTTGTACATATATGTAGTCTAAACAGGCATCTTTGGGAAATAATAGCAGACACTCTCTACCATCTATTTGGGTGACATAATGGTCTGTAGTACCCCGTTTAACTTGCAGGCGATAGTGATCGGCATTGATGGTGTAGCCATCATAGAAATGGTTAGAACGATCATCGCAAGTCCATCTGCGTTTGAGGTCTGAAATATTTTCTTCAATATACCACCAAGCCAATACTATACTAAGTTTGGGGTTTAAGAGTTTCACCATCTCATTTTGATTGTATCGTATGGAATAGGCGGCTTGATTGGCATTCTTGACCACTCGCAGATTGCCAATACCTTCGATGCATCGACTTAGTTCTTGACAATCAGCAATATCTTTTAGTGCTTCTAAACGTGCACTAATTCGTGAGAGGCATAATGCATACTCCTTGTCGTATTTTAAGAGGGATGACCAATACCGATAACAATTGTTATATAAATCTTTTGCCAAAGCAAGATTTTTCTCCACACCATAACCATGTTCAAAGCATATACCCAATTGTTCTATACAAGCATCATAATAGTGATCAACAGCTCCACGCACAAAATAATATAATGCCTCCTTATAGTCCTGTTTTTGAAAATGGTTCATACCATTTTTGTAGTAATCACTTTTACAGCTACAAAAATATTTTCCACTATCGTTGTACATGGGTGGGTTGATTGTTGAGCGTATGCTATGTTCAGCAACTGGTGCCTGAGATACCTCTGGTTTTGAATCTATGGTAAATTCTTTTGTTGCTTGATCATTCGATTGAACTGACTGCAATTTTTGGAGTATGTTTTTTATAGTCAATTTTATCGTATTTAATTGTATATGTTGCATAACTATGTGTGTGGTATCCTTATGAAAAATAATGTGTCATTGCTATCGATTGGCTTTCTCGGCCAGTTGTTGCTCAATAAACTGATCAATTATTCGATCAATATCTGCTACCTCCTTCTTAGTTCCTTTATTGATACGAAAGACAATGCGGGAATCATCATCTACTAGATATGCTTGTCCGTCATATATCACTTTATCGGGTAGTGCATTGGGCCAATCTTTGCGTTTGGTATCCGCCGAGATTACCAGAGAGGCAGTTTTCTCCTTTTCATCTAACATAAAGAAGAAACCATCTATCCATGCACTGTGATAAGTATTGTCATTAAATGGATAGTCTTCTCCTACCCCATCTGGTCGAACGATAGTAAAATTATCTAAGTAGCATCTTGAGAAAGAAATGGGATTAAACGATTTGAGGTTCTTTGGCAAGAATATGCGTATAGGTTGATTAACCTGACCAAACGCCTCCTCAGAGATAGATTGCACATGTTCTGGTATTACGCAGTCTGGTTCTTCATCTACTTCATCGGAATTATATTCAGATACTTCATTATAAGGAATATACTTATAGAGGGCACTACCTATGATAACCATTCCATTCTGTTGCTTATCGAACCAAGCTGTAGAATCAAAAGCACCGAATCCAATAGTAGATATGCTTTCGGGGAAATGTATATCCGCTAATTTCTTGCAATAGCTGAAAGCCGTTTCGCCTATAAACTCCAAGTTCTTAGGAAGAGTTACTTGCTGTAAATTCTTGCAATGTGTAAAAGCATTCCATCCTATTCGCGTGACGGTATCTGGAATGGTGATTTGCTCCAACGAGTTCATTTCAGCAAAAGCAAGATCACCTATCTTCACTATATTATCGGGTATTTTTGTAGTAGGACAAGCACATATCAGCGTATTGCTCGCTGTATGAATAATCGCATTGCATTTATTTCGACTATCGAAATATGGGTTATCGGGTGATACAACGATTTTCTTCAGATTTTCGCAAGCAGCGAATGCACCCAATTCTATGCGAGAAACGGTAGTAGGAATATATATTTCAGTAAGATTCTTGCAATCTGAAAATGCTCCAGCATCTATATACTCCAATCCTTCGTTAAGCACAACTTCGCTTAGGTTGGCGCTATTGGCAAATGCTTTTCTACCTATTTGTCGCAAGGATGATGGACAAACTACTTTTTTGAGTGTGTTGTCGTAATCACTTGTTGCGGAGTCGCATACTGCACGAATGCCGTCTTTAATATGCAAGCATCCGCTTTCGCTTTCTACTCTATCCACTGCCACCAATAAATCATGGGAATATTGAATGCCATGTTTTCTATAAGGAGTTAGAACCAATGCATCTTCCTCAACCATTTTGACAGATGCAGGAATCACCACTTCTTGCAAATTTTCACAATACTCAAAACACTCCGTAGGTACATATTCCAATCCTTCTGGTAGTACGATACGCTTAAGACTACTACAAGAGCCAAAAGCTCGCGTGCCAATATCTTTTACTGTAGCAGGTATGTTGATATTCTCCAAAGTAGAACACATCTCAAATGCTGCCATACCTATTTTCTGCAGTCCTTCAGGAAGATGGATGGCACGAAGACTTGTACAGGCAGAGAAACATCCTGGTTCTAAGATTTTTACGCTCGTAGGGATATTTACAGTTCTCAACGAGCCACACGACTCAAACATATCTTCGGGTATGCTTTCCATCTGTGGAAGAAGGACCACTTCCCTGAGATTTTCACAATCGCTGAAAGCACATTTGCCAATAGAAGTTACCGATGCTGGTACTACTATTTCTTTTAGACCACTGATACTTTCAAAAGCAGAATTTTCAATTGTTTTTATTCCTTCGGGTAAGCTAATAGATGTCACATCATCACATCTATAGAACGCATCTTCTGCGATGCCAATTACATTTATTACTAGCCCATCTACTATTATTTGCGCGGGTATTACCACCTTGCCTTTGTATTCGTTAGGCATTACATATGCGCCATTCTCTTCTGGGCGCAATTCGTACTTAATTCCGTTGTGAATAATTTCCATAGTTTCAAAATTGATAGTTGTTTATCTTATTGTTTACTCATTCCAATATACTGCATGCGTTCGCCATCGAAATGATAGTGGCGATAGTAATTGCCCACCTCTATTGAATCCACTACATAAACAGACAGATTCGTATCATCGTATAGAAAGACATCTTTCCAATTATTGTTGCCCTCTACAGATATGATATAATCGTAGTGACCATCTTCTTCCAAAAGAATATATGCTGGTTCCAGACGATTCTCCCCTATTCTTATGGCTGAGATAAAATACATACCCATCATCGAAGAGGTGGGGAAAACCGAATACAGTAGATAAATAGGTTGTCTATGACAATCATATATCTTATGGATGTCTAGGACATATGTATCAATAATCACCGTATCGCTTCGATCAATCTTTCCCTCTAAATCGATATCATCATTAGCAATCGTATAAATAGTATCCTTGGTACGATACTGCATAATCGTTCCCCATATAATCATAGTTCCCCCTCTTTGGGTATCCCATGTGTAGATGCGCAGATTGCCATCGTCGGAGGTTACAATATCTATATCAAGTTCTTGCCGTAGTTGATAAAATGGATATGTCATTGTGTTAGGCTCTTTGCTGACGAAATCTATGAGTTCGTGGTTGTAGATATAATAATCCTGCTCATGTTTCTTCAGGGCTTGGATGAGTTTGTGCTCTGCTTCTTGCATCGTGGTATATGTAGAGTCGAATGTAGTGAAAGCCTCTAACTCCTCCTCTTGGCAATGATCCTCTTCTGGATTTGGCTTATCGGTAGTCTGATTTGAGCACATTTTGAAGATAAAGAAGGTAAGTAGGCAGATGACCACAATGCAGGATATGGCACCTGCTTTCCATTTGAATGTATTCATAGTATATTATTTTGCTTTTTGTATAATGCTTGGAAGCAACTGCTGCTTCAAATGCATCTAATAGCGGATTTTCTGTTACAGGATTGACATTTTTCCTGTCCGTTGAGTAAAAGATTTCTCGTAATTTTTCGAATAGTGAAATCCATAGTGTTTAAGTGTTTAGTTTTTATAGCATACATGTGTTTGATTCTATTTCTATCAAACTATATACCAAACCCTCTTACGCTGCCAAAATGGCAGAGATGGGAGGGTTTGTATGACATTTTTGCGTATTTTGTGATAAGAATAATGTTTTGTGAGATTACGACTCCGTAACGTTTTTCTCCTCGAATATCATTTGGATGAATATACCGATGAACATAGCAATCACCGCGAATTGTATGAGGAAGTCATGTAGGAGGAAAAGTTTGTAGTTGTTACCAAATAGTGGTATAATCTTCGCTACAGGGCGATTACTATCGCGGTGCTCTACATAAGGAAGCAGGTCTTTGAATAGCAAACTATTGTCGTGATTCAGCAAGAAACGTCCTCTAACAAGACTGATACTATCCGCCAAATCTGTTGGAGTATTATTGGTGATTAAAGAATCTTTTCCTAGATAGATGTTGGCAACACGCTGCATATAAGTATTATCATATGGTGTATCTGCAAATTGACGTACTGCTAAAGAAGCGCCCGTACTATCTAAATGACTATATGGGGAATGTGTATAATAATTCATTACGATGCTATCAGTCCATTTGGTAACGGTATCTTTCGCCATCTCGCTAAAATTAAGCCTCAAAGTAGAATCGCCATTATTGTAAGTAGTTGGATTTACGAGTACATTATCGCGATACATTTTTGGCAAGATACCACTACGGACTAACATTCTGTCACCAGTGAAATTGATAACACAAATACCCACAGCTAAAGATATGGCAAAACTGATAATCATCAACTCGCCTGCGCGCAAAAGTTTTCTCCATACTTCAATTTTTGGTACGATTCGATGTACTTCATATATCACAAACGCCCATATAAACAATATTATGAGGAATAATGACCAGCCGTTTAAATCTATATCAAAGAACGCTTTATATAAATCTTCACCTAATGTGATTGTTAACCACGCAGTTGTGATTGATGCAATCAACCGAGGGAATAGAAAATGCACTCTACCACTTCTATATAGCATGTATATAGCCAATCCTATCAGTATAATCGCAAATGCCCACATCAGCCATGTAGGAATGCCAAGGAGTTGTACAAGTGCGAGAGTTTTATCATATAGCCATGAGAAACCTAATTGGATAAAGTCAGCAATAGACTCTATAAAATTGTAGAATGTATTATAGAGTTTAAGAAGAATACCATCACCATTTCTTTGACCAACCACCAAAGTGATAAAGGCGATTAGTAAGAAGAGATAGATCGTATTTGCCCAAGGGAAGAACCACCATACCACTCTATTGGCATCTTTGAAGTTATATCTCTTGAGTAGCCACTTGGTAGATGCGGATGCTCGTTGTTGAAGGATATCTTTATCCTTAGAGATTGGATGCGTTAAACTATGTTTCTTTGTTTTAGAGCATAGATGTTGTGAGCATGTGATATCGCTATACTTTTCGTGGTAATATACACGTTGTAATTCTTCTTCTGGCGGAGCAAACCAGTAATCACTCTCAACTCTTTTGTAAAATGGGTATATGAAATTCCATGTATGCCGCCATGCTTTATACAATTTATCGCATAGTTTTTTTTCTGCGTTGGGTTCAAACCAGTTTGGTTGAAATTCAAAGTGCTTATCCGCTTCAGGAGATTGGATACATTCAATCCAATGTTTCTCTGCTTTTTCGAGATTTGCCGCGTAAATATTGATTGAATCTGAAATGGATTGGTTGTTGCTATATAAATCATTGACCAATGCTCGTTGATAATAATATTCCGCCTTACGAATGATTGCAGCGCAGAAAAAGTCAGACATAAATGTAGAATACATCTGATCATAATGCGCAGAGTTTTTAAACACATCGCTGTGCATCATGTCGAAGAAGAAATCTAATACCAACTTCTGCAATACCTTGTCATACTTTTTCTCATTAGTCTTCTTATCTTTAATAGTATGTAAGGTGTAAAATTTATAGCCGTTTTTCTTTAATAACTTATATACGGGTAATGAAGAGTACGTGATATTAGAGGAGAACTTGTCTGTCTTTTTCTTAGATTTATAATGTCTCTTATGTGCATAAGGCAAATCATAAATGTTACCATTTTCATACCTCCTCTCAATTAGTT
>JAEIGA010020569.1_pt1 | contig 10060 bp, 7 predicted proteins | sample 9270691 | NCBI WGS metagenome assembly JAEIGA01 (sample SAMN17057246, study PRJNA624740) | gut metagenome | biome: biome; isolation source: fecal sample | host: Bos grunniens | place: China: Xizang | collected 2019
AAGGAAAAAACTTCGTAAACTTCTTGAAAAGGAGGCGATATATGTATGAAAGAGAAAATAGTTGATAATTTGTCGGAGATGCTGGGCGGCATTGACGATGATATTTTCGCGGAGGCATACACCGTAAATGATGGGGCTGCTCTTGCGGAATTAAAGGCAAAAGAAAAAAAGGAAAAAGGCCTCTTGTTCTTTAAAGATATGTCAAGTCACAGACAGTTAAAAATTGCGGCGGTTATTGTGGCTGCAATAATTCTGCTGGGCGGTGTTACTGTGGCGGCAACCAAGATTATTTCTTCTTTAACGGGAGGCGAGGGAAACAGCGGTGGCGATGATAGCACTGTAATTAACATCCAGACGGAAAAGCCAGGGAACACAAGTGCGCCTTCTGAGCCTGTGATGACAGAAACACCGAGTACTTCGACAGCGGAGCCTACGGCAACAATCAATCCCATGGCTGCGCCTGCCCAGCCCATAATCTTTGACAATATGGAGGAAGCCATCAAGTTTATTAACAACCCTGATTACAGCAGTTTTTTTGATTGGCATAAAGATACTTACAAGTCAATGACAGAGAGAATAAAGGGCGAAGAAAAAATTTATGATACGGAACACAAGGCTGTAATTTTGTACAACGAAGAAGTTACACTGTATCCCAAAGTTAAATTTGAAGATGTGGGAGTGCGTCGGTTTTACAAAAAAGACGATGTTATTTACAGCGTGATTGTATATTACGTTGACCCTGCGTATACCGTTGATGCTGGACAAAGTGATTGTCTGGAAACTTACTACAGAGAAAGATTTTCTATGGAGCCTGATTTTGACAAATATGAGACAGCAAACGATGTTATACCGTATTTGTATAGTTTAAGTGGTTCGAATGGTGAGACAACTGTGAGAGCTTTTCTTGACAATAATCACTATATTTCCGTCAAAGCAGAGGATTCCATTAAAAATATTATCAATTTTATAGACGGTCTTTCCATGGTGGAGCGTTCGTTGGACGTTAATGCTGCTGAAACAGCGACTCCTGCACCGACGGCAACACCTACTGCGGTGCCTACGGCTACACCCGTGCCTACCGCTACGCCTACAGTAGTGCCGACAGCAACACCGCATCCTGCTATGCAAAAAGATCATCAGACACCAGAGTCTTATGGCGCTGCAGGATATCAATACACACCAATATCTCCTGTTGAGGTAAGGATAGTAGACAGCGAAAAAAGTGTCCTTGCAGACGAGGAGAAGAGATTAGAAAAAAAGGGTTTGAAAGTTTGGGTGTGTGATGAAAATAAAAACAAAATAGATTATGTTTTTACTAACAGCCAAGGCAATGCTTTTTTTAAGCTTCCACAAGGAAATTACTATTTTTATTTTGAAGGAAATGATGAGTTTGTTGCAGAATATACTGTAGGAATGCTTAAATGTCCTGCATATTTTACTTTTCTTGAACCTCTGTATGCTTCACCGAGACGTGCTGTTATAATGACTTATCCGCGTAAATACAATGAGTTTAAGGCCTTTGTTTACGATGAATTGACCGGAGAACCAATAGAAGGGGTACAAGTTTATTGTGAGGAAAAAATCATCACAGGGACTACTGACGAGAATGGTTGCTTTGTATGTGAGCCACTGCTTTCTATGTATGCTAAATTGGATAGTGAAGTGAATTTTTACTTTAAGGCGGATGGTTATGATTTGCGTGGTGTGCTAATAAGCACTGTTGATACAGAACTTCAAGTTGTTTTGCCAAGAGCAGAGTATTATGAGTTTTCTATTAAGATTGTAAATTACGATACGCGAGAGCCTATAGAGGGGGTGGCGGTAGAATGCGGTGTTCCTAATGCATGGTATGATGAAAGAAGTACATTATACAATGAAGTAACAGGTGCAGATGGTGTAATAAGTGGAATAGTATCAAGCGGAGACTTGGAAAGATGTCACGTTCTAACTTTAAGATACGATATTAATGAAATAGAACACCCGTCATTATCTCACGCAGCTGAAGTGGTTAGGCTTAATAAATCAGGCGAACAGATAATTTGTCAAATTAAGTTTGAAGAAAATGATTATTGGTTTACTAACGATTAAATATTTCTCTCTCAATCCGGCAGGGGCTTTGCCTCTGCCGGATTGTTGATTTTTTTGGGAGCGTGGGGTTGTGACAGGGGGCAGGTCACTGTCACAAAAAATAAAACGTGACGGGGGACACTCGCAGAAAGGTTTGATTTTGTCGACTTTTGGCGAGTGTCCCCTGTCACGCGTAAAAAAAGATGACAGTGACCTGCCCCCTGTCACGTCCCAAAAATTTTTATTGCAGTTGCATTGGAAATAATTTATAATTTTATTAAGGAAAACGTGGAGGCGGTAAATATGAAAAAGCCGATTATTACTATCAGCAGAGAATTCGGAAGCGGAGGCAGAAGCATTGGCAAGGCCGTTGCGGAAAGGCTGGGCATTCCCTATTATGACAAGGAGCTTGTGGAGCAGGTGGCTGTTGAGACAGGGTTTGACCCTGCGTATATTGCGGAGCACGGTGAATATGCACCGTCAAAAAGTATGTTTGCATACGCATTTTCCCACCTGGGTACACCCGGAATAATGGACGGCCTCAGTTCTGCAGATTATCTGTGGGTGAAGCAGCGGCAAGTCATTCTTGACCTTGCGGAGAAGGGTCCTTGTGTGATTGTAGGCCGCGGCGCAGATTACATATTGAAGGACAGAGAGGACTGCCTGCACGTGTTTATTCACGCGCCCAAGGCTTTCAGGGCGGAGAGAATCGTACGCCTTTACGGTGAAAGCGAGAAATCTCCGGAGAAAAGACTTGACGAGAAGGACGGCAAGCGCAAAGTTAATTATAAGCATTACACAGGAGAAGAGTGGGGCATGTCCCAGAATTATGATATATCCTTGAACAGCGGAATTATCGGTGTGGAGAAGTGTGTGGATATTATCGTGGGGCTTGTTGAAGATTAAAGGAATTTGTTCAGAAATGGCGAAAAAAGAGTTGGTGACAGACGGCTCCCTTGTTTTAGGGGGCCGTTTTGTAAAATATCAGGTGTTTTACAGGGCAAAGAAAAATATAATATTGAGAGTGACCGGAAGAGATGCATTGGCGGTAAGTCTGCCGCCCCGCACGCGACTTTCCTCCAGAGATAAAATTGAGGCTTTTTTGAGAGAAAATGAGACGCAGATATTGTCGCTTTTAAATAAGTTTTGTCGAAAAGAGGACGAAAAGGCTGTGAATAAGGCTGATGAACTCAAAAACGGCTTTGAAAGCGTGTTTGTGCTGGGAGAGGAGTACGGAGTTGTTTTGTCGGAAATTGGCGAAAAAGGGCGGGAAAAGGCTGTTTTTGACAAGGCGACGAAGACGGTGCTTGTGTACGTGAAAAATAAAGAGGACGTTGAGCAAGTGAAGCTTGTTATTAAGAAGGCTCTCCTGCCTCTTGTGAAAGAGGTATGCAAGGAACTTAACGAAAAATGTTTCTGCGATTTTAACGCTATTGCCGGGGTGAAGAAAAAAGCGCCCCTTGCAATTATTACCGTGAAGAATATGACAAGCCGTTGGGGGAGCTGTACTGCCGCCAAGGGGAGGATTTCAATTAATTTCAGGCTCATACATTATCCCCGGAAATGTATTGAAAGCGTGTTTTATCACGAGTACGCGCATTTTGCAGAGCAAAATCATTCAAAGGCTTTTTATGACGTGTTGAAAAAATTGTACCCCGATTATGACGAAGCTAACAAAATTTTGAAAAAAAGTAAAAATATATATGAAATGCTGTAACCTTAAAGGGCGGATTGCCGTGTATTAGGGTGAAGAGGGTGATTTCATGGAAGACTCAAGGATAATTGAACTATATTGGGAACGGTCAGAACAGGCGATTTCCGAGACGGAGCAAAAATACGGTCGTTATTGCAGGTATATTGCCAATAATGTACTGCATTCTGATGAGGACACAGAGGAATGCGTCAATGATACCTACGTAAGGGCCTGGAATTCTATGCCTCCGGAGAGACCTCAGAAGCTGCCGCCGTACCTTGGGAAGATTACGCGAAACCTTGCGCTGGATCGTCTTGATTACAATAACGCAAAGAAGCGGAGTCCTGAGGTTCAATATGCTCTGGAGGAATTGGCAGAGTGTCTTTGTGACGAGAAGGGGCAAAGGCCTGAGGAGGACATTGCCGACAGCCTTGTAATCAAAGGAGTTATTGACAAATTCCTGAAATCATTACCGTTGCAGACAAGGGTGATTTTTGTGAGGCGATATTGGTATATGAGTCCTGTGGCAGAAATTGCGGCTGATCTTAAATTGTCCTGCCAGAACGTTAAGGTCATTCTGCACCGAACCCGAAACAAGCTGAGGAAGCTTCTTGAAAAGGAGGGCATTTCTGTATGAAAAACGAAAGATTACTCAAAGAGTTAACGAATATTGATGACGCCTTTATTGAGGAGGCCGACAGGGAAAATATAGAAAAGGTCAAGGCCAAGGTGAAGAGGCGAAAACTTTTGATAGGTGGAAGCATTGCCGCCTGTGTTGCTGTGCTGGTGACTGTTGTGAACCTGTGGCTGTTTATGCCGTATTCCTTTACAAAGGTGTGGCAATACCGGGGCAGTGAATATTATGACGTAATCAGACATGTAAACGAGATAAGATTAAGCAACTTGCCGTATGAAAATAATTTTCAATATTACATATACTTATTAACTTCTGATAACGACAGAGATTTAGAACATACCGGCGGTCTTCCCGGATTCAGAGGAGAATCCGGTTATTTTGAACTTACGGATAATCAGGAGCAGGGCATTATAGAGGGCGACCTGTTCAAGCGGAACGGAGACTACGTTTATTATTTAGGCCCGGTAGAGAAGAGAAACGGTCTTAGGAAAAGCGCGCTGTATATATATTCTGTTCAAGGAGAAAACTCAGAATTGGTAGCGGAACATATTTTTCCCGTATGGTTTAATAATTCGGCGGAAATGTATCTTTCTGAGGACTGTGATACTATTATCGTTGTAGATACGAACAACGTGTATACTTATGATATTTCGGATGTGACGAAATTGACGCCGAAGGACACATTCTCTGCGTCCTCTTGGTGCGAAACATCAAGGCTTGTTGACGGAAAATTACTTCTTGTTTCGAAAATGAAAGTCAATGCAGACTCTTTTTATGTTAAGGAAAACTACGTCCCCTTCTACTATGGAAAAACAGGCGAGCCTGTATATCTGGAGGCTTCGGGAATTATATTGCCGAAGGGCAAGGGCGGATTGACCTATTCAGTAGTATATATGCTTGACGTAGAGGATTTATCGGTAATAGATTCTCTTGCGGTATTGTCTGACGCAAATAATTTCTATATATCTCAGGACCATATCATTCTTGCGAATCAGTTTTTTGATGATACCGGGAGAAATACCGAAATTATAGGGATAAGTTACGGAGCGTCTTCTCTTGAACATAAAGGGTCAATAGTAATTGACGGCTGGATAATAAATCAGTATAGTTTTTGTCAGAAAGATAAAAATCTGTACGTTGTTGCAGGCGCAATAAAAGGAGAAGGCAAGATGTCAACGATAAATGCTGATTTTTATAGTATTTCTACAGAAAACTGGGAAATAGTAAAAAAAATTGAAAGTTTTGCTCCTGATGGTGAATTTGTCAACTCGGTAAGATTTTCAGATGACAAGGCTTACGTATGCACAAGTAAACAAAAAAAGCAGAATTATGTGGATCCAATCTTTATTTTTGATATTAAGGATCCTGAGAATATTACCGTAAAACGGTCTGCAGATATGGAGGGTTTTTCCTCTTCGTTGGTGGACTTTAAGGACGGCACTTTGCTGGGCATTGGCCAGGTTGAATGGAGCACATTGAAGATTGATATTTATAAAGAAGGAGCAGACAGGGTAGACACAATCTGCAGTAACGCATACGAGAAAATTAATTTTTCGCGAGAGTACAAATCGTATTATATCGACCGTGCAAATGGCGTGGTGGGATTTATGGTAAAGAGTCACGAGGATGCGTCAAAAAAATGGGTGGATGAATACTGGGTATTCACCTTTGACGGCAATTGTCTTAAATTAACAGCTGTTCCGCTGGGTGATTACGTAGACAATTTGGACAGATGCAGAAGCTTTTCTCAGGACGGATATTTTTACGTGTTCTGTGAGGAAAAATCTTTTGTAGCAAAAGACGGAGAGATAATAATTTCTTGGGGTAATGAATAACCCGCATCTGGGCAGAATAACAAAAAGGCGGTCTTTTACGGCCGCCTTTCTTAGTTGTAATTCGTATTGTGGGTAACTTATCTTTCACTCATTTCCGTATAATCGCGTCTCGGGTGAACCGCCATGTATGCAGGACGGATTATCTTGCCGGCGTTGACGATTTCCTCAATGCGGTGGGCGCTCCAACCTACGATTCTTGACGTGGCAAAGAGAGGGGTGTAAAGCTCTTCGGGAAGGCCAAGCATGCGATAAACAAAACCGCTGTAGAAGTCGATATTTGCGCTGACACCCTTGTACATTTTGCGCTCCCCTGCGATTACCTTGGGGGCAAGGCGCTCAATGGTGGAGTAAAGCATATATTCGCCCTCTAAATGCTTTTCGTCTGAAAGTTTCTTTACGAAGGTCTTGAAAAGCTCTGCTCTGGGGTCTGATAACGAGTAAATCGCATGGCCCATACCGTAAATGAGACCTGCGTTGTCAAAGGCCTCCTTGTGAAGAATCTTTGTAAGGTATGCCTCCACCTCTTCATCGTCAGCCCAGTCCTTGACGTTTTCTTTGATATTGTCAAACATTTTAACGACTTTGATATTTGCGCCGCCGTGCTTAGGGCCTTTGAGAGAGCCAAGGGCTGCGGCAATGGCAGAGTATGTATCGGTGCCTGAAGAGGACACAACATGGGTGGTAAAGGTGGAGTTGTTACCGCCGCCGTGCTCTGCGTGAAGAATTAACGCCAGGTCGAGAATTTTAGCCTCCAAGGGGGTGTACTTGCTGTCAAGTCTCAGCATGTGGAGTATGTTTTCCGAGGTGGAAAGCTCCGGCAAGGGCTCGTGAATAAAAAAGCTCTTTCCGTTGCCGATGTAGTAGTCGTAGGCCTGAAATCCATATACTGAGAGCATAGGGAACAAGGCAATGAGCTGCAGGCATTGGCGCAGAACGTTGGGGACTGATACGTCGTCAGGATTTTTGTCATAAGCATAAAGCGTCAATACACTTCTTGCCAGTGCATTCATCATATCTGAGCTTGGGGCTTTCATAATGATGTCACGGACAAAGGAGTTGGGAAGAGAACGATAATCTGCAAGGATTCCTTTGAATTCAGCCAGTTCTGTTTCTGTAGGAAGACTACCAAACAGTAATAAATATGATATTTCCTCAAAGCCGAAACGGTCCTCTTTTACCACGCCGTTCACTAAGTCCTTGACGTCGTATCCTCTGTAAAAAAGTCTGCCGTGGCAGGGAACCTCTTCGCCGTCAACTATCTTCTTTGCCTCAATTTCAGAGATCTCGGTAAGGCCCGTGAGAACTCCTTTTCCTTTCAGGTCTCGCAGGCCGCGATTTACCTTATACTTTTCATAAAGATCCGGTGTGATAAAGCCGTCACTTTCACAAACTGCCGCCAATTTTTTAACCGGGGGAGTTATTTCTGAATAATTTCTTTTTTCCATGGTCTGCCTCCTTTTTCTTTTGTTAATTTATTTTTTTGAGAGCCGTAAACACAACTTCGCCGCCCTCTGAGGACAGGCTGAAAAGCTCTCCGTCTTTAAATGCATAGCGGTATTTTCCTTTATTAAGGGCCTCCTGCCAATTTTTTTCATACACTACGCTCACCGGAGCGCCGTTGTAATTCGCCATAAGTCTGTCAATGTTTTCGTAATCATCATCGGGAATAAAAAGTACGATATCGTCTGCCTTGATAATTCCTTGGTGATAATATTCCCCGATAATTTCGCTGTCCTTGTATTTGTCACGAAAGGCTCTTGCCTTGGACGCGGTGTAAGGGTAAAAGATTGCGAAAAATATAATAATTAATGCTCCTGCTGATACGGACAATACCTTAACGGCTGACTTCCAAAAACTTTTTTTGATTTCAAAAGTTTTTATAAGGTTCACACCTGCGGTGGCAACTAATCCCCCCACAAGGAGCAACAGCCACAAAGTCATATAGGTGCCGAAATATCTCTCAAAAGAAGCCATCTGAAGGGCTTCGTACTCCGTAAAGGAAGTCCAATAGCTTATGAGCACTCCTAAAGAGTAAAGCCAAAAGCCGAAAAAGATATTCGTAAAAAGTATAACACATCCGGCGGACTTTTGTGCCCCATAGGTTTTTCGTATATATATTATCAAAATGATTGATAACACTGTAAGCAAAATCGCTGTGGCCAGCAGAGGAACGCCTACAGACATTTTCGGCTGGATAAAGGCCTTGCAAAAAGCCTTAAAAACGTTCTGTTGAACAGGACTCAGCCCATTTTTCATTATGGAGGAAAAGCCTCCTGAGGTATTGCCCTTTTCGATTACAACTGCCCCTCCGTTAACGTATGCGGCACGGCAATATACTTTCGCCAATGCGGAAAAGAGCAACGTACATCCGAAAAAGACGCTGTTTTTTATAAAGGCCTTGTTGTCTGTAATTCTTTTTGATTTCTTATAGAGCAGGTCGGCAAAACAGAGTGTAGCGCCGAAAATGGCAAAGCCGATGCCAATGTCCTTGGTCATAGTAAGTGCCATAGCGATAATGGGAAGATTCTGAAAGCTTCCTTTTGAAAAATAATTCGCAACCATTGCCGCCGTAAGAAGCGCCAGCAAGGTATCCACGGAAACTATTGTAAACGCAGAAAATTTAAAGCACATTACCGTCAGTGCCAGAATAGCTCCTACCCCGGGCAGACACCAATAGGCAAGGCTCTTGTCCTGAAGGGCCGACTTCATTTTCTCTGTAATCAACGAAACAAAGGGCATCAGACACCCCAGCAACAAAATATCCATTCCTACAAAGGTAGCGCTTTCGCAAAAGCCGCCGGTGAAGGGCTTGGTAAATTCTGCGGCAAGGGTACATACCGCCGTGGCAAAGGGTGGATAGCTCTTAAAAAGGTCATTTGACAACCCGGAGGCATAATATTCCCCTGTCTCAAACATATTTTTTATGGCAAGGCCCCAATGGGAAAACTCATCGTTAAGGGCATAAACACGACCGTAATTCAGAATGATAAAAAGCAACGAGCCGACCGCAAAGAACAACAGATCGCTGTTTAATACAAAGTCTCTGACGACTTTTTCTCTGAGACAACGCCGGACCGTCGCGGCCAATCCGATGACGCCGACACCTGCAATTATCCAGACACTTTTTCCGAAAAGGCCTGCAGAGTAAAGCACACTGCAAAGAATCCCTGCAAAGCAGATCCCCGGCAGAAACATATATCCGATGGGCTTGCGGCCAAGGGCAGCAAGCCCTGCGCTGACACAACACACCGTAAGCATGAACAAAAGACATCCGATTACCACAAGCACACCTCCCTCAAGAAAAAACGTAGTATTTATTTTACCACAATTTTCGCTTATAGGCAAATATTTTTGAAGGTTTCATTTGACACCGCCCGAACTTGTTGGTATAATAGCGTTTGTGATAATGCTGCTGTGGTGGAATAGGCAGACACAAGGGACTTAAAATCCCTCGGGGGCGACTCCGTACCGGTTCAAGTCCGGTTAGCAGCACCAAAAATCCTGTTCGCGAAAGTGGACGGGATTTTTACTTTTTACAATAAATTTATAAGAGGTAGTTTTAAGGTAGCAAAATTATGGGGTGTCTGTTCGAATTATTTGACTTATTTTTTGAACTTATTTTAGAATTGGTGGGGAAAACATACGTCTGTCTGATGCTGCTGATCGTCCCGGAAAAAAACGTTTCGGTCCGCGCACGGAAAATAATTAAAAAGGCGGTTTTGGTCGCCGCGGCGATATTGATGCTTGCCGTAATAATAGGGTTCATACTTTGGACACAAGAGGATATATGGGTTAAGAACGTAGGAAAGTATATGACCCTTATATCCA
>JAEIGA010020570.1_pt1 | contig 10060 bp, 7 predicted proteins | sample 9270691 | NCBI WGS metagenome assembly JAEIGA01 (sample SAMN17057246, study PRJNA624740) | gut metagenome | biome: biome; isolation source: fecal sample | host: Bos grunniens | place: China: Xizang | collected 2019
AGTAGCGAGTAACTAGACTCAACTACTCATTGTTTATTTTTATAGATTATTATTCACAAACTATTACTCTAAACTTTCATCTCTAAACTATTTATTGTACGCATCAATAGCCGCTTTCACTTCTCCATGCATAAGAAGAAGATTTTTAGCCTGATCGTATGGCAAGCCCAACTCTTCTACAATCATACGCGTACCACGGTCAACCAATTTAGCATTAGAGAGTTGCATATTAACCATCTTATTACCTTTAACACGACCCAACTGAATCATCGTTGTAGTTGTAATCATATTAAGAATAAGCTTTTGAGCTGTACCAGATTTTAAGCGTGTACTGCCTGTAACAAATTCAGGACCTACAATAGCTTCAATAGCAATATCTGCCTCCGCTGCAATAGGAGTGTCTGGGTTACAAGAAACCGACGCTGTCAAAATGCCATTTTCACGAGCATGACGCATAGCTCCAATTACGTATGGAGTTGTGCCCGAAGCTGCAATACCAACCACCACATCTTTATCACAAATATTACGTTCAAGGAGCTCTTGCCAACCTTTTTCAAAATCATCTTCAGCATTCTCAACTGGATTACGAAGCGCATGTTCACCACCTGCAATAAGACCAATCACCAATGTGTTTGGCATACCAAAAGTTGGAGGAATTTCCGATGCATCAAGCACGCCAAGACGACCACTTGTACCTGCACCCATATAGAAAATACGACCACCTTTTTTCATGCGTGGCACAATTTCAGATACTAATTTTTCGATAGCAGGCAAAGCCTTTTCCACAGCCAAAGGCACCTTTTGGTCCTCTTGATTCATACTGTGCAACAATTCGCCAATCGACATTTTATCCAAATCGTTATAAAGCGAACTCTTTTCTGTTATTTTTTCAAATGCCATAATATTTCAATTCATAATTCACAATTCATAATCCACAATTCTGATTACCACCAAAATCCCAAACTATAAAATCAATGAACGTATATTAATATTCTAAATTGTTTAATTCATTTATTCATTCCTCACTCCTCATTCCTAACTCCTCACTCCTCATTATTTATGATATTCAATTAATCCTTCAATAGGATTTTGCATGATTTTACCCAATTTTATTCCGCAAATATCAGCTGCTTCTGTCAATTCAGCATTAAAATAAAATGCTATCGAGCCAATAAATCCAACCTCAAGAGTTTGCCACTCTTCATACTGCTTGATATTACGATTAAAAAATGCCTTAAACGCTTCAACTAGCAAATTATGAACATAAACATTATCGCGATGAGCCGACATAAATTTAGTAAACTGAGCTAACCAACGATTAGGAAATGGTTGTTTATAAACTCTATCAACTATACCTAAATAGGTCAAGCCATACTCCTCTGTCAACGCATCATAAATATCTTGTGGCATCTGCTTTTTCACCCAATCCGAAATCAACAATTTACCAAGCACTCCACCCGAACCTTCATCACCAAGAATATAACCGCCAGCATAAACGCCCTTAATCAAATTCTCTCCATCATACACCCCCGAATTTGCTCCTGTTCCAAGAATACAAGCTATACCACTCTCTTTTCCTAACAACCCACGAGCAGCGCCCAACATATCCGATGCAACAAAGGCCTCTTTCGCTCCAATTTCCGATTTTAACAACTCTTCAAGAGCCTTATTTTTCACAGGATCTGCACAACCAGCCCCATAAAAATAGATATTTTCGACGTTATAACCAATAATATGAGGTAACAATACCTCTTTCAACTGGGTCTTTATCTCCTCTTCTGTCTGAAAAAAAGGATTTATACCAGCTGACTCAAACTGTTCAACCACTTGATTACCACACGACAAACACCAAGCCGTCTTAGTAGAACCACTATCAGCAATTAAAAACATTGACATAAAATTACAATTTCTCGCAAAGTAACTAAAAAAAAATGAAATATGCAAAAAAAACATTGATTTTATTTTGCAGTACAAAAAAAAATATATACCTTTGCAGTATTATTCAACAAAAAGTTTAATTTAATAGACACGAGACACGAGACACGAGATATAAAGTGCTAAGTTCAGTCTTCACCATTAAAAACATGATAATACTAATAAGGCGAAACTAATAATTGTGCATTATGCATTGTGCATTATACATTTAAAAAGCTCGCTACTAAACATCTAAAATATGGCTGATTTATCAATAATAAAACCCCTCTTAAAAGAGCGCGGAATAAAAATCAAAGAATTCTGCGACGAGTTAGGATTGACCGAACAAGGATTTGCAAAACTTATCAGAGCCAATTCAACTAAAATAGAAACACTTGAACTTATCGCCCAAAAACTTAATGTTCCCGTTAGTACTTTCTTCACAGAAAACAAAGAGGCTGAAATACTAACCAATATGCACTGCGTAGAAGTGCCTATCGTACCAGTATATGCATACGCAAGTTTTCTTCATGGGCACGATGACACTGAGTATATGGATTCTCTACCTACCATGTCTGTAATCATCGATAGAAAATATGGCAAAGATGGTTTTTTAATTTTCGAAGTTAAAGGCAATAGCATGGACGACGGCACAAACAGATCTTTGTTGGATGGAGATAAAATTTTAGTTAAAGAGTTGGATAGCGATTATTTCCGCACAAAACTAAAAGACGATGGTAATTTCTTCGTTATCATTCATCGCACAGATGGCATAGTTGTGAAACAAATAGTTGAGCATAAAATAGAAGAAGGGTTAATTCGTTGCCATTCCATAAATCCATCTCCTCAATACCACGATTTTGAAATAGATTTACGAGAGGTTTCTCGAATTTTCAAAGTAGCAGCTATTGTTGGCAGAAAATTCAAATAAAATAAAATCAATCATTCAAAAAATATAAAACTCATACAAATATCACAAATCAAAACTAAATTTTTATTTGTGAACATTCATGTAGTTTTTTAACAAAAATATTATTTCCTACTAAAACTATAAACTATGAGAACAAATCTTAGTTCAAAAATTGTACTTTACCAAGTTCCACAAAAGTACTACCAACCAAATTCTGCGTTGGAAATGTCGGGCATTTCTCGATTCGAGAAAATAAAAACACACATCACTACTTCTGCTTTAGAAAGTAGCAAAGTGGTAGCGCAAGAAATTGCTAACCTAATTCGCCAAAAAGCAAATGAAAACAAACAATGTGTATTATGCCTCACTAGCGGACGTTCTCCAATCGAACTATTCAACGAATTAGTTAGATTACACAAAGAAGAAAACTTAAGTTTCAAAAACGTAGTAGTTTTCAACCTTTTCGAATACTATCCTCTTGACATCAACTTTGCTCAAAGTTGCTTAAACCAAATCAAGACTAATCTCCTCGACAAAGTTGATATACTACCTGAAAACATCCATTCGATTGACCCTACTCTCAATCAAGCCGAAATATCTCAACATTGTGCCAACTACGAACGCAAAATAGAAGAATACGGTGGCATTGACTATCAAGTATTGGGCATTGGTGGTGTCGGAAATATTGGTTTCAACGAACCAGGTTCGCAAGCCTCATCAAGCACGCGACTAATCCTCCTTGATCCCCATTCTCGAAAAGAAGCTATCCACTTCTTTGGAGCAATGGATAAAGTACCTGCTGGTGCCATCACAATGGGTGTTAACACTATATTCAAAGCTCGACGCATAGCCCTCCTTGCTTTCGGCGAACACAAAGCTTCTATCATAAAAACTATTGTTGAAGGTCAAATGAGCGACCAACACCCTGCTTCTTTCCTTCAAATGCACACAAACACAACTGTTTTCCTCGACATCAACTCTGCCAGTGCTCTCACTCGCATCTCATGCCCTTGGCTCGTAACTTCTTGCGAATGGAACGACAAACTCACCCGTCGCGCTATCGTATGGTTATGTCAAAAAACAGGTAAACCAATCCTTAAACTCACAAACAAGGACTATAACGAAAACGGCCTTAGCGAACTCGTAGCCCTCTATGGTTCAGCCTACAACGTAAACATCAAAATATTCAACGACCTCCAACACACTATCACAGGCTGGCCTGGTGGCAAACCTAACGCCGACGACTCTAACCGACCTGAACGTGCATACCCATTCCCTAAACGCGTAATCGTATTCTCTCCTCACCCAGACGACGACGTAATCTCTATGGGCGGCACTCTCAAACGCCTTGTTGACCAAGGTCACGAAGTCCACGTCTGCTACGAAACTTCGGGCAACATCGCTGTAGGCGACGACGAAATCATTCGTTTTATCGCATTTGTCAAAGGTTTCACCGACATGTTCGACCCTGAAAACAAAACTATCTATACAAAATACGACGAAATACGCAAATTCCTCCTCGAAGAGAAAGGTGAAAACGACATCGACACATTCGACGTACGTATGCTCAAAGGTCTCCTCCGTCGTGGCGAAGCCAAAGCTGCCTGCCGTTTCATGGGAGTACGCTCTAAAAACGTACACTTCCTAAACCTCCCATTTTACGAAACTGGTACAATCAAAAAAGGCGACCTCGGACGCCCTGACGTCGATATTGTAAAAGCTATCATCGAAGAAGTTAAACCTCATCAAATCTACGTAGCTGGCGACCTTGCCGACCCTCATGGCACTCACAAAGTATGTCTCGACGCAGTCCTTGCCGCTGTCGATGAAGTAAAAGATGACGCTTGGATGCAAGACTGCCGCATTTGGATGTACCGCGGCGCTTGGATGGAATGGGAAATCGACCACATCGAAATGGCTGTACCTCTCTCTCCAGAAGAGCTTCGCGCTAAACGCAACGCCATCCTCAAACACCAATCTCAAATGGAAGGTGCGCCATTCATGGGTGGCGACGAACGCCTCTTCTGGCAACGCTCCGAAGACCGCAACAAAGCAACTGCCGACCTCTATTGCCAACTCGGTCTTGCTGCCTACGAAGCAATCGAAGCATTCGTACAATACATACCTATTAGATAAAACAATTACTAAAATAAAAAAGGCTGAGCCAAATTTGGCTTAGCCTTTTTTATTTTATTGGTTTACTGATTATTATTTAGCCGAATCAAGAATATCTACATGATCCGCATTATAAACTTCTCGTTTATTTGTATCGTTTATATCACCATGAATAAACGCAACAACTTCCATATCCTCAAGCACACAGTCAAAAGAACCAACTTTCTCTGGAATAATATATGTATATTCTACAGAATAATTACCTTCTGCATCAAGAGTTAATTGATCGCCCTTTCCACTAGTCAAGAATTTACGAGGAGCAGTGTGATAATAATCGCCAGAAGCTCCTGATTGCATTGCACGCATATTATCTTGATTAACAAGAACTGTAATATAAGCAACCTCTTCCAAAGAATAACCTGAAATCTTCACTTTCAATTCGCGTGTTTCAGCATTAAACTCACGCTCCAAATTTATTGTAGCTGAAGCTGGAGTAGGAAGCAAAGAAGACAAAAGTGAAGAAGTCATAGCAGCTGGGTGCCATATCAATTTAGTATTACCCTTTTCATACTCAACTTTTGCACGATTAACGTTACACATAGGATACTGAGTTACACCCAAAGCGCTATTAATTTCTGAACTACCACTTACAAGGAAAGCATCACCACCAAGATATGTATGATGAGCTACCCAGCATACTTTATTAGGGTCAGCCAATTCTGAAATAGATTTCTTAATAGCCGCAGCACCAGCAGGACAATTAGGACAATTTTGGCCTGTAAATTGTTCTATAAGAAGTGCATTACGTTTAAGTCCAGAATATACAGTTAAAGACTTACTATTTGTTTCAGATTCAATTGCAGAGCCTTTTTCTCTTACTTTTACAGAAAAATCAATATTTCCACTAACATCACCTACAGGTATCATCATCTCTACTTTCGCAGTTTGTCCATTAACCAAAACTCTATCAATAGGAATAATAGTTTCGTTACCAGAAACATTGATAACAGCCTCAAGTTCAGAAATTGTACGAACACCAGTATTGCGGACTTCCAACATAGCCTTAAACTCATCATTAGCACGAACAGCCGTTGGAACAGAAACTTCATCTAAAGAAATAGCATATTGTGTTTCAGCCGAATAATCACCACCTTGCAAGATTACTTGAATAGACCAATAACCTTTAGTTCCCATATCCGACAACTTAAACCATTGATTGTTCCAATACATATATTCAGTTGATGTCATTTTTGATGCAGGTTCCAAACCAATCACAAAACCGCTACTGGTTATAGTATAACCCACATAAACATCTTTTCCTGTTACATCTAAAGGTTCATCAAACAAAACATATTGCCAACCCTCATCAACCCACTCAAATGATTTACGAGCCAAGATATCAGACATATCCAAAGAACCAGCAACATATACTTCAGCATCAGACACCTCGCCATCAACCAATGCACGTACACCTATAATTTTTGTACCATGAGTAGCCAATGCCGCACCATTCAACATTGTCGCAGTTGACATCGTATATGATGCATTCATACCAAAACGACCATCTTCACGATTATTCAAAGGGTCGGTACAATTACCATAAAGATAAACATTATCGTAAGAATAATTCTCTTTTTCTGGCACTTCAATATCATAAAGCGTAATACTATCTACTTTATCATTTTCTACTTCGAAAATAATTTCACCATTGCTCCAAACAACAAATTGTGCAAACAACAAAGAACAGATAGATGAAGCAAATAATGTAAATAAAAATTTTCTCATAATATTCTATTTTTTAATAAATTTAACCACATTAGTATTTGATTGCAAAATATAAGAACCTGCAACAATATCACTAACCATAATTTGCATAGTTTCGCCAACTACAGTTTGCATTTTCACAAGCCTACCATCCAAAGAATAGATACGAACAACATCGCCAACATTTAATCCTTGAACAAATAAAGCGTCCATTGTAGGATTTGGATATACAATCATTGCTATCTCTGTTGGATTTTCAACATCAGTACCTCCTTCTACAAAAGAAATCTTACGAACATCTTTAACCTCACGATGAGCAATAACTTCACCCGAAAAATCTACAAAATCAATAAACTCATTTTGAAATTTTATAGTACTAACTCTCTTTAATTCCAACTCTTGTTGCTCAGAAGAGAGGTACTCAATAATAATCCTTTCTTTTGCCGCCCAAATCATATTGACGCAAAAGATTACAAAAAATAAAGTAATAATTTTTTTCATAATTTTATTTTTAATATTGATACATTGTTTTTTATTTGTAGCCAAAAAATAATTGACAAAGATAATACTTATTTTTCAATGTCGCAAGATATTATAAAAAGTTTTTCTATTTTTTACGACAAATTGTAAAATCTAAAAGATTTAACAATGCTTGCTTTATATCACTATCAGCGAAGATACTCAACGCCTTCTCGGCCTCTACTTTATAATAAGCCATACGCTGCTCGGCATATTCAATACCACCAGTACGAGCCACAAGCGAACCAATATTATAAAAGAAATCTTCGGTAAACTGACGTTTTTTCACAGATTCAAGAATCAATGATGCTTCGTTTGCATGTATACTTTCAAGTGCATGGATAAGCGGTAATGTAAATTTACCCTCACGAATATCATTCAACGTTGGTTTACCAATTTGAGCATTAGGCGTATAATCAAAAATATCATCTTTGATTTGGAAACAGATACCCAAATACTCAGCAAATTGACGCAACGCCTCACGTTGCTCCGATGTTGCACCAACACTAATGGCTGCCGACTCGGCACTAATAGTAAACAACACTGCTGTCTTCTTTTTGATAATCTCTATATAATCCTCTTCAGTAGGTATTGAATATGAATGTTGCAACTGAAGCAACTCACCACGAGTCAATATGTTACCTAACATCGCCAATTGACTATACAACTCAGGCATACCTGTTTCGGCAATAAATTGCATCGACTTACTCAACAAATAATCACCAACAAGCACTGCAGTGCGATTATCAAACAAAGCATTTGCCGAAGGCTGACCGCGTCGCTCCATCGTATTATCTACCACGTCATCGTGAATAAGACTTGCCGTATGCAACAACTCGTATGCCGCTGCCACATTTATAGTTTTATTATTTGGTACATCACACAACTTAGCACAAAGCAATGTAAACACAGGACGCACCTGCTTACCTTTTTGTGTACTTACATGGTCGAGGACTTTTTTAAGCAATTGCTCCTCTGCCGAAAAAGCAGAATCTAAAAATTGCTGAAACAATGCAAATTCAGCAATAATCGGAGCTTTGATTAATTCATAATTCATAATTCACAATTCATAATTATAGAAACTATAACAACTATAGCCACTATATATATTATCATTTCAAGAGTTCTTCGAGTTGAAGCATTTCATCACGCCATTGCGCCGCCTCTATAAAATCGAGTCGTTTTGCAGCTTCTTCCATTCTGCGACGTGCATTCTTTATCGATTTTTCAATATCTTGATTAGACATATATTGTACCACAGGGTCGGCAGCAACCGATGGAGTTGAGAGTTGAGAACCGAAGGTCTTTGAGCCGTTGGCGATAAAATTGAGAGTTGAGAACTCTTTCGGAGCAGTCTGACTTGTCGGACGGGTCTGACTTGTCGGACGAGAAGATAATTCAGGCTCTCCTTTCGTTGGTAATGGTGATACTGATGTGCGCGAAGCTACAGCCTGTGGTGTTATATTATTATCAGCATTATATTTCAATTGTTTTTCACGACGACGAGCCGTCTCTTCTATTGTCAATCGCATCGACTCTGTTATAGTGTCAGCATACATAATTGCCTTACCATTAAGGTGACGCGCTGCACGTCCAACAGTTTGAGTAAGAGAACGATGCGAACGAAGAAAACCCTCTTTATCGGCATCGAGAATAGCCACTAACGACACTTGTGGCAAATCCAACCCCTCACGCAAAAGGTTAACCCCAACCAACACATCGAACATACCAGCACGCAACTCATCGAGTATTCGCACTCGCTCAAGTGTATCAATATCAGAGTGTATATAATTGCAACGCACACCATTGCGCTCGAGATAGAGGTTCAACTCCTCTGCCATACGTTTAGTCAATGTTGTAACCAAAACACGTTCATCCCTCTCTACTCGCAACACACTCTCTTCCATCAAGTCGTCAATTTGATTGAGCGTAGGGCGCACATCAATTATTGGATCAAGCAAACCTGTTGGACGAATAACTTGTTCAACTATAACGCCTTCGGACTTTTGCAATTCGTAATCAGCTGGTGTTGCACTAACATAAATTGCACGATTAACCAACTTTTCAAACTCCTCAAATTTCAACGGACGATTATCTAATGCTGCCTCAAGACGGAATCCATACTGCACCAAATTCTTCTTGCGTGAAGCATCTCCGCCATACATAGCACGGATTTGTGGCACCGTCACGTGACTCTCGTCAATAATCAACAAGAAGTCATCAGGGAAATAATCCAATAAGCAGAATGGACGTGATCCTGGCGGACGATTATCGAAATAGCGACTATAATTCTCTACCCCTGAACAATAACCCACCTCTTTTATCATCTCAAGGTCGTAATTCACACGTTCCTCCAATCGTTTTGCCTCGTATGGCTGACCTCGCTCAATAAATTGTTGCACCTCACGCCCAAGGTCAAGTGCTATTTGATCAATAGCAGCATTAACACGCTCTTTAGTTGTTGTAAAGATATTTGCAGGGTAGATTTTGAACTCCTCAAAGCGTTGAAGTGTATAGTTATTTACAAGGTCTAATGTTTCAATAACATCTATTTCATCGTCCCAAAACACCACTCGCACTATATAATCTGCATAAGAAATACAGATATCAATAGTTTCACCTTTCACACGAAAATTACCACGATTTAGTTCTACATCATTACGAACATATTGTGCATTAACAAGTTGATGCATCAAATCTTGACGCGAATAACGCTGCCCTGCTTTCAATGTGATACAGTTTTGCGTGAAATCGTCAGGATTACCAATGCCATAAAGACAAGAAACTGACGAACCAATCACAACATCATTACGACCAGAGAGCAATGCAGCAGTAGCA
>JAEIGA010020571.1_pt1 | contig 10060 bp, 9 predicted proteins | sample 9270691 | NCBI WGS metagenome assembly JAEIGA01 (sample SAMN17057246, study PRJNA624740) | gut metagenome | biome: biome; isolation source: fecal sample | host: Bos grunniens | place: China: Xizang | collected 2019
GGCTGTTGTGAGCGGAGCTTCGGTTGTTTCCGCTTCGGTTACGGGGAGGGTGGTTTCTTCAGCGGGCTCATCGCGACGCTCTGTGGTTCCGATAACCTCCTGAACATCGGTTGCCTGAATTGAAGAAATATACATTCCGCCGTCACGTTCGCGAAGGGTTATTTTCATAAACTTATCGGGTTCGGGAGCTGAATATTCTCCGTCTGCAACCTGAACCCACGCCTTTGTGCCGATGTATCCTACGCTGAGAACAACAGAACTGCCCTGTTTCTGGATATCATAAACTTTTGGCGTGTAGGCGGATTCAATGCCTGTAATTGGCAGGATATAGCTTTTGAGCGCGGCATCATAGGATATATCATATTCGCTCATATCGAGAGTTGTGTGCATTGATGCAATATCTATTTCCGTTCCGAAAAGGCTTACAAAATATTTTTCGATATCAGCCTGAGGAACAACGATACCGATGTTTTCGCCTTCGGAATATGAATATTTATCCGCACCGTCTTCGCTCATTAGCAAAGCCCAGACTGCGCTGTTGAGAAGCTGGGACACATCTGCCTGAGTAAGGTCATCAAACGGGTCGGGGTCAAACATAACAACGGGTGTGAGCATCTGCTCATATTCTTTTTTATCTGCGGTTTTATCTGTAAGGTTTTTAACCGTATCGGCAGAAAATCTGATAACGGTTATCAGCCCGATAACCGCAAGGATTGCCGCAACAACGCCTATGGGAAATGCGAGCTTGTTTTTCTTTGCTTTAGCCATAATAAATCACTCCTGTTATCTTATCTGACCGTTTCCGCTGATAATGTATTTTGAGCTTACCATATGAGCAATACCGAGCGGACCTCTGGCGTGAAGCTTCTGAGTTGAAATGCCGATTTCTGCGCCGAAACCGAATTCACCGCCGTCTGTAAATCTTGTTGAAGCATTAACATAAACCGCGGCGGCATCAACCTCTGATTTGAATTTTTCTGCGGCGGCATAGCTGTCAGTAATAATTGCCTCGCTGTGGCCTGTGCCGTATTTTGAAATATGAGATATTGCTTCATCAATATCTTCAACAACTTTAACGCTGATTTTATAATCGAGATATTCGGTTGCCCAGTCATCTTCTGTTGCGGCAACTGCATAGGGAAGAATTTCGCAGACGGCTTCGTCGCCCCTGATTTCAACATTCTTTTCGCTGAGCTTTTCACCGATCGCAAGGAGTGCCATCTCGGCAATATCGCGGTGAATAAGCAGGCCTTCGCATGCGTTGCAGACCGAAACTCTCGATGCCTTTGCGTTTGTAACAATGCTTGCCGCCATATCAATATCTGCATCTTTGTCAACATAAATATGGCAGTTGCCGACTCCTGTTTCGATAACAGGTACGGTTGCATTTTCAACAACCGAGCGGATAAGACCCGCCCCGCCTCTGGGGATAAGCAGGTCAACATAGCCGTTGAGGCGCATGAGTTCCGTTGCAGCTTCTCTTGAAATATTATCTATAAGAATTATGCAGTCTTCGGGCAGACCCGAATCCGCAAGAGCATTTCTCATAACCGCGGCAACGGCTTTGTTGGAGTTGATAGCTTCTTTGCCGCCCTTGAGAATAACGGAGTTACCCGCTTTGAGGCAGATTGCCGCTGCATCGGCGGTAACATTCGGCCTTGCTTCGAAGATAACGGCAATAACACCGATGGGCACACAGACCTTTTCGATTTTCATTCCGTTGGGTCTTGTTTCGCCCCAGAGCACTTTGCCGACGGGGTTTTCACTCGAGGCAACCTGGCGCATACCGTCTGCCATACCCGAAATTCTGCTTTGTGTGAGAGTGAGTCTGTCTATCATTGCATCGGAGATACCCGCATCTGCGGCAGCTCTGATGTCCTTTGCGTTTTCTTCAAGAATATACTGTGAATTCTTCTCGAGTGCGGCGGCTATGGCGTTGAGTGCCTTGTCGATTACCGCACCGCCGGATTTTGCAAGTATTCTCTGCGCCGCCTTTGAGCGTGCACCTATATCTGTCATATTGCTCATTTTGTTATCTCCTTTGCTTTGAAAAGAGTGCCTATCTGTCTGCCGTCAAGTAACTTATATATTTCTTCGGGGTCTGAGCCGTTCATAACAACGGTATTTATTCCCGCCTGAGTTGCAATCTGTGCCGCATGGAGCTTTGTTATCATACCGCCCGTGCCTCTGTTTGTGCCGCTTCCGCCGGCAATGGCAAGGGTTTCATCGGTTATTTCTTCAACGCAGTGAATGAGAACTGCGTTTTCGTCTTCCCTCGGATTTGCACTGAACAGGCCGTCAATATCGGTGAGAATGATAAGCAAATCCGCATCAACAATTTTTGCAACGTGAGCCGAAAGGCTGTCGTTATCACCAAAAACGATTTCATCAACCGCAACGCTGTCGTTTTCGTTGATAACGGGAATTGCGCCGTATTCAAAAAGCTTCATGAATGAGTTGTGAAGATTGCGGTGGCGCTCTTCATCGTCAAAGTCGTCTTTGGTAACAAGAAGCTGACCTGTTATGTTACCGTATTCACCGAAGAATTTGTCATAGAGGAACATAAGCTCGCATTGGCCGACGGTAGCTGCCGCCTGCCTGCCCGGAGTATCCTTAGGTCTTTCCTTAAGACCGAGTTTGCCTACACCGACACCGATTGCACCTGATGTAACGAGAGCGATTTCAACGCCTGCATTCTTGAGGTCGCTGAGTACCTGGGCAAGCTTTGACATTCTGCGAAGATTTATTTTTCCTGTATCATATGTCAGAGTTGATGTGCCTACCTTGACAACTATTCTGTTTATTTCTTTTCTGTTAATCATTTTGTACACTTCCTTGGGGTAATGAGAGAATTTCTTTATATGTTTTTTCGCTTGCAACCTTGCCTGCTGTGCAGAGCGATATTTTTGAAATATCGAGCAATTCGCGTGCCGTTGATTTCAAATCATCAAGCGTAACCGCTCTGATTTTTTCAACAACTTCTTCTTCTGAAATAGCTTTGTTATACAGAAGAACATTTCTGCCGTTGCGGGATGCGAGAGATGAAATGCTCTCAAGGCTCATAACAAAGCTTGCAACGGTCTGCTCTTTTGCTCGGTTAAGCTCTTTTTCTGTAACGGTATCGGGGAATTCAGCAATGATTTTGAGTGCTTCGGTTATCGCTTTTTTCTCAGATTTTTCGCTGAGCCCCATGCAAACTATAAATACACCCGCATCGAGATGAGAAACGTTTGCGCTGTCAACCGAATAAACAAGGCCGAGTTCTTCTCTTATTCTCTGAAAAAGTCTTGCCGATGAAGCAGAGCCGAGAATTGAGGAGATAAGCGAAACCGTGTGGCGGCGTTTATCGGTAAGTGTTATTCCGGGAAAGCCGAGAATAAGCTGGTTCTGCATAAAATCCTTTTTGATTCTTGTGATTCCCTTGTGGTATTCCGCAGGAACGGCGGATATATCAAAGCCTGTGTTTTTAAGATCAGAAAAATAATTTTTGCATATTTCAACGGATTTTTCTTCATCGAATTTTCCGCTGAAGCTGATTACCATACGCTCGGGCACATAAAATTTTGCAAGGTGCTTCTTAAGGCTTGATTTCGTAACGGAATCTACCGTTTCGGGAGTGCCGAGAATATTGCTCGAGAGCATACTGCCTGCCCAGACATTTTCATAATAAACGTCCGCACATAAATCCTCGGGGCTGTCCTCATACATTGCAATTTCTTCTTTGATAACGCCTTTTTCAAGTTCAATATCATCTTCTGAAAGTTTCGGATTTGCAATCATATCGCAGATTATATCAAGGGCTTTCGGCATATGCTCGGAAAGAGTGTGTGAATAAAAACAAGTCATTTCCTTTGCTGTGTATGCATTGAGAATGCCGCCGATTTCATCCATTTCAACTGCAAGGTCAAGGGCGGAGCGGGTTTTTGTGCCTCTGAAGAGCATGTGCTCGATAAAATGCGATGTGCCCGCTGTTTGGGGCGTTTCGTAACAGGAACCGCTTGCAACCCAGATACCCAGTGAGCAGGTTTTTGAGTGCTCAGATTTCTGCATTACAATCCGCAGACCGTTATTCAGTTTTATAATTTTAATGTTATCTGTCATTTGTTTTAACCTGCTTGTTGTCAAATGTTAATTTAATGCCACCGAAGGAAAGTTTGTCACCCGATTTGAGAAGTTCTTTCTTTTCGGGGGTTTTGCCGTTTATAAGTACATCTGCATCTTTGTTTATTCCTGTTATGTACCAACCGTTTTTTGTGCACACGATTATTGCGCTGAGTCTGGTTTCGGTAGGATAATTCAGAATTATATCGCAGTTTTTGTGGTGGCCGAGTGAGGTTTCTCTGCTGATAAGCGGATAAACTTCACCGCTTGATGTATTGATAAGCTTTGCCGCACCGAGTGAAGGCGCTCTGCGCTTGAGAAGTGCGGAAAGGCACAGCGCAAGCACTGCAACCGCAAGAACGGGCAGAGAGTAGTGAGATATTCTCAAAACAAATTCAAGCATATACTTCTCCAATTTAATTATATTTAAAATATCATACCATTATAAATGAAAAATGTCAACGGAATATTAAACCATAACGTCGTTGACATTTTGGCTTGCAGATAGTAAAATACATAGTGGATTTATATGCAGACGAAAAGGGTGAGAAAATGAAAAATTATGATCTGGCGGTTGTCGGCGGTTGTTCAGCCGGACTTGTTGCTGCAATAAACGCAAAACGTCTCTATCCCGAGCTTAATGTTGCTGTTATCGAAAAATTGCCGCGAACAGGCAAAAAGCTTCTTGCGACGGGCAACGGAAAATGCAATATCACAAATCTGAATGCTCTTGAACACGGCTATGTAAACAAGAACTTTGCCGATTGTGCGATGAATGCATATCCGCCTCAAAAAGTAATTGAATTCTTTTCATCACTCGGCTTGCTTATCTATGCAGATTCCTGCGGCAGGGTTTATCCCGAAAGCAACACCGCGGCATCTGTTACCGATGCACTTCGGTTTGAAACCGAAAGGCTCGGCGTTGATGTTATCTGCGATATGTCCGTAACTGAAATCAGAAAGAGCAAAAACGGATTTGCGGTAAACGGTGAAATCTTCTGCAGAAAATTAATAGTTGCAACAGGCGGAAAATCCTCTGCTCCGCAGGGATCAGACGGAAGCGGATATGCACTTGCGAAAATGCTCGGTCACAGCATCACAAAAACCTATCCTGCACTTGTTCCGCTGAATGCATCGCCCGAAATAACCAAGGCTTTGAAGGGCGTCAGAGCGCGGAATGTATGCCTTACTCTTAAAGGTGATAAAATTCTTGCAAAAACCTATGGCGAAATACTTTTTACAGACTACGGACTCTCGGGGATTGCCGCAATGGAGCTTGCGGCTTCTGCACAGAAATATATCGACAATGTAAAGGTTAACCCCTTTACCTATATCGATTTTTTGCCCGATATGGCATATAATACACTTGTTGAATACCTTAAAACACTCAATAATATCAAGGGATTCTGCCAAATTGATAATTTGTTGACGGGAATTCTTCCGAAAGCACTCGGAATTACGATTTGTAAAGCTTGCAACCTTTACAAAGCAGATAGATTGATTTCTTCTCTCAGCGAAAAAGATTTGCGTATGATCGCCGAAAAAATCAAGAAATTCCCGCTTGAAGTGACGGGAACACGCGGCTTTCTTAACTCTCAGGTGACAAGCGGCGGCGTGAAAGTGAACGAAATAAATGAAAAAACAATGGAATCCCTTGTCTGCAAAAATCTTTATTTTGCAGGAGAAATAATTGATGTTGACGGTGGCTGCGGCGGGTTTAATCTGCAGTGGGCGTGGGCATCGGGGATGCTCGCGGGCGAGCTGAAATAATTCCGAATCGGAGAAAAATTTATGATAAAGATTAACGAAATAAAACTTCCGCTTGACAGCGATGAAGGTGAACTTCGCAGGGCTGCCGCAAAGGCGCTCAGATGCAAAGAAACAAAAATCACGGCTTTGCAGATTGTCAAAAAGGCGGTTGACTCAAGAAAAAAAGATAACGTGCATTTTGTGTATAATGTCTGTGTTGATGTTGACGGTGACGAAGCATCGGTAGTAAGCCATGCAAAAAATCCCAAGGTCGAAACTGCCGTGCCTTATCGCTATGAGATGCCCGAAAACAGAAGAACAAGCACTCTCAGACCTGTTGTTGCAGGCTTTGGCCCTGCAGGTTTTTATGCCGCGCTTATTCTTGCAAGAGCGGGGCTGAAACCTCTTGTTATCGAAAGAGGCGCTGATGTTGACACAAGAACAAAGGATGTCAACGAATTCTGGACAACAAGAAAACTCAACACGGAGAGCAATGTTCAGTTTGGTGAAGGCGGCGCCGGAACTTTTTCAGACGGTAAACTCACAACGGGTATCAAAGATCCGCTTTGCCGCAAAGTTGTTGAAGAGCTTGTTGCCCACGGTGCACCGCCCGAAATCAGCTATTCCGCAACTCCGCATATCGGAACAGATAAGCTGGGTGCTGTTGTGAAAGCTTTCAGAGAAGAAATAATTTCCCTTGGCGGTGATGTGCGCTTTGGTTGGAAGCTTACCGATCTGATAGTTGCAAACGGTGTTATTCAGGGCATTACCTGCCAGAGACCCGATGGCGGTGTTGAAGATATTGAAACCGATACACTTCTGCTTTGCATTGGTCATTCTGCAAGAGATACCGTTGAAATGCTATACAGAAAGGGTATAAATATTATTCAGAAGCCTTTCTCTGTCGGTGTCCGTATTGAACATCCGAGAGAAATGATTGATAAATCGCAATACGGTTCGTTTGCGGGTCATCCCGCGCTCGGTGCCGCAAACTATAAGCTTGCCTGCCATCCCGAACACGGCAGGGGAGCATATACTTTCTGTATGTGCCCGGGCGGTACGGTTGTTGCCGCCGCATCGGAAGAAGGTCACGTTGTTGTTAACGGAATGAGCGAGTATGCGCGTGACGGAGAAAACTCAAACGCCGCGCTTCTTGTCGGCATTAATCCCGAGAATTTCGGCAGTGACCATCCGCTTGCGGGTATGGAGCTTCAGCGAAAGATTGAAAAAACCGCATTTGAACTCGGCGGCGGAGATTACAGTGCACCTTGCCAGACAATCGGTGACTTCCTTAACGGAACACCTTCGAAGAAACTTTCATATGTAAAGCCGACCTGTGCAACGGGTGTTACTCCGGGTGATATCCGCAAGGTTCTGCCCGAAAGTGTGACCGAAGTTATGGCGCAGGCTATTGTTAAAATGGACCGAAGCCTCAACGGCTTTGCTTTGCCCGACGGTGTTCTTACCGCTCCCGAAACCCGCTCATCGGCACCCGTCAGAATCCTTCGTGATGACCTTTATCAGGCAAATATCAGGGGCCTTTATCCTTGCGGTGAAGGTGCGGGATATGCAGGCGGAATAGTTTCTGCGGCTGTTGACGGAATCCGTTGTGCCCACGCGGTGCTTATTGATGAAAGTGATGAGTGGTAATATGGAAACACGCCTTGAAAAACTGACCGACGAACAGCTTGCAAAGCGAATGTCAAAATATATCTCTATGCTTGAAAGCATAGCCGTAAGAGCGGAATATTATTCGGGCGGGAATTGCCCCGAAAAAGAACGCGCAGAACTTTCTGCCGATTATATAAAGGTACGCGATGCAATCCGCGAAGATGCGAGGTATCTCAACTACGGCAAAGATAAAAAGGGAAGCTCACTTCTTTGGGATAAGTATTACCCGAGCGTGAGCGAAGCCTCGGCGTGGGGGCTTTATGCCGACCCCGACGGAAATTTTGACAGCGAATATTTCAAAAGTATAAGCGATGCCGAAAAAAGGCTGACAAAATATTATTCGTATGATTATTGGAGAATAATAGCAGAAGAATAGTTAAAAAGATTCTTTGCCCTGTGCAGAGAATCTTTTTTTATCATATTAATTGTAATAACCGTCATACAATGGAATAAAAACCGCTATGGGGGAATTGCGATGGATTATGATTTCAGCCAGCCGATAAGCCGCATTGAAAGAGATGAATACAGAAGCAAATTCAAATTTGCCGATAATGATATGCCTGAAAGAAAAAGCACAAAGCCCAAAACAAAAACGGATTATCTTATCAGGCTCATACTTCTGCAATGTGTACTTTGTACCCTGATTATATCGGGTATTTTTATTGCTTCAAAAATAAGCCCTTCGGTATTCGGGAAAATCAGAGATGACTATCTTGAAATAATGAACAAAGATATGTCGGCAGGGGAGATTGTTGAGCAGATAAAGAATGCGGCGGATTTTGTGTTCACTCCGAGCGATAATGTGCCCGCACTTTCTGATAACGTGACTGTTGATTCTTATGAAGTAACAAGCGATGAAACAGGCGAGAGTGTAGCTGTGGGTGAAATTGTTGGCGGCTCGGGTGGCGGAGATATTGAAGGCAAAGCTGCGGCAAAAGGAACTTCCTTTGCACCTTATTTTGTGAGTGTTGATCCCGTTCTGCCTGTAAAGAACGGCAGAATAACATCCGAATTCGGATACAGAACAAACCCTGTTTCGGGCAGATACGGATTCCATACGGGGCTTGACCTTGCCGCGGCTGAAGGCACTCCCGTTTCGGCTTCGTTTTACGGCAAAGTTGCAGAAACAGGTGAGAGCGATGTGTGGGGTAAATATGTTCTTATTGAGCATTCCGACGGATTGCATACATATTACTGCCATCTTTCCGAAATATATGTTGATGAAGAAACTGTGATAAGGCAGGGTGAAACCGTGGGGCTTGTCGGCTCAACGGGCTGGTCAACGGGCCCGCATCTTCATTTTGAGATAAGAATAAACGGTGTAAGAGTAAATCCCGAAACAATTCTTTATCCGGATGAAGCTTGATTTCGGCGAAACAACCCTGAGAATTAACATATCTTTTGCTGCTGCCGTAACGCTTACTCTGATTATTGATGAAAGCGGATTTTGTGCGGCAGCTCTTTTTTGCTGTGTTGTTCATGAACTGGGTCATATAATTTGCCTTCTTATTTTCGGAGAAAAGCCGAGGCTGATTGAACTTTCGTTTTACGGCATAAGGCTTGAAAGGAAAAACGATTGCCTGAAAAACATTGAAAACATTGCGGTTTATGCATCGGGTCCTTTGGCGAATTTTGTTTTGTCGGCAGCATTTTTTGCCGCATCATCAACAGAGATCGCAAGGAATGCGGCGGCAACAAGCCTATGCGTAGGGCTGTTCAATATGCTTCCGTGTGTGCCGCTTGACGGCGGAAATCTGCTCAATCTTGCACTTCTCAGATTTGTTGATGACGAAGAGTGCCGCAAAATCTGTCTGGGCGTTTCGCTTGTTGTGATTTTGCCGCTGATGATAACCGGTTTTCTCCTGCTTATAAAAAACGGAAACGTAACACTGATTGCCGTTTCTGTTTATCTTACCGTAATGACTTTTCTTGATAATAGAGGTAGATTTTTTTGATTATATATGATATACTATATCGATATGATTTTTGAACAGGAGAAAGTTTATGTATCCTAAAGAACTTGAAAAACATTTGCTCAAGGTGCAGAAACCCGGCAGATATACGGGCGGTGAACTTAACAGCATTGTCAAGGATAAATCAAAGGTTGACATCCGCTATGCTTTCTGCTTCCCCGATACCTACGAAATCGGTATGTCGCATCTTGGTATGAAAATACTTTATTCGCTCGTCAATGCGAGAGAAGATGCCTGGTGCGAAAGAGTTTTTGCGCCTTGGACTGATATGGAAGCTGTGATGAGAGAGAATAACATTCTTCTCTACGGTCTCGAAAGCGGTGAAGCGATCAAAGACTTTGATATTCTCGGTTTCACAATGCAGTATGAACTGAGCTATACCAACGTTCTCAACATGCTTGATCTTGCCGGTCTTCCCGTAAGGTCAAAGGAAAGAACTTCTTTGACACCCATTGTTGTTGCGGGCGGCACCTGCGTCTGCAACGCAGAGCCTATGGCTGAATTCTTTGATATAACTCTGCCCGGTGACGGCGAAGAGGTAACAAATGAGCTTATAGATTTGCTCA
>JAEIGA010020572.1_pt1 | contig 10059 bp, 29 predicted proteins | sample 9270691 | NCBI WGS metagenome assembly JAEIGA01 (sample SAMN17057246, study PRJNA624740) | gut metagenome | biome: biome; isolation source: fecal sample | host: Bos grunniens | place: China: Xizang | collected 2019
CTGTCTATAAAGACGATAAGGGAAAATGGCATTTTAGCGACTTAAACAAGTAAAAATAAGAACCAAAAATCTAAAAAAATGAGCGTTAAATTAAAAAAATGGCTTAATTTTTAATTTAAGACTCACAAATGGTTTTTAAGTTAAATATATTTTAGTTGCAGCAGGATTAAAAGCGAGGAGGTGCGCAAAGTGGTTAAGCTAATAGACGCTGACGCACTAAAGGACGAGCTTTTGATTATTGGATTTAAGAAAAATACTTTGACGATCAGGGAAATCTTTAACTTGATTAATAAACAGCCTGTGAGAAAAGAGTGAGCGCTGCTATTGCAGCAGGAGGGGAGGCGTTATGAAAAAGAGAATCAAAAGAGCTTTGATTGCAGCAGTATTTACATGTTTTTTGATTTTAGCGCAGCATGTAGAGACAGAGGCTAAAATTGCTAAAATTGATCCTGTCGAGGGAGATCCATTTGAGGAGCTCGTTAAAATCCGTTGCTCCTGCTATTGTGAGCATGGCAAGACAGCCACAGGCAAAAAAACACGCTATGGACTTGTAGCAGGGAAAAAAGAGTGGCTAGGCTATACGGCAGAGCTCAACGCTATTAATCCTGACGGCTCAGTGGGAGAGTTTATAGGCTTTTTTGAATTTGAGGACACAGGAGCAGGCATGGACACGGACGGAGACGGCAAAGGCGACACAATTATTAACGGACAGTCAATAGACGTTTGGATTAACAGTTTGCCAGAGGCTTATAAGTGGCTTGATAAATACGGCGATTATGTCTATATGAAAATCATAGACGGGGAGGGGTAATGAGTGAGAAAAAAGAGCGAATTTTTGAAATTTACACGGCAAGCGGTAACAGGGTAACAGTTAAAGGCACTGACGTTTTAACAGATTTTCAAGCAGGAGACTTGACTATTATAGACTCAGCAGGCGAGCACGTCGCACAGTTTGAGTTGATGAATATTGAGGGATGGAGGATAGCTCCATGATTAGGACATGTGTTATTTGCGGCAAACAATTTCAGGGACGGGCAAACGCAACTCTCTGTTCAGGAGTTTGCAGGCTAGAGTCCAAACGTCGTTATCAAAAAGAGTATACATCTATCAATCGAGAGAAAATTAAAGAGCAAAAGCGAAATTATTATAAAATCGCTAGCTCTAACAATATAGCCTTAAAATTTGCTCCTGATCCAAAGCCAAAGCCAAAGCCAAAGCCTAGAAAGAAACTCAGGTCAGATATGTTTAAGGGTTCAAAGTGGGCAAGGGATTATTATAATGCTAATAGGCTAGTTCAAATATCAATGCTCTCAGCAGCGCTAAGCGAATACGAGATAGCGCATTTAAGCTATGGGCAGTTGTCGCTTATTGACGACACTGAAAAGTATTACAGCTATCTTAAACAAGTTTTAAGCCTAAAAGAAAATGAAAATAGGAGCTGAGGTTATGAAAAAAGATAAAAACAATCTCGTAAAATTTGAGACTCCAGAAAAGCCACGGGCTAAGAGCTCTGGAAATAGCAAGCTCAAAGAATCCATTGAAAAGGCTAAGAAGTATGACGAGCTTATGAGAGTCATAGAGCAAGATCAGGACATGTGCAGTAAGGCCCTAAAAGATTTAAAAGAAAATAAGAGCTTTATTAGACTAGGCTATGTTAACGGATATACAGACGGCAAGATTGCAGGCTATGAGTATATTGTGGAATGTCTTTTACAGAAATATTTAGAGGGCTAGCTAATGAGCGTTGTTAATCTTTACGTTGAAACAAATATTAAGGGCATAGGCAAGAAAAAAGGCAAGTATATTTATTTGCTTGAAACTGAGACGTCAAAGGGGCTCGCTACTGTCCATGTGATTAAAGAGATTGAGGCTACTAAGGACGTGGCTGAGCTGACAGCCATAGTTGCAGCCGTGGAGCGGCTTAAAAATAAGCCCTGTGAGCTAAATGTCTATGTCACGTCCTCAATGCTTATGAATAATATCAGGCATTATTTAAAGGGATGGGCTAAACATAATTTTTGCAAGGCTGACGGACGCAGGCTCAGTTGTTGGCAGCTCTGGAAAGAGCTTTGGGATAAAACCACTATACATGACTTGCGAGTCTACAATAAGCCTCACTCTTATTCTAATTGGCTATTAAAACAATTGGAGCAATGAAAAATTAATTATTGAGAACACTTTAAGGAGGTTACATGAAAAACTATAAGACTTTAATTATTTCAATCGCTGCTATTGCAGCAGTCGTCCTAATGATTGTGTTTGCTGTACAGGGCGCAGGAAACAAGGCTATAACCTATGAGGAGAGCGTTGAGACAGCAAAGGCTGACGTTGACACGCAGCTTGCGAGACGCTATAACGTGCTCACTGAGTTAGCAGAATGTGTTAAGCAATATGATAGCCACGAATACGAGACATTGACAGCCGTTATTGAGGCTAGAGGCTCTAATATATCTGAGTCAGAGGCTGAGGAGGTTGTGGCTCAGATCAACGCAGTTGCTGAGGCATACCCAGAGTTAAAGAGTCAGGAAAACTATAAACAGTTTATGACTGAGATAGCTACAACAGAAAACCTCATAGCGAGTTACAAGCAAGCCTATAACAGCTCTATTAAATCTTATAATCGCTATGTTAGAAAGTTTCCTAGTAGACAGTTTTTAAGTGTTATAGGCTATGAGGTTAAACAGTATGAATATTATTCAACAGATAAAACAGACAGCGAGCCACTTGAGCTCTTTAATTAAGCCAGACAGCGACACAGTAATAGTTGATTGTGGCGACTTTGAAATAACAAAGCGTGAGATTATAACTAGCTTTTCGATTGTTGCAATAATGCTAATTTTAGGCTTTTCAATCTCTGGATATATTGCGGACAAAGTAGAGGACAAAAAGAGAATGTATAATCAGGCGCTCCAGATTGACTCTCAGGACATGTTTGAGTATGGCATGAGTACAAATGTTGGAAATGCTTTTGTTTACGGCGAGCTAAAAGCCGTGGACACAGTGACGTTTGAGGAAATAGGCGGCGCCTATCTCTGGATTGAAAAAGAGCGTGAGAAATACACAAGGCACGAAAGAGAGGTTGAGCACGAGGACAGCAAAGGGAATAAATATTATACAACAGAGGTCTATTATACTTGGGATCATGTCTTTTCTGAGGAGCGGCACTCTGAAAAAATAACGTTTTTAGGCGTGGAGTTTGATTATAGCAAAATTAATGTACATGGCAGCAGCTATATAGACACGATTTATAAGGGCTCAAACGTGCGCTATATATATCGTGGCATTGCTCCAGATCATACGGGAACAATCTTTACAAAATTAGCAGATGGCACAATCGAGGACAGTAATAGTTTTTACGAAAATAGCACTATTGAGGAGGTATTGGAAAGCAAAAACGAGGATTTTAGCCAGATTGTTTTTTGGATTTTATGGATTATAGCAACGATTGCAGCAGTAGGCGGCTTTTGCTATTTGGACAATTCATGGCTAGATTAAGGGGTTTGCAGCGTTAATTAACTGTTGGGGAGGTTATGAAATGCCAGACGAGGAAATCAAGAGGATTATAGATCTAGCTGTCAAGACGTCTATTGCAGAATATAAAAAGAGCGGACTATTAAAGGACTCTGACAACGTGGCTTATTCTGACGCAAGCGCAATTCTAACAAGCTATTTTGAGTCAGATAAAAAGGACGCAGCTTTGACTTATGCAATACAGGGCCAGAGATTTGATCCATATTTTAAAATTATCACAATGTATTTTAGCGACAAAAAGACGATTGAGGCTATAGCTGACGAGCTAGGCGTTGACGTTTCAACAGTCGTTAGAAATAAAAAAAGGCTATGTTTAGCCATTTACAACGAAATTATTTAAAAGGAGTGAAAACATGATAAAAACAGCTATTATTATATCCGTTGCAGCAGCTGTTATAACGGCTATTAATATCGCTATTGTTATTTATAATAAAAAGCGAGTAAAAGCCTATAAACAGTGGCATGAGTCCAATTTAGAACGGCACAGGCTAAAGGAATACCAAAAAAGGCGCATGTGTAACAGCTATTGCAAGTTTAAAGAGTCAGCTAAGACTCTGGAGGAGCTAGAGTGGAAATGCGCAGATTGTCCAATATCTGAGTTATAAGCTAGGTTTTAAGCTTGGGGGAGCGGTTATGAAACTAAGAGAGCTTATAAGATACATAGAGCATAATCAAAAAGTGATCCTAAATCATGGAGTATGGACTGAGGAATTTAAAGGCACAGCCAGAGAGATAAGTTTAAAAGCCTTTGGAGACAGAGAGATTGATTATATCTATATCGATAATGATAATTATACACGAGATTATCTGAAAATTCGGTTAAAAAATGCAACAGTAGGAGGAGAAAAGAAATGACATTTGAGGAGTTTAAAAACATGCTAAAAATCGAGCCTGCCAAAATTACAGCTGAGGTAGACGACAAAGGCAAAGTGACATGTAAAGTCGAGGGACGCCAAAGCGAGCTAATTCCTCTATTAGCAACTCTCAGTTTACAAATTATTGAGGAGTGTTCTCATCCAATAGACGAATATTGCGAATTTCTGAAATTCGTAGCAGAACAAAGAATGCTAATGCCAGACGATAGCACTAAAAAAGCAACTGACAATATTATTAAAGGCGTTTTTGACTAGCGATTGCAGCAGGAGGGGGGAGTTATGGCAAAAAGGAGAAGAGAGCAATGTCCGAAACAATGTTGTGAATATATTAAGCCTAAACATGGCTATGTTAGCGGCTGTGGCATGAGAGCAGCTTATAATAGGCTTTGGAATTATTGCCCGTATTGCGGAAAGCCAATAGCAATTTTGTTTAACGTAAAAGATTTGGAGAATACATGAGAATTAATAAATTAAAAAATTACATAGGGCTATGCGCTATAGAGGGCTGTCGTCATAAGTTTAAAGTGCTAGTTGAGGTTAAAAGTAAAACCTCAGACGGGCGCCTGATAAATGAGCATAAATTTTGGGTTTGCAATGAGCATACATGGAATTTATTAAATTTTAATTATGAGGAGGATTAGTTGTGAAACCGTTTCAGGAGATTAAGTCTAATAGTCGCTGTCATTGGCTCACAGCAACAGAGGACGGACTAGCAGGCGTTATTTACATGCCCTCCAGATGGCGAGGGACTATTATAATATCTAACGGCGCAGGATGGGAGCATGTCTCAGTGTCTCCAGAGCGCAAGGGCCAGACGCCTAGTTGGGAGGACATGTGCTTTATTAAAGAGCAATTCTTTAACGAGGACGAGGCAGTTATTGAAATACACCCTTCAAAAATCGAATATGTTAACAATATGCCTAATTGCCTGCATTTATGGCGCTGCACTTATAAAGACATGGTTTTGCCGCCTAGTTGCTTAGTTGGGATTAGAAAAGGACAAACAGCCTCAGAGCTAGATCAGGAGATTAAAGAGGCTTATAGAATTGCAGGAGAGGAGTATTAGTTGGACGATTTACTAAAATTTTTAATCGGATTTGACATAGGAGCTGCCGCTGCTATTGTTGTGATCCTGATTATCTTATTATTTTATATTTTTAAAGACTAGGAGGAGTTTTAATGAATTCAGAAACAATTAAAGGATTAAAAGAGGCTAAGGGGCATATTGAAATAGATATTAACGGAATGCAGCCTAAAGTCAGTTTGCAATTAAATAATTCTGAGGGTTTATTAATTTCTATTAGTGCTCTGATTAGCACAACGGCTAGATTAGGGAATATGTCAGAGTGGGAGGTTATATTAGGGCTTGTTGAGTTTTGTGAACATACTCACACATTTACAGCGGACTCTCAGGAGCAGGCTGACGTTATGGAGCAGATTTTAAAACGTGGAGGGAAAATAGATGATCTTATGTAATTGTTGCGGCTGCAATAACGCTCCTATGGCAATACATAAAGAATATTGGATTTGTGAGGATTGCGTCGAAAAGTACGGCTCCTATGACGCAGCTGTCGAGTCAATTAAAGAGAGGAGAAAACAGCATGAAACATAGTGAGGACAGCATTGTTTATTTATGCGATAAAAAGAAAGATTGCAGGGACTCTCCTAGTTGCGGCGATTTATGCAATCACACTTTAGATCCAGAGCACGCACTAAATGGCGTTTGTGATAATCCAGATCAGGACGAGCGCTTTAAGTGGGAGTTTAATAGTTGGATAGAGCAGGAGGAGAAAAAATGAAATTAAAACAAGTTAGAGAATACGGAAAATGTTACGAGTGCGGAATTTCTCAACAGATAACAAAAGGCATAAGATTTTTTGAGTTTGAGTTTGGTAAAAGACATATTAGCACATTGCAATTGTGCGAGAAATGTTTAAAGAAATTAAAGGAGTTGCAGCAGGAGGAATAAAACGCATGAATAAAGAAAAAAAACTATATCTAGGGGAAGATGGAGTATTTAGAGAATACAACGACGAATTTGACATTACACTCCATTTTGAAAACGAAAATGAGCAGGAGTTATTTTTTAAGAATTATGAAAAGGGGCAAAATGCTCTGGAGGCATGGAGCAAAGTTTTAAACGATATTAACGATCATGCTATAGAGTTTGAGGCGTTCGGAATTACTGACGATTACATTAGTGTTGGTATTATGAGAGAAATAATTTATAGGCATTGTGGCGAGTTGCAGCAGGAGGAGAAATGAGCATAGTAGGATTTATAGCGACAGGAATTAATATAGCGTGCGCTGTTATTAATACAATATGGGCGATATATTGGATTAAGAGATTAGAGAAGTCATTGCAGCAGGAGGATAGATCTTAGAAAATGAATTTAGAGCAAACAATAATGTGGTTAGAAAATCAAATTGAAAAGTTAAAAAAAGAAAATGCGCCAGAGGGACAGATAAAAACGTATTTAAAATTTCTTTTATGGCTTGATGAATTAATGAGATATAGGCTATTTATGTCTGAGTTTACTAGAGAAATTGAGCTTACAGAGCAGAAGTCTAAAGAGGAGCTGCTAAAGCTCATTGCTGAGGAGGCTAGAGATTGGAGATTAAATGACATAGAGGGCAATCCATTACAGCAGGAGGAGAGACAATAAGCTCTATACAAGGGGCTTATAATAAAATTTTAATTTTAGGGAGGTTTTACAATGATTTCATTAACAATTAGTGCAGACACACCAGAGGACGAAATTAGAGAGTTTAATGAGATAATCTCTAGGGCAGGCAGCAGGAGCATTTATGACGACGTAGCGCAATTGCAAACAGACGTTAGTGAGCTAAAAGAGGCTACAGCGGACAGCGGTTGGCACACATTAACGCTAATAAATGGCGCTGAGGCATATAACGAGGCTCAAAAGCCTATGTATAGAAAAATAGGCAAAACAGTATTTTTAGCAGGAGTATTTAAAGGCATTGAGGGCTCTAATATACAAATTGCAAAGCTGCCTGAGGGCTTTAGACCGTCTAAAAAGGTTATTTTGCCGTTTGCCTCAGTAGGGACTAAAATTAATCGCATGGAAATTTTGGAAGATGGAATTATACAATATTCACGATCAACAATAGAGCCTACAATTGCGGTAAATTGGCATAGTATAGCTTGCAGCTTTTCAACAGATTAATTAACGCTCGCAATTGCAGCAGGATAAAGAGAGCCTTTAAAGCTCTCTTTTTTCATGCGTACAATATGCGCACGATATACACATAATATGCGTATAGTAATTATATGCAAAAAGTTATATAAAACATACAAAAAGCCCGTCATTATTTGTGCAATTAGTCAATAGTATTATATAACAAAAAGTATATAATAATATCATAAGTTAAAACAAAGCGAGCCAATAAGGAGGGCGAAAATGAAACAAGTTTTTAAAAAAGGAATGACAGTTGAGGAAATTAAGCAGGCAGCGGACGAGCAGGGCGCTAAATTAAATGATATGTATATTTAATTGAATGAGGCAGGAGCAGCAGCAGCAGACACACATCACATTATCAGTTGGGAGGCAACATTTTCTGAGACTATTGAGGAATTAATAAATAATATTAACGAGCATATTGAAAAAGAGCACGTTAACGATAAGGTTCAGAAAAACCTAAAGAATTTTATTAAAAATTATTTACAGTAGATTGATAGCTCCAGAGCCTAGAGCTCTGGAGAACAAATAGGAGGATTAAAAAATGACAGCATTTGAATTATTAACAAACAAGGAATTAAACGGAGTATGCGACTACTCGCAGCAATCTTTAGACTATATCTCACGCAGAGTTGCAATTTACAAGGACGAGGAATTAGTTAAAGATCCTAATGAAGTAAAAAAAGCGTTAAAGGCAGAAGTTAAAGATTTTTTTGTTGAAGAAAATAATAGAATTTCTATTTATGTTTAGGAGGATTTAAAGAAATGACAGTTAGAGACATTGAGAGAAAGTATACAAACGACGGATTTATAGTAGTAGACAATTTAACAGGAGATGTTTTATTTAATTCAGAAAGCAGCTCATATAAGGATTTTAAAGCAGTCAGAGATTTAGAAGTCTCAGGAATGGCTATAGATGGCAATAAGCTAATTTTAGGTGTTTGGAGATAGGAGGCTAACATGGTTGAATTAGTTAACAAGAAATTTGAGATTGCAGCAGCTGAGGACGTTAAAAAGACTCTGGACGAGATTAAGGAGCTTATAGCTAAGTATAAGTGGGAAAACATGAAAGTTTATCCCTATAGCTATCCAATTAACATTGTTGAGTTTGTAAATGGCTTTGAGGATTATGATAATTTTACTTATGACAGCAAGCAAGTTGCTTTAAGCGAGATTAACGGACTCATTAAACATTGTATTAATCCGTGGCTTGAATATGAGAATAAGCCAAAAGTTAAGGTCTGGCTAAAAAAAGAGGGCAAGTTTATAGAAACAACTGACGAAATGGCGGACATACTAATTGAGTCAGGGCTTGCAGATCCGTTTCACTGAGATAGGAGGGCAGAAAATGCAAAAGGATTTTATAGAGAGACAGAAAGAACATTTTAAGGAGCATATAGCTGAGTTCACTGATTATGGCAATATAAAGTTACTTGATTTTAAAAAGCCTAACAGCTCACATTATCGAATTAGATTTTTATTTGAGGAGGACTATTGCAGGCTACATATTTCAGGAGATTTGGGAGAGCTCATAGCAACAAACTATAACAATATGACTTATGAGGGCTTTTCTGATTTTGTCAATAATACAGGCTATTTTAAAGAAAAAATAGACACTCATAGCCGTGCTATATATTACTATGATTATGATTTAGCCAAAAAGGAGCTAGAGGAAAGATTGGCAGATTATGAATTTATACCAGAGTATGACTTTGAGACTCCAGAAGAATTAAAAGAGGAAAAAATAGACGCAATACTAGAAGATTTTAGCGATAGAGATGGAATAGGCAGCAAGGGCTATGATGTTTTAAGCGAAATTGATGGAGATTGTTTTGAATATGTTAGCTATATAGGTAGAGAGGAGACAGGGATTTTAGAATTATATATGCTTGCGTTTAAGCTCGCAAAGAAACAGCTAAAAGATAAAGAGGGCAATTTAGGAGAGCTTTAAAGCTCTCCTTTATTGTGCTATAATATAAATTGATTTTTCAAGTAGAAGAATCCCCAATTATCACGAGCCGTCCTGTTCCCATAGCAGGGCGGCTCCTCATGTTTAACTTGCTAATCTAATTCACAATTAAATCATAAATCAATTTAAAGCCTAGAAAAATCTAGGCTTTTTTTATTTGCCTGTAAATTTTTGTCCTCAAATATGGATATATGCACGCATGGGCGCACTAAAAAAAATTCTAGCTTGCTTATATTATGGGATTAAGGTTTTTACGGGAGGAGGGCGAGAGTATGAATAAAATTTGGTGGAAAGCAGCAGGAATTAGAGCGATTAGAACATTTGCTCAGAGCTTTGCAGCAGGAATTGGAGCAGGAGCTGCAATATTTGAGATTAATTGGAGCTATATTAGCTCAGTTGCAGCAGTCGCTGCTATTCTATCTCTTGTAACCTCATTGGCAGGATTGCCAGAAGTAGAGGACGACAAAAAAATCTAATAATCAAC
>JAEIGA010020573.1_pt1 | contig 10058 bp, 8 predicted proteins | sample 9270691 | NCBI WGS metagenome assembly JAEIGA01 (sample SAMN17057246, study PRJNA624740) | gut metagenome | biome: biome; isolation source: fecal sample | host: Bos grunniens | place: China: Xizang | collected 2019
AAAATACCCTTAAAAATATAATAGAATATGGTACGACTAAGTATTTTTAGAAAATTTGTATGTCTAACAATGGTGGTAACAATTACGCTGAATGCCGCCGTGGCACAAGACCTAATTGGTGAAACTGAACAAACAAAACGCTTTGAGTTTTCGCTCCACCTAGGGCTGCGAAACATGCCTATAGGCTATTTGGCCGAAGAGCAGATAATGAAATTGGACGGCTATATGCCAATGCGCTATAAGCCTGGCAGCAGATATTCGGGAGGGGCATTGCGCGGTTTACATTTCAACTTTGGAATGAAACTGAAGTATAACCTTCCAAACTATGAGGGGTGGGGCATAATAGCCACCTTGGACTACTTTGCTATCACCAACACTACCGATGTGATAGGTAATGGAACATATGTGGCTTACTCAACATCAGGTCGCTACATCAATATTCCGCTAATGGTGGGCTTAAATCATACCTTTCGTATAAACGACGATGTAAGCTTTTGGGCCGAAGCTGCCATAGGGTTGAACCATAGAAGGATATGGGATAGAACTATTAATATAGGCACATCTATGGATGACGGAAAATACTTGGCCAAAGACGAGGAATTTGAATTTTATCACTACTATACATACAAAGAAACCTACGACAATGCACTACCGGTAGCCTTCCAAATAGGCAGTGGCATAAAATGGCAGGCCTACAGTTTGGGGTTGTACTACTACAATCTGGGTTGGGCCTCGATGAAGGGCAGCTATAGCATACAATCTGTTGAAAGCAACAGAGATAACTATTCTACACATTATGAAACCATAGTGTCAAACCAGCGTTTCAATCACGAGGTGCTCAAAACCTCGATGTTTGTGATTAGAGTGGGTTTTCATTATTAAATGCTAGTGGGTACAAAAAAAATAAAAAGGACAGCTTATTGGGCTGTCCTTTTTGATTGAGTATGAAAATGTATTACTTTTCTTTTCCCACTCTTGCACAAATCCATTCGCGGTTTAGACGGGCAATGTTTGAACGTTTTATCAACTTAGGACATTCAGCTTCGCAAGCGTAAGTGTTGGTACAGTTACCAAATCCAAGTTCGTCCATTTTTTCAACCATCTTTTGTACACGGTTGGCAGCTTCAACCTTACCTTGAGGCAATAGAGCCAAGTGCGATACTTTTGCACTTACGAATAGCATAGCCGAAGCATTTTTACAAGCAGCAACACAAGCTCCACAGCCTATACATTCGGCAGCGTCCATAGCCTTGTCGGCTTTGTCTTTTGATACAAGTATAGAGTTTGCATCAGGCACACCACCGGTCGATACCGATACATAACCACCTGCTTGAATTATTTTGTCGTAAGCAGTACGATCTACCACCAAGTCGCGGATTACAGGGAAAGCTTTTGCTCTCCAAGGTTCTATCCAAATAGTGTCACCGTCGTTAAATTTACGCATGTGCAATTGGCAAGTAGTTACACCATCGTCGTTGCCGTGAGGGCGACCATTGATGTACAAGCCACACATACCACAAATACCTTCTCTGCAGTCGTTGTCGAAACAAACAGGGTGAGCTATTTTATTCGAGATTAAACTTTCGTTCAAAATATCCAACATTTCCAAGAAGGAGCAGTCTGAAGATATGTTTTCTACTTTATATGTTTCGAAGCGTCCTTTAGCCTTAGCATTTTCTTGACGCCATATTTTCAATGTGAAATTCATAATTACTATCTGTTTTGAATTCTTTCGTTATGCACGAAGGTATCTATTATTTATAATTACGTTGTTTGATTTCGATATCTTGATATACCAAAGGTTCTTTGTGTAATACTTCGTCTTGGTCGTGACCTTGATATTCCCAAGCAGCTACATACATGTATTCGTTGTCGTTACGAAGTGTTTCTCCATCTTCGGTTTGGTATTCTTCGCGGAAGTGTCCACCACAAGATTCGTTACGATGATAAGCATCTTTAGCCATAAGTTTTGCCAATTCGAAATAGTCGGCTAGACGTATAGCTTTTTCCAATTCGGGGTTCATCGAGTCAGGTGTTCCTGTTATTTGAACGTCTTTCCAGAATTCTTGTTCAAGTTCTTTAATCAAAGTCAAACCTTTTTGCAAACCTTCGGCGTTACGTCCCATACCTACGTAATCCCACATTATGTTACCAAGTTTTTTGTGGAAATGATCAACAGTTTTGGTGCCCTTAATATTCATAAGGGCATCTATACGTTGACGAACAGCTTCTTCAGCTTTCTCGAATTCAGGACTGTTTGCCGATACTTTACCGCTGTATATTTCAGCAGCAAGGTAGTTTTGCAAAGTGTAAGGCAACACGAAATAACCGTCGGCCAAACCTTGCATTAATGCCGAAGCACCAAGACGGTTGGCACCGTGGTCGGAGAAGTTGGCTTCACCGGCTGCGAACAATCCGGGTATAGATGTTTGCAATTCATAGTCAACCCATATACCACCCATAGTGTAGTGGATAGCAGGATAAATCATCATTGGAGTTTCGTATGGATTAACGGCTGTAATCTTTTCGTACATTTGGAACAAGTTTCCATAACGAGCTTCGATAACATCACGTCCCAAACGTTTGATAGCAGTAGAGAAGTCCAAAAATACAGCTAAACCGGTGTTGTTTACACCATATCCGGCATCACAACGTTCTTTGGCAGCACGCGAAGCCACGTCACGAGGAACCAAGTTGCCGAAAGCAGGATAACGACGTTCCAAGTAGTAGTCGCGATCTTCTTCTTTAATATCGGTTGGTTTCAATGTTCCTTTGCGAAGAGCTTCAACATCTTCTAGTTTTTTTGGTACCCATATACGACCATCGTTACGCAAACTTTCACTCATAAGAGTAAGCTTAGATTGGTAGTCGCCGTGAACAGGGATACAAGTTGGGTGTATTTGAACGAAGCATGGATTGGCAAAGTAAGCACCTTTCTTGTGACAACACCATTCGGCCGAACCATTAGAGTTCATAGCATTGGTAGAAAGGAAATATATATTACCATAACCACCAGTAGCTAAAACAACTGCATGAGCTGCATAACGTTTTATTTCGCCTGTAACAAGGTTACGAGCAATGATACCGCGAGCTTTTCCGTCAACTAATACAAGGTCTAGCATTTCGTGACGTTCGTGCAACTTAACTGTGCCGCGAGCTATTTGGTGACTCAAAGCACCGTAGGCACCCAATAGTAGTTGTTGTCCGGTTTGACCGCGGGCATAGAAAGTACGTGATACTTGAGCACCACCAAACGAACGGTTGTCAAGTAATCCGCTATATTCGCGAGCAAAAGGAACACCTTGTGCTACACATTGGTCTATAATATTGTTGCTAACTTCGGCCAAACGGTAAACGTTGGCTTCGCGAGCACGGTAGTCACCACCTTTGATAGTATCGTAGAACAAACGACCTACGCTATCGCCATCGTTTTGATAGTTTTTTGCAGCATTGATACCACCTTGTGCAGCAATAGAGTGTGCACGACGTGGACTATCTGATATACAGAAAATATCTACATTGAACCCCATAGCTCCCAACGATGCGGCTGCTGAAGCACCTGCCAAACCGGTACCTACTACTATTACATCTAGTTTGCGTTTGTTTGCTGGGTTTACTAATTTTTGATTGGCTTTATAATTTGTCCATTTCTGAGCCAATGGACCTTCAGGTATTTTAGAATCTAATGTATTCATGATTGATATGTTTCCTATTTATTAAACAAAGAACATTATATAAATTGGTATGATAGTGAATCCTAATGCAATAACGATAGCATAAATCCAACTGAAACCTTCAATAAATTTATTGTATTTATTGTGGTTCAAACCCAAGGTTTGGAATGCCGATTGCATAGCATGAACCAAGTGGAATGCCAATGCTATAAATAGGATTATGTAGATGATAGAGTATGCTTTATTATTGAATAAATCATAAGACATGTGGTAGAAATCGGGTTCAACACCTTCAACTATGCCTTCCAATGGTTTAACATCGGCAGCGCTAAGGTTTCTAATCCATTTCAAGTCTTCGGAGTATAAATCTTCGGCTTCAGCTTTAGTGATAATGGCATTGATTTTTTCCATTTTGTTTTGGAATACCATTGTTTCTTCTTCACCTAGTTTGCCTTGTGTAAGGTCCATGTAGTCTTTTTGTAATTCGGTAGTGATAAGTTCTTCCGATTGAATCATGTATTTACCTTCAACCCAACCCATTTTTACAAAATAGAAGTTGGCAAAGTGTAGGATAAGGAAGCAAAGTACCAAACCGCCTGTCCAAATCATAGTTTTAGAAGCAGCTGATGTTTTGGATTTGCTAGCTTGGTGGTAGCGTACAGGGCGTGCTTTCCAATTTTGGATTTGCAACGCAATAGTTAATACAATATGGATAAACAAAACTGCGAAAAGTACTATTTCAAATACTTTTACAATGTAGTTTGTTCCCATAAAATTAGATGCAGCAACAAACCATGCTCCATCGTCGGGGCGTAGCAAGCAGAGATTTATACCTAAGTGAACCAAAAGGAACAATAATAGGAACAATCCTACGCATGCAACAACAATTTTTTTGCTTATAGAAGCAATCTTTGGTAAGTTCATGTTTTTTTGTTTTTTTTGATTAATGAATATTTATTTTACTAATTTATTTATTTTCCGCCAAATTCCATAAGATATGTTTTTATAAACTCATCTATTTCGCCATTCATCACCGCCGTTACATCCGATGTCTGATAGTTGGTACGATGGTCTTTTACTCTGCGGTCGTCAAATACATAACTGCGTATTTGAGAGCCCCATTCTATCTTTTTCTTTCCGGCCTCGAGTTTCATTTGTTCTTCCATACGGTGTTTCAGTTCTCTGTCGTATAGTTGCGAACGCAATAGCCGAAGTGCTTTTTCTTTATTTTTGGGTTGGTCGCGAGTTTCGGTGTTTTCTATAAGTATCTCTTCTTCTTCGCTTGTGTAAGGGTCTTTGTACTGGTAGCGTAGGCGTACCCCACTCTCTACTTTGTTTACGTTTTGTCCGCCGGCACCACCGCTACGGAAGGTATCCCAACTTAAGCGCGACTGTTCTACTACCACTTCTATACTATCGTCGATAAGTGGTGTTACAAACACTGATGCAAACGAAGTCATTCGCTTGCCTTGAGCGTTGAACGGACTTACACGTACCAACCTATGTACTCCATTTTCTCCTTTTAGAAATCCGTAGGCAAATTCACCTTCTATTTGCAATGTTGCTGATTTTATGCCGGCACCATCGCCTTCTAATATATTGCTTACTGTTACCTTATATTTATGAGCTTCGGCATAGCGTATGTACATTCGCATAAGCATCTCAGCCCAATCTTGGCTTTCTACACCACCGGCACCGGAGTTTATATTCAACACTGCATCAAATCTGTCGGATTCGTTGCGGAGCATATTCTTAAATTCGAGGTCTTCGATTTTTTTTGTTGTTTCGTCTATTTGCTGTTGAAGTTCATCTTCAGAAGATTCGTTGGCTGTATATAATTCAAAAACCAACGACAAATCATCGAAACTTACCGATACTACATCAAAAGCATTTGTCCATGCTTTTTTGCTTTTTATTTCAGTAAGAACCTTTTTTGCATTCTTGGGATCGTCCCAAAAATTGGCTAGTTCAGTTTGTTTCTCTTCTTCTGCTATGATACTTCGCAAATTGTCAATGTCAAAGAAACCTCCTTAATGACTCTTTGCGTTGTTCAAGATCTTTTATTGTCTCTTGTATAGTCATTTCTTTATTATTTGTTTTTCCGTAAAATGCGGAATTACAATTGCTTATTAATTAATATTGCCTTCAATAAAGTTCACAAAGTTACACTTTTTTCTTTATAATTCCCAATAATCTTAATACTATTAATAAACTTTACATATTTATGCTTTTTAATTGTTGAAAAAATGTAAGTATAATGCATTGAATAATAGCCTTGTGTATTTGTTAGTAAAAAGAAAACTTTAAAAATTTAACTGGATTTTTGTTTTATTCGTCCGAGAGTTCAAATACGAAGTTTCGGTATGCCGAAAATACATTGGCACGAGACAAAAAGCCTATGTAATTATTCTCTTTATCGGTAACAACGATGTTGTATTTATCACTCAGTTGGTACTTTTTTACCACATCATACATGGAGTCGGTTATATATACGCGGTCATTGTCAGACATTTTGTGCATAAGGTCGTTTACAGTATAGGTGTCGTAATATTCCGGATGGAAAATTATTGATCTTATATCGTCGAGTACTACTACTCCCAAAAACTTGTTTTCATTGTCTAGTACAGGGAAAATATTTCTTGAACTTTTTTCTATGGCATGTATCAAATCTCTCATTTTATTGCCATCGCGCATTATGACAAAGTTCTTCTCAATAAGCCGTTCCATATTCATCAGTCGCCATGCTGATTTGTCTTTGTCGTGGGTAAGCAAGTCGCCATGTTTGGCTAGTTTTTTTGTGTAGATGGAGTGCTTTTCAAAAGGATACACAGTCATATATGATACTGCTGAAGCTGCCAATAGTGGTGCAAATAGTGCATAACCACCTGTTATTTCGGCAATAAGGAAGGTTGACATCAATGGGGCATGCATTACACCCGTCATTACAGCTGCCATGCCTACTAGTGCAAAATTGGCAGTGGAAAGGTCTGATATTCCTAGTTCGTTGATGAGTGTGGCTACAAAGAAACCACTTATACCGCCTAGAAATAGTGATGGACCAAAGGTGCCTCCTATACCGCCACTGCTAGTGGTTACAGAGGTGGCTATACCTTTTAGTAATATAACTGCAAACAGCAGTATTAGATATACCCATGTTTTGGACTGGAATGATGAGAATATACTATTGCGGAACAGTGGGTCGGTATTGCCATGGAGCAGGCCGTTTAATGCATCATAACCTTCGCCAAATAGTGGTGGAAATATGAATATTAGTATTCCTAATATAATGCCACCGGTTATTATTTTGATGTATTGTTTTTTTATTTTGGCAAATCTGCCTTCGATATAGCTTATTATTCTTAAGAAATATACTGATACAAAGCCACAAAACAATCCTAATACTACAAAGAATGGCATTTGAGATATATCGAAGAGTTCGCATACTTGGAATGCAAATTGCACATCGTTACCCATAAAGAAATAAGCTATCAATGAGGCCGATATCGACGACATAAGCAGTGGTATTGCCGCTGTCATGGTTAGGTCGAACATCAGTACTTCCAATACAAACAGTATTCCGGCTATAGGAGCCTTGAATATGCCGGCTATGGCTCCGGCAGCTCCGCAACCTAATAGTAGTATTACATTTTTGGAGTTGAGATGGAAGAATTTACCTATATTGCTACCAATGGCACTGCCTGTAGTGGCAATAGGTGCTTCTAATCCCACACTGCCACCAAAAGCCACTGTAAGTGTAGAGGCTATGAGGCTACTATAGGTGTTGTGGATAGGTATTTTGCCTTTTTTGCGTGATATAGAATATAGTATATTGGGTATCCCATGGCCAATATCACCTTTTACAAAGTATTTCAAAAATAACACTGTAAGTACAATGCCTATAAAGGGATATATAAGCATAAGCACATTACCACCAATAACTGAACTCCAACTGGCATTGGTAATAAGTGTGTAGGTGAAATGCACTAGATTTTTGAGCAATACAGCAGCACAACCCGACAATACTCCCACTACAACGCTTAGTATTATCACAAATCGGCGTTCAGGAATGTTACGAAGACGCCATTTCAGAAATTCCTTTTTTATATGTTGAAAGTCTATTTTCGACATGGTTGTTACGTAGCTTTGTTTACTCTATAAGTGTTTTGTTTATAATTTATTATTGTTAAAGATAAATATTCGTTTTAAGCCTCTTTACACTTGCAAAGTTACGAATTATTTTTTGTAGAGCCAAGAAAAAATATCGCTATATACTATCATTTTCTTCATACCCTATTGTCTATAGCTTCGTGATAGGGTGTGAAGGCTGTAATGATATATCGTAATAGAAGCAGTGTGGGAATATAAAAATCCCTCGTGATGTATTCAAAATTGCATTACGAGGGATTTTTATTTCTCTCCTGAGGTCTATATGTTTTCCTCAGGAGTGTGTTTGGTGATATACTACATGTACTATTTTTAGAAATTATTTATAATATATTTTCTTCTAAGTATTTCTTTAATTGAGATGGAGTTACTCCGTGGGTTATAGTACCTTCTCTTACATATGATATGGCACCCGTTTGTTCGGATACTATTACTGATATGGCATCCGACATTTCAGTTACACCAATGGCCGAGCGGTGGCGTAGTCCAAGGTTGGGGTTGATGGCAGAGTTCGACGATACCGGTAGTATGCAGCGGGCAGCTACTATTTTGTTGCCTTTCACTATTACGGCACCATCATGTAATGGAGTGTTTTTGAAAAAGATAGTCTCCAACAAAGCCGATGATACTTCGGCATCGATGTGTTCGCCACTTGCAATGATATCGTTGAGCTCGTTTTCCTGCATAAATACTATTAATGCACCCGTTAGGGAGTTCGACATATTGTTGCAGGCTTCTATGTAAGGCTCAAAGTTGACTTTCTTTTTTTGTGTCACACTTATTTTCCAAAACAAGAATCTTTTCTTTATGCCTATGAATGATTTGGTACCTAGTTGTAGTAGAAATCTACGTATTTCGGGTTGGAACACTACAACCAAAGCCAGCATACCCATACTTACAAATTGTCCTAAAAGGTCGGACAATAGCTTCATTTGCAATATGCTTACTATTTTCCAAATAGCATATATAACTATTATACCTATAAAGATACCCATAACGTTGGTACCCTTTACCAATTTATATATCTCGTAGAAAAGGTATGCCACCAAAAGGATATCTATTATATCAATTAGGTGTATTTCCGGAAATCCTTGTATTACAGTAAGTAAATTCATAATCTATGTTTATTTCTTTAGTTGTTCTATTATTTTTATTGTTTCTACAGCTTCTTTAACGTCATGAACGCGAATAAATTTTGCACCGTTCATCAAAGCGTAGGTATTTAACACTGTAGTGCCATTTAGTGAATTGTTTGCATCTGTACTCAATAAGTTGTATATCATCGATTTTCTGGATATACCCACAAGTAAAGGTTCTTTGAAAACAGAAAAATCTTTAAGATGTTTCATAATAGTGTAGTTCTGTTCCAATGTTTTGGCAAAACCAAATCCCGGGTCTATTATTACATCCTTCACTCCAAGGTAGTATAATTTGTCCAATTTTTCGGAGAAGTACATAATCATTTCCTTCATTATATCAGTATATTGTGTTTGGCTTTGCATTACTGAGGGCAACCCTTTGGTGTGCATAAGAATGTAGGGAAGTTGTAGTTGTGCCACAGTATTAAACATTTCTGTATCAAACTGTCCACCCGAAATATCGTTTATAATATCGGCACCTTCGTTGGCCACAGCCTTAGCTACCTCTGCCCAACAAGTATCTACCGATAGTATGGTGTCGGGAAATTCGTGTCGCAGTAGTTTTATTACGGGTACAAGTCGTTCTATCTCTACATCGGTAGGGATAAGTTCGGCACCCGGTTTCGACGATACGGCTCCTATGTCAATAATATCGCCCCCTTGCTCTATTATTTCCAACGCCCGTTGTACGATTGCTTTTTCGGAAGTGTATCGTCCACCATCGTAAAACGAATCAGTAGTGCAATTTAATATCCCCATAATCATTGGTTTCGACAGTGATAATAATTTTTTGCCAAAGCACATTGTTTTATCTGAAGAAAATTTCGTATCTTTGTTCATATTTTTGATGTAAATATATATTGTGTATTTAAGATATATTTATCGGAATGTCTGTTTGTTATCTTGATATTATTGATTGATGAATAATGCCGAGATACATACAAAAAGCACTACCGAAATAAAATGCGAAATTACAAATAAAGTTACAATAAAACCGAAAAAAATGAATAAAACTTCCGAACAGTTTGAAAATGAAATAGAAAAATGTCGTAAAGTTTTTGCCATGAAAGCCAAAGATTAT
>JAEIGA010020574.1_pt1 | contig 10058 bp, 4 predicted proteins | sample 9270691 | NCBI WGS metagenome assembly JAEIGA01 (sample SAMN17057246, study PRJNA624740) | gut metagenome | biome: biome; isolation source: fecal sample | host: Bos grunniens | place: China: Xizang | collected 2019
ATCATTTCTATTAGCTTTTTTTGCGTATATACGCAATTTTATCGACTGCAAAGGTACTACAAAAAATGCACATACGCAAATAAAGCGAGTATTTTTATTATTTCTATTAGCTTTTTTTGCGTATATACACACTTTTGTCGACTAGCACATTGTCCATATTGGCGTTCATAGTACAAAAAAACGCGACCCCGATGGAGTCGCGTTTTATATTTTATCCTTTTATCTTACGATTTGGGATTAGTCGTAAGTCGAGATTATTGGATATACTTTGTACTTATCGCCTTATTCCACTTAAGAAGAATATCAATATATGAATTTTACCCATTTATCTTTGCGTTTCATCTTCTTGAATGATGTATATTTGGCAATATACATATTTCCTTGTATGAACACATATGGTGGAAGTTCTACTTTCGTTTGTCCCTCACTGATTGGTTGTGACCACACTAAATGTCCTTGTATGTCGTAAACAAAGAGAGTAGCATCATTAAAGGTATGCGATAAATAGATAACATGCACATCTTGGTCATAGGTCATTTTTGTAGTATCTACTCCTATTGTCAAGTATTGTGAATCAAAAGGTTCTCCATTTAATGTAACAACACTTCTTGACTTGCTTGGAGCTGTAATATGTTCTTCGCATCCCTTATTACCATCTGTAGCTTGTAATTGGTAAGAATACTTACTATTAGGAGTTAATTCAGTAAAGACATAACTTGGACTCATAGTTCCTGCTGTTACCTCAATTCCCTGTTGAATATAATTTATTTTTTCATCACATGTAGCGGTAAAAGCATCCACAGCAGTTCCTTTACCACCAAGATCAATATACGATAAACGGAATTGTATATATTCCTTTTCAGCATCGTAGTCTTTTGTCAATATTTTTCGTTTTGTAGCACTTGTGACATAGAAAGTATCTTTTGTCAGCCAATCCTTACCATCTTGACTTGCCTCTAATAACAACATTCCCATTGTATCAACATCCGCCGTATAAGCATTTGCCCACAAAGAGACTTGAGTAACAGCAACAGGATAGAAGGGTGACACAATCATATCACCCGTATTTTTATAAAGCAAGGAACGCACACCATCTTTCTTGGCAGCAGTGGTAGTAGTTGTAATATTGCTTTGCCATCCTTCCTCTTTAATAGACTCTGCATTATCAAAATGCTCAAACCCTTGTACGAAATCAGTAGTACCCTCTGATGTTTCGTACAAACTAAGGAAATATGCTTCTGCATCTTTAACGGGTTTCCAACTTATTTCAAAAGAATATGGTGTGATATTCTTTTCCTCATTCAGTTCAGGTGTAGTTACATATGTAGGACGCGTTGCTATTCCACTGAGCGGAATAGAAGTCATACTTGTCCTTGTTTTCACCGTAATCAGCGATGTTTCTACTTCACATTTGCGTCTTTGCGGATTGTAACTCACATAGAAAGTAGCATCCATTTTTCCGTCTTCTCCTACTGTATCTTTCAGTGTTATAGAGCGTTTCCAATACGGACTTGTGCGTTGGTTTATTGCAGTGGTGTTATTGGTAATGTAGAAATTTCCTGATTTGGGAAGGTCAACTGTAGCAACTTCTCCTTCCGTTAAATTTTCGCCCACAAGACGAATGGAATATGCTTTCCAATTCTCAGGCTTATTATTATCATTTAATTGTGTTTCGATATACAACTCATTAGGAAGTGCAGAGAGGATACCATCGCCAGGTTTAACATACACAAACTCCAACACATTTCCCTTTTCACTAATATTATAAATAGTCTGATCACTGAGCAATGTATTATTATGGAGTTTTGGAACAAATGATGTTACTCCTCCCGTACCTGGATATGCATCCGATGGTGACGAATCTGATTTTCTTCCTGCAGCTTCTTCCAAGTGCATGCGCATCGGTTCACCATTATTTGGCGTATTATCCGTCCATGCTTTAGCACTATAATCAATATGCCAAGCCAGCATACCCTTTCCTGGCAGATATGCATCCCAACCTGTCCTTGTACGATATTCTATCATAAAAAACTCGTTAGGAGAAGGAGAATTTCCTATCAAATTATGTTCACTCGCAGCAATGAGATATGCCGAATTACTTTCAGTTAACGATTGCATTGTATAGATGCCCGGAGTTTTTAGTTGTTCAGGTTTGAGCCAGCCAAGATAGAATCGTTCATAACTACTATAAGTAGGAGGGGTATTGCCGTAATTATTGTAATTACCCGAAGCCATAATTGTCCATGCACCTACCGTGTATTTGCCGTAATTTGTGTCGTACCAATCTGGCAAACCTAACACATGACTAAACTCATGGCAAAAAGTGCCTACTCCACACATAACTTTTCCACCACTACCTTTCAATTCGGATGTACATGCATAGGTTGTAATTTGTTTTTTATCCAATACAATATTCTTATATTGAAGATTATGTGAGTGTGGCCAAATTGTATTCTCACTTGCTCCCTCCGCTTGATTATGCCCTGCATAGTAGAAAAATATATTATCCACTTTACCATCTCCATTGGTATCGTATTGAGAGAAGTCAACATCTTCATCTGCAAGTTGAACAGCTTCTATGAAAGCCGCATGTACATTTTTATCATGTGTATCTCCCACTTGTTCTCCATAGTATGCCACATCTTGGCTGAGTGTATATGGACCGTACACATCGAAATCTGGTTGGAAGACACTATCAGAACAAGCGATAAAATAGTCACGACAAGATCCAGTCGCATTATTATCACTATATCCAGACTGGTTCAAGAGATTGTGAAATGCTTGTTGTGTATATTGGAACTTAACATCTTTAAATTCTAACAATATCACCAAACTACGCGCACTTCCTTCGAGCGGGAAAGCTCCCAACATTTGCTTTTGTCTTATTTGTCTTCTTTGATTGATTTCTTCAACTTTGCTTTCAGTAGGGAATTGTCCACGAATAAGGTTACCCTCCATATCGGTTATGTAAGAGTGAAACTCATCACCATATTGGCGTACTTTTATCCATGAACCATCTTCTAATTGCATCATAAAAGGGGTAGGATCTGCCATCACGGCAAAAGCAGAAAGAGCAACAACATATGCTGCCAATAATAGGAATATCTTTTTCATTTTTGCATAATTATCTATTTCAGGGTGCAAAGTTACAAAAAAAATATCACATATGCAAATCTTTGCTGTTTTTATAACTAAAAAGTTTTACTTATAAAAACTTATAAAAAACATGAGAGAGCAAGCATATGCTCACTCTCTCTCGTTTCTATTGAATTAAGGGATTACTTATTTCTTGTGGAAAGTCTTGTTATCCTTATTACCTTTGAACTCTGGCATCTCTTTGTGGTACTTAGCCATGTTACCAATTGTGTACTTGCGTGCAGAAGCAGCCTCTTCATCAGATTGTGTTTCCCACAAGCCATTCACATCAAATACGCGATTGATAGTAGAGTAGTCATATGGTTTAACGAGTTGGATCTCTCCGCCTTGACCCTCAACAAAGGTACTCTCATAGTGCTCCATATCCACTGCATAGCCATAGAGGCGGTCTTGAGCTGTAATATTAGCCCATGTAACATCAGCAGCGAACATTGCAGGGATTTCCTCACCTGTCTCAGCATCTACATCTGGATCTAAGAAAAGGAGACGGTTGATGTGACCAGAATAGAGTGCATAGTCCAAATCCAATCCTGAAGTACTATTTTGTCCAATCATAGCTCCCCATGTATATTGCGACATTTCGCCATATGCAACATTGATATCAAAGTCTTCTGGCAAAGAAGAAGAGTACATGGTTTGAACCCAATCGCCGTATGTTTCAACATCGATTTGACCAGCATCGCAAGTATATGGCAGATATTCACCATTGGTGTTTTCTACTTTAAAACCACCGCCACCAACATAGTATCCAATATACATCTCATCAGCAGGGTCTTGTACGCCTGTAATAATCCAGAATGGCACATTAGGGAACTCCATTACGAGTCCATCACCAGCAAAACCTACACCACTAACGAAGTTAGCATTTCCATCCCATGCATAAATAACTGTAATAGTATGCAATTTACATTCATACATCAAGCTATCGCCATCAAGGTCAAGCAAAGTATCCACAGCAGGCACTACAGGAGTGAATTCACCAAAGAGTCCGTAATCAAGTACATTAAACTCATCATAGAATGCATCAGCTGTAACAGTAACCAAGCACTCAGCAGTTTTGTCACCTGCCTTGGCTGTAATAACAGCAGTACCCTCTGCTAACGCAGAAACCATACCACCACCAGTTACAATTGCTACAGCATTGTCACTTGAAGCCCAAGTCACAGCAGTACCAGCAGGATCAACTGTAGCTTTAAGCATTTCTTCAGCACCAATAGAGAGTGTCAACTCTGTCTTGTCTAATGTAACTGAATTAACCAGATTAGTAGGTTCCTTTTGTTCTTGATTTTGTTCACAACCAACCAAGAATAGTGTTGCTAATGCAACTGCGATAAAACCAATCTTTTTCATGTTTGTGTTGTTTTAAATAATTAATAAATGATGTTAACTAATACTATAATTCTTATAGATTTATATTCGACTCTTAATTTTGCTTAACAGCCAATTCCGTTGTACTTCTGAGGAATGGGTTGTAATATTGCTCACCAGAAGGTATCTCAAATGTGAATTGTCTCATAGAACTTTCAGCATTTGGATCTGGAGTCTTGTTAGAGCGCTTGTGGTTGTCACCTAAAGAGACTTGTTTTCCGAAACGACGGAATGTTTGCAAGCCAAAACCTTCTCCCCAAAACTCAGTTCTCCAATTGTAACGAATTTCTTCCAGCAAAACTGTATTGTCGCTGAGTGAAGTTTTCCATGCTTCATAATCCGCAACTTTTTCTGGCAAAGTTCTTTGATCTGTAATAGCCAGCAAATACTTTTGTGCGTTAGCATTGTCATTTATTCTGCAATATGCTTCAGCAGCAATGATGTATGCCAACTCTGTACGCATATATACATTATCGCACAACCAGTCACGATCAATCTCCTCTGCTTTAGGTTTACGCTTGTAATTATTCTTTTGCTTAGCAGCAGGGCTATAGAATTTGCCATCAGGCGCATATTGACATTCTTTAGTTGCCTCATAGATGTTATTGAACCAATATTGTCGAGCATCCCATTTCTTATCTTTGATTGATTTCAACAGGAGTTCATCAATACCTTTAATATCTCCAGCCCATGCATATGAATAGGAGAATATATCAACTTGTCCGAAGAAAGAACCGAGTGCTGTAGTTGTCTCTACACTCACATCTTGTCCCCACACCCAGTTGTTGTTTGCAACATCGGCAAAACCAGTTGTCAAAAGTTGACTATAAGGCAACAGGGTATGTGTGGTGTTGTTGATAAATTCCTCTGCATATTTAGCAGCATTTTCATTATCTCCTTTGTTTAGATAGAGGTAAGCAAGGGTGAGTCGTGCTACATCGCTATTCATTTCGTGTTTGATAGTACGCACCATTCCCTCATTTTCCAATATATCAAAGTAGTAAATTGCATCTTTAAGGTCACTTTCTGCTCTTCTGTAAACATCCTCTGCACTTGAGAGAGGTGCACCAATGATAGTATCTGCTTCAGTTACTTCCTCTGTATAAACAGGCACACTCATATAATCATCAAGCGTATATCCTTGAGTAATTATTTGTTCAGGCGTATAGCAGAACCATTTTTGCAAATTAGCATATGCCCATCCACGCATCGCCAACACCTCTGCATAATAGAAGAACGACTCTGCATTCGCAAGAACAGTATCCACTTCCATAAGCCCCTCTTTTCCGACTTGTGCATGTACCGCATTAATAGCCTTGTTTGTCAGTCGAATAATGTCATAATAGTATGACCAAAGATAAGCGCGTCGTGCATAACTTTGACCCAACTCATCCGAATAGAACCAGCCATAATTCTGTGTTGTCATCGCCATATCGCCACATGTCAGGTCGCCATACATATCAATAGAGCGTTGTCCAAACACATCGTGATCTCCGTACTGATACATCATGGCATATACACCCATGACAGAACCTTTAAGTACTCCGTCCATGTTTTGATATTGCTCTTCGGTAATAGTACTACCTCCTGGCTGTTGGTTAAGCCAGTTGTCGGAGCAAGAGGATAACAAGACTGCAATTGTTAATCCAATAATATATAATGTCTTTTTCATATCAATTAATTTTAATAAGTTATACTCTATTTTACTACTACTTTTTTATTAGAACGATAATTTAACACCTCCCATAATGGTAGAAAGTGGACTATATGCGTGTGTATCAGAGCTACCAGTAAATGAGGTCATTGGGTTATAACCTTTGCGTGCAGTAGCGATAGCAAGGTTATTAGCCGATACATACAAGTTCAAACGATTGAGTTTGATTTTCTCAATCAGTTTCTTTGGGAAGTTATAACCTACTTGAATGCTATTGAGCGAGAAATATGAGTTGCTTGTTAAGAAACGAGTAGATGCCGTATTCGCATACTGGTCAAACTCACCTCCTCCGTTACTAAGTCGAGGAATATCCGTATTCTTATTCGTTTCAGTCCAAGACTTTCTCATGTCCACATGCCAGTTGTGTTTGCCGACTTGATCATTAGCCATAAGGGCGAGGTATGTATAGTCATATCCATAACCGCCGATACGATAACTTGTTGCTATATCAAGTGTTACACCATATGCCTCCAAAGAGATACCCAATCCACCATCTAAGTCTGGCAAATAAGATTTGTTAACATATCGAAGTGTACCATAAGATAACGCATCGCTTGTTGTTGTAGCCACCAAGTGTCCTTCTGCCTCTGGGTGCTCTTGCAGATATTGATAGAGTGAAGAAATATAATTATAAGATTGTACTCCATTCTCATCAATGTAAGCTTGTCCGAGTCCTCCAAATCGGTCATCGTAGTATGCCTCATACAATGCATTACCCGTCTCAGCGTCCACACCTGCATACACATAGGTATAGTGATCATACATAGAGTGTCCTAATGACATCGCACCATTCATAATCATGCGTACAGGATTGCCATTTTCATCCGTATAGTCAACAGGCATTTGGAGCATTTTATTCTTGTAGTGTGCACCATTGAAACGGATATCCAACTTCACATTACGCTCATTAACGGCATGAACTTTGAATGTAAATTCAACACCTTGGTTCATCATTTTAGCATCGTTGGTAGGAACACTGCTATATCCTAAAGAAGGAGCTACTGCGCGGCTAAAGAGCATATTGTCAGTCACCTTGTAGAAATAGTCGAGTTCCATATCTACCCATTTGCCAAAAGAGAGCTCAAGACCTAAGTCCGTAGTATTGGTGCGCTCCCAAGTTAGTTCTGGGTTACCTTTTCCTGCCCAAATGTATGCAATTTCATCGTTTACATTTTGAATAGTGTATAAATCGGTGTAAGCATACAACGAACTTATTTGGTTACCAAGCACACCCCAAGAAAGACGGAGCTTACCATTTTTGAGCCATGATATACCACTCATAAATTCCTCGTTCGTGAACGACCATGAAGCACCTACAGAACCAAAGTGTCCCCAACGATGTCCTGGAGCATAACGCGAAGAACCATCCGCACGGTAGTTAGCTGTGATACCATACTTTTCTGCATACATGTATGTAGCAGAAGCGAGGTAAGAGTCCATAGTAAATCGAGAGGTATTACCCTCAATGCTCTGCATTTGTATAGCATTACCCAACTCAAGGCTTTCACCATCGGCGAGATTGGATTTGTAGCCATATACATACGACTCGTTATACATGTATGTTTCGTGTCCTGCAATAGCTCGTATGCTATGATCTCCAATCGTTTTGTTATACTCAAGCAATTGTTGTGCAGAGAGTGTTAATAAATTAGCAGATTGCTGTGCTATGCGTCCCAATCCAGCAGCATCACCATACCATTTATTTGTAAGATTTGAATAAAGATTATTATAGTAGTGAGTACCAACAGTAACTATCAATTTCAAGTCTTTATAGAACTTAAATTCGAAACTTGCTTTTGCGTCAAGAGAGTTCTGCACTTGTCTCTCTTTATCCACAAGGAGTGCACCCGCAGGATTGATACCCATACCAAATGAACGACCGATGGAATTACCAGCAAGGTCGGCATCTCCGTAGTCATATGCAGGACCACCTGTACGAGGGTCAATAGCAATATTACCCTCTGAATCACGCAAATATACAGGATAAATAGCAGGAATAGCATTCACATAATAGAAACCATTGTTCATTGCACCATCACCATCTTGGTTAGGAGCGTTGAAACTGGTATATGAATACGCAATATTCAAGTTCGCCTTGAGCCATTTCTTAGGTTGGTAATCAAGGTTCGAACGCACATTGAAACGGTCAAAGTCTGACCCTTGATAATATCCCTCATCTTTAAGATAACCAAATGAAGTATAATAGCTAAGTTTCTCTGTACCACCGTGCAGTTTCACACTTGCTTCTGCTTTTTGTCCAACACGGAAGATAGCATCTTTCCAAGACTCCAAATTCTCATAACCAGGACGACGATTAGCCGTAGGATCAAATGTAGGATTCAATTGACCATAATTATCGAATGGCATAATCAACAACGATCCTTTGCGATCCCACAAATTGTAATAAACAGGCAATCCACCTTGAGAATAAAGTGTATTATTAGCCGACTTGATTGAATTGCTCTCGCTTTGAGTTTTCTCTACACGATAGTAGTTATAAAGACTTTGCCATGACAATGCAACATACTCTTCTGGGCTTGTGATAACATCATACAGAGGAAGAAGACGCATATTTGCACCATATTTCACATCTACATCAATCTTGCCCTCCTCGCCAGAGTTACCCTTCTTGGTAGTAATCACCACCACACCATTCGCGCCACGCGATCCGTAGAGCGAAGTAGCAGTAGCATCTTTCAAAATAGTAGTAGAAGCGATATCACCTGGATCAATAGAAGAGATGTCACCATCGTATGTCACACCGTCTACCACATAAAGAGGTTGTGTATTTCCATTCAATGAACCAACACCACGCACAACAATGGTAGCATTGGTACCAGGTTGACCAGAAGTATTTACCACTTGCACACCTGCGACCTCACCAGCAAGTGCTTTAGAAATCTCAGTAGCATTCTTTTTGTCAATAGCCTCAGCATCTACTGCTTGAGCAGAACCAGCGAAACTACCTTTAGACACATTACCATAACCAGTAACGACAACCTCTTGAATCATCTCGGTAGCCTCATGAAGCACCACCTTCACATACGATTGAACTGGCACCTCTTGGGTCTTCATACCCACAAAACTAACAACTAACACCTTAGCGTCATCAGCGACCTCCAAAACGAACTCGCCATCATAGTCAGAAATTGTACCAACAGACGAACCCTTCACCATTACACTCGCACCAATAACTGGCTCGTTGTTAGCATCCAAGACTACTCCGCTAACTTGTTTCGCAGCCAACATCGAAAGACTTACGAAACCTAAAACCAAAAGCGTAAAAATCTTTTTCATTATTTATGTATTTTTGAATTAATATACTAATATCCCTTCCCGCACCAACCAAAAATCTACTACTATTTCAGCAAAGATACGAAAAAGTCGCGCAAAATTACAACTTTTTTTCGAAATATGCAAATATTTCTCTCAAAAAATACAAAAAAATATGTTTTATAGCATATTTATCAACAGTCAACAACTTACTTTACTCCATTTTTAACGGCGAATTGGCGAATAAAAAAAACACACATTTATAAAAAACGCGCGCGCGTGGTAACATTTGAGGTTCCATTGGATTCGAATTTGCCTACAAAGTGATTCGAATAACTAACTTATCACTAACTTATCACTAACTTATCACTAATATACAGCTAATAATTAGACAGACACGGGACACTGAAAAGTGAAAGACGAAAAGTGAAAGGTGAAAACTAAAAACAAAAGGGAACTATATACATGTTGACACTTACTATCTCCTTGCCCTGACGGGCAGAAATCTAAATAAATCTTTTTGCCACGCTACAGCCACGCTTTTACA
>JAEIGA010020575.1_pt1 | contig 10058 bp, 7 predicted proteins | sample 9270691 | NCBI WGS metagenome assembly JAEIGA01 (sample SAMN17057246, study PRJNA624740) | gut metagenome | biome: biome; isolation source: fecal sample | host: Bos grunniens | place: China: Xizang | collected 2019
CATCGGCATCGGTCATGATGATAATCTTGTCGTAGCGCAACTTCTCGAGGGTCAAGGCCTTGCTGTCCTCCGCAGTACCGATAGATACGCCCAACGCCGTCAACATATTCTTGATCTCCTCGTTCTCCCACATGCGGTGCTCCTGTGCCTTCTCGACATTCAAAATCTTACCACGCAAGGGCATGATAGCCTGGAAGTTGCGGTCGCGGCCCTGCTTTGCAGTACCACCCGCAGAGTCACCCTCGACGAAGAAAATCTCGGCGATAGAGCGGTCGCGGCTTGTGCAGTCGGCCAACTTACCTGGTAGGCCCGCACCCGACAATACGGTCTTGCGCTGTACGGCCTCGCGAGCATTACGCGCTGCATGGCGTGCCTGGGCAGCAAGGATGACCTTCTGCACGATGGCCTTGGCATCCTTGGGGTTCTCCTCGAGGTAGTTGCTCAACGCCGCAGACATCGCGCGGTTCACAGCACCCGCAACATCGTCGTTACCGAGTTTTGTCTTGGTCTGACCCTCGAACTGAGGCTCTGCAACCTTAACCGAAACAACCGCCGTAAGACCCTCGCGGAAGTCGTCACCATTGATGTCGAACTTCAACTTCGCAAGCATGCCACTCTCCTCGGCATACTTCTTAAGCGTACGCGTGAGCGCAGAGCGGAAGCCCGTAAGGTGGGTACCACCCTCGATAGTGTTGATGTTGTTAACATAGGAGTGTACGTTCTCCGAGTATGAGTCGTTGTACTGCATAGCCACCTCCACGGGAACGCCGCCCTCCTCGGTGTCGAGGTAGATGATGTTCTCGATAATGCGCTGGCCGCGTGTGGCGTCGAGGTACTCGACAAACTCCGAGAGGCCATGCTCCGAGTAGAAGTGGTCCGAGAGCGAGTTGCCCTCCTCATCCTTCACGCGGTGGTCGGTGAGTGTGAGGTGGATACCCTTATTCAAGAACGCCAACTCGCGGAGACGGTTCGCAAGGATGGCATATTTGTACTCTTGAGTAAGCGAGAAAATCTCGGCATCGGGTTTAAATGTGATTGTAGTACCGCGGTCCTCGCAGTCGCCAACAATCTCCACCTTCGACGTGGGAGCACCCTTCGAGTAGGTCTGCTTGTAGATTTTGCCGCCACGGTGAATCTCTGCGATAAGGAGCGTAGAGAGCGCGTTAACGCACGATACACCCACGCCGTGGAGACCACCCGAAACCTTGTAACTGCCCTTGTCGAACTTACCACCCGCGTGGAGCACGGTAAGCACAACCTCGAGGGCCGATTTGCCCTCCTTCTCGTGCCAGTCGGTGGGGATACCACGACCGTTGTCGCGTACCGAGATAGAGTTGTCCTCGTTGATAGTCACATAGATGTCGGTGCAGTAGCCAGCCAACGCCTCGTCGATAGAGTTGTCCACAACCTCATAAACAAGGTGGTGTAGACCCTTCTCGCCAATATCGCCGATGTACATCGCGGGGCGCTTACGCACAGCCTCCAAACCCTCGAGGACTTGGATATTCGACGCTGAATACTCCTCCTCGTGTTTCATTACTTTTTCCTGTTCGGTGCTCATATGATATTCTTTGTTTATATTTTCAATATAAAGGTCACTCGCATAAAACGCACAAAGATAGGAATAAAAAATGGAATTGCAAAATATCTGGCGCGAAAAAGTCAGGCTCCGTGTGTGAAAAAGTGGACTAAAACGCGCAGTCATCATCCCATGCCGCCGTACTCTGGGTGGGTTAAAACGCGCAGTCATCATCCCATGCCGCCATGCTTGCGTGGGGTTTCACCTCGGGGAACATGTCACTTGCGTGGGGTTTCACATCGGGGAACATGTCGCCTATGTGTTGCCATAGCGGTGTGTGGGGCGCAGTCTCGGATGTAGTTGCGGTCTCGCGAGTGGGTGCATCGCTCGGCGTAACCTCTGATTCGCTCGGCGTAGGCTCGGATGCCTCCTCGGATGCCTCCTCGGTCTCGCTCTTATCACACTTTATCACATTAATAACATCACCCCCACCCCCTGTTATTTTGTTATTTTGTGATTTTGTTATTTCGGGCAGTTGCACCATACGCCCATCGACAACAAGGCTGCCCTTGCTTATCAGTCGCTGAACTTGCATGGCCGCAGTGCTTTGTTTAAGATGCTGTGTTTCAGTGAGTTTGCGTATAAGCGTAATTCGCTCTATCGCTCCGCCATACTCATCCTCAAGCAATGCTATGGCGGGGTGACGCTCGCTCGTTCCACCCTCCATGGGTAAGGGGCACACCTCGGGGATGCCCGCCTCGTTGATGGCAAATGCGAAGCGCTCGAAGGGCTCGTTACGGCAGAACTGAGGCTCCACAACCGAGGTCTCGCCAACGCGGTGCACGAAGAGTACGGTCTCGGCCTTGCGCTGAAGCGATGAGCCGAGGTGGCCACGCGCCTTGTCGCTACCAGGATTGGTGTGCAGTACGCACAATATGTGTGTCTCGGCAAGCGTGCTAAGTGCCATTAGTTCAGTCACTAAGGCATCGCTCTCCTCGAGGTCGTTGGTATTGCGCTGAAGGTCGGCAATGCCATCAATAACCACGAGGTCGTAGTGCATCAGGCGCATAGCGTCATACATGCGTTGCTTGCGCTCGTGGGGCGCTAACTCTCTGAGTGCGAGGGTTGTGAGGCGTGGCTCGGAGGGTAGGCCACCCATCTTCGCTCCCGTCATCTCGCTGATGCGGTCCACGACCTTGCGCACGTGCATCTCGCCCTGCTCCGTGTCCACCCACAACACATCCAAATTGTGGTTCTTATCCACTATTTGAAAGTTATTTAACTTGTTGTAGGGTATCGCCATCGCCGAAGCCACGAGGCCCGAGGTGAGGAAAGTTTTGCGCGACTTCGCCTCGCCACAGATGGCCGAGATGTTACCCACGGAGCAGATGCAACTGCCATTAATACTTACCAATGGTAGTACCTCGGGTAACGGCTTCGACATGTCGACGATGTAGGGCTCTACGCGCTCCTTGGCCATGTCGTACTCCATCTGCTTGAGTGCCTTAGTGATGTCGTCCGAGGTTAAAGGGTTTAACCCTTGTGTCGAGGGCATAGCTCCGCCCTCCAATGCTGTTAATTGGTTAATCATAGTAGTAGGATATTTATATTATTATTAGGGTGTATAGTCCCGTAACGTAGTGTGTGGGCGGTTGTTAGCGAGCAATGCAATACTATTATAACTACCTATGCGCTTTGCTTGCATATTGCACTATGCTTGCCATCTACTCATAATTACACTAACCCTTCCTCGCTGCAAATATACAATAATTGAAAGTGTTTGTCAAGTCTTTTGACTAATCGTTTTTTCTATACTTTTTAGAAAGCTCTGTGTGTGCTAACATGAAAAATCACAAAATCACAAAATCACAAAATAACAGGGGGTGTGGGTGTGTGATTAATGTTATTTCTTGTGATAAGTGGTCATTCTCGACCTCTCAATCAATAGCCTGAATGGGACGTACATCCAAGTACTACCCATCCAGTCTATTTTCATGTCGAGGCCAAGCCTAACCCCTTCTGACAAGAAATGGGGTCGTGGTGTTCCCGAATGTTACGTTGTCATAAGTTAGACAATCTTTGCCCTGTGCGCTTTGATATTTCACTTTTTTTGCTTATATTTGCGAGAATTTATCGCGTGCGTGCGTTATAAGTATGTACGCATACGTGCGCAATAAACACCAAAACCAAAGTGTAAATAATTGTAAAACAACTGAATAAAAAACTATGGAAAACTTGCAGAAACTAATTGACACGATAGTTGAGGCCATCGACGATAAGAAGGGTAAGGGCATCGTTTCGCTCGATTTGTCAGGATTTGACGGCGCCATTTGCTCGCATTTTGTGGTCTGCCACGCCGATTCTACAACCCAGGTGGATGCCATCTCGGGCGGTATCGAGGACAAGGTATTCGAGGTTATGGGCGAGTGGCCCATGCGCGTGGAGGGCCGTCAGAACGCCTTCTGGGTGGCCATGGACTACAACGATGTCATCGTGCACATCTTCCAGACCGATATGCGCGAGTACTACCGCTTGGAGGAGTTGTGGGCAGATGCGCCCATGAAGCGCTATGAGTTTGGTGACTAACGAGGCGAATAGAGGTAAGTGTAACACGAAAGATAGTACGAAATAAAAGATGGCGCAAACAAATAATCGCCCCACCCCAAGGCCACGCTTCAACTTCATGTGGTTTTGGGCGGTGGTGGCTATAGGCATTGTTGCCTATGCGTTTTTTAGCGAGCCGAGCAGCGCTCCCGTCAGGGGTGACTGGCAGATGGTCAAGGAGCTTGTCGAGGGTGGCTCGGTCAAGCGTATCGAGGTCATGGACCACGAGAAGATGAGTGTCTATCTGCACAAGGAGCACGCGGACTCACTCGTTAAAGAGGACCCCTTTAAGACGATGCCCCGCTCGGGTGCACAGATTGTCTTCACGTCGCATGGCGATGCCAAACTCTTTAGCGAGGAGTTGGCGGCAGCCGAGGCAGTGGCTGTGGAGCAAAACCCTGAGCATGAGGCCGTTAAGGTCGTGTGGAAGCGCACCGAGAAGGGTCTTTGGGACCATATATTGGGCTTCTTGCCATGGTTGATTATGCTCTTCATCTTCTTCTTCATCTTCCGCTCGATGACTCGTGGCGCAGGTGGTGGCGCAGGTGGTGGCATCATGAATGTGGGCAAGGCGCGCGCGCAGATGTCCGACAAGAATAATAAGGAGCGCGTGACGTTCAAGGATGTCGCGGGCTTGGAGGAGGCCAAGATTGAGATTATGGAGATTGTGGACTTCCTCAAGAACGCTAATAAATACAAGGAGTTGGGCGCAAAGATTCCCCGCGGAGCACTTCTCGCGGGCCCTCCAGGAACGGGTAAGACCCTCTTGGCGAAGGCCGTTGCGGGCGAGGCAAATGTCCCCTTCCTCTCGATTTCGGGCTCGGACTTCGTTGAGATGTTCGTGGGTGTGGGTGCTTCGCGTGTGCGCGATTTGTTCGACCAGGCGAAGAAGGTCGCACCATGTATCGTCTTTATCGACGAGATTGACGCCATCGGCCGTGCGCGAGGCAAGAACTCGGGCTTCTCGGGTAACGACGAGAGGGAAAACACTCTAAATCAGTTGCTTACTGAGATGGATGGCTTCCAGACTAACGCTGGAGTTATCGTCTTGGCGGCTACGAACCGCGTGGATATTTTGGATAAGGCGCTTATGCGTGCTGGTCGCTTCGACCGCCAGATTGAGGTGGGGCTTCCGGATGTCAAGGAGCGCAAGGAGATATTCGAGGTGCACCTCAAAAAGTTGAAACTTGACAAAAAACTCGACCGCGATTTCCTCGCCAAGCAGACCCCAGGCTTCGCGGGTGCCGACATAGCAAATGTGTGTAACGAGGCGGCGCTCATCGCTGCGCGTCACAACCACAAATATGTCATGCAGGAGGACTTCCTTGCCGCTATCGACCGCATCGTGGGAGGCTTGGAGCGTAGAAATATGCCTATGACTGCCGAGGAGCGCCGCTCTACGGCAATACATGAGGTGGGCCACGCTACGGTTATGTGGCGCTTGCAGAACTGCGACCCCGTCTTGAAGGTTACGATTATCCCTCGTGGCCGCTCGTTGGGTGCTACATGGTACCTGCCCGAGGAGCGCGTAAACCACAATGTCGAGCACTTCATGCACAAGATGGCGGGCTTGCTTGGTGGTCGCATCGCGGAGCAGGAACTCATGGGCGTAACCTCTACGGGTGCTATCAGCGACCTCGAGCGCACATCAAAGACCGCATACGCCATGGTGGCGTACTACGGCATGAGCCCCAAGGTTGGTAACATCAGCTACTATGACGCTACGGGCAGCCGCGACACCTTCACCAAGCCCTTCTCGGAGCAGACCGCGCAGATGATTGACGAGGAGGTGCGCCGCATTGTTGACGAGGTTGTTGCCATGACGCGCGAGATTATCCTCACCGAGCGCGAGAACATCGAGCGCATCGCGGATGTGTTGCTCGAGAAGGAGACCATCTTCTCGGAGGATATCGAGGCGGTGTTGGGTAAGAGCGCACAGCAGATTGCCAAGGAGGCCCTCGAGGCAAAGAACGCTGCCGAGGCGGAGGCTACTGCGGAGGCTACTGCGGAGGCTACTTCGGAGGAGAACACTGAAATTAAGTATGTAATTGAGCCTACGGCCGACACGGCTGACAAGGCTGAGTAAACGATAGAAGCGTATGAGTGATAAGATGCGAAATCTCATTGTGCGCACCATAAGTGGTGTGGTATTGTTGGGCATTGTGCTAGGTGCTGCCTATGGCGGCAAGTATGCCTACGCCTGTTTCCTGCTGTTTATTCTTGTAGTCGGCATGCGGGAGTTCTTCAACATTGCTGCGGCTACGGGTGCCAAGCCCCACCGCACACTCGGTCTTGCTGCGGGTATCGTACTCTTTATCACCTGTTTCTGCATCTATGAAGGCTACGTTGAGCATATGTCCAGCGCCTCGAGTGTGGATATGCTCATTGCAGGTGTGCTCTACTTCACGGTGCTCATACCCTTGTGCTTCGTAGTGGAGCTCTTCCACGACTCGGAGACGCCATTGCGCAATGTTGCAACTACGATTATGGGCATCTTCTATGTGGCATACCCCATGTCGCTGATGCTCTTTGTCCCCGTTCTCATCACTGGCGAGTGGAGCCCCGAGGCCTTCCTCTTCTACCTATTTATAGTATGGGGTAACGATGTCTTTGCCTACCTTGTGGGCATCACCCTCGGCAAGCATAAGATGGCACCACGCATCTCTCCGAAGAAGTCGTGGGAGGGCTTTGCTGGTGGCATCGTGGGCGCTATGGCTATGGGTGCTCTTGGCTCCTATGTCGTGGGTGGTCACCTCGGTATGTGGCTCGGCTTGGCCGTTGTTGTTGCCATTACGAGTGTCTTTGGCGACTTTGTGGAGTCGATGTTCAAGCGTGAGGCGGGTGTTAAGGATTCGGGCAAGATTATCCCTGGCCATGGCGGTATCCTCGATAGGTTCGATGCGCTGCTCATATCATCACCCTTTGCCTTTGCCTACCTCGTGGGTGCATCTATCCTTATTGAAATGTAAACTAACTAACCTAAAACTACCATAATATGAAGATTAATAAGGAGGGTTATATCATTATATCTGTTACGGGCGCCATATGTGTTGCCTTGTGGCTGTTGGCGTTCTTCTTCATCAAGCCCATGGTTGATATATATCTATGGATATTCGGCGCGCTGCTTGTGATTTTCTGGCTCTTTGTCATGGCCTTCTTCCGTCAGCCCCGCCGTGTGCAGATTCACGATGATGAACTCATCTTCTCGCCCTGCGATGGCCGTGTGGTTGTTACGGAGGTCGTTACCGATGATGAGTACCTCACTGGCGAGATGCTTCAGGTCTCTATCTTTATGTCGGTAACGAACGTGCACATGAACTGGTTGCCCGTGGGTGGCGAGGTGGAGTACACCAAGCACCACCATGGCCGCTTCCTCGTGGCATGGCATCCCAAGTCATCTACCGAGAATGAGCGCACTACGACTGTTGTCCGCCTCAAGGATGGCCGTAAGGTGCTTATGCGCCAGATTGCAGGCTTCGTTGCCCGCCGCATCGTCAACTACATGAAGCCAGGCAAGACGGTTAAGCAGAATAGCGTCATGGGCTTCATCAAGTTTGGCTCGCGTGTCGACTTGCTGTTGCCCAAGGATTCGGAGTTGTTCGTCGAGATTGGCGACCCCGTAATCGGCTCGCAGACACCCATCGCGCGCCTCAGCCGTAAGAAGTAGGGGCGAGAGAGTTAACCTTTTCCATAATGACAATAGCCATGAATACAGATAAGATTATCAAGGGCCTTGCTACGCTTATCATCGTCGCTGCCGTTCTTGCCGTGCTCGGCTACTTGTGGCATGTCGTTGTCTATGTTGCTTCGGCCGCCATCCTCGCAATCTTGGGTCGCCCCCTTGTTCGTGTCATATCCTCGACAACGCTATTCCGTAAGCGAATTTCGCGTGGCGTGGCTGCTGCTGTTACGCTTGTTGCGATATGGATTATTGCGGGATGCCTCTTGGCACTCTTTGCGCCCTTGGTGCTGAACAAGGCCTACGAACTCGCGAACCTCGATTGGAGTGCCATCACGCAGATGGTGCGCCAGTGGTTTATTGATGTCGAGGTGCTCATTGAGAAGAGCCTGCCCATAGATGTCCCCAGCCTCGAACTCATGCTCAAGGATAGGGTGTGGAGCCTCTTCACGCCCGAGATGCTGGAGGGTGTTGCGGGCTATGTGCTTAGTGCCGCCATCGCCTTCTTCTCCATCTCGTTCATTACGTTCTTCTTCTTGCGCGAAGATGGCCTGTTTTATAAGAGTGTGGCGTTGTTCTTCCCCGATAAGTATCACGAGAATGTCTACCGCGCGCTGGACTCCATCACGAAGCTCCTTTCGCGCTACTTCGCGGGCTTGCTTGTCGAGAGCCTTATGCTTATGACCATCATCTCGGTCGTTATGATACTCTTCGGCATGGAGGTTAGCGATGCCCTGATTATCGGCTTGATTATGGGTGTTATGAATGTTGTGCCCTATGCTGGTCCCGTTATCGGTGCCTCGATTTCGGCGCTGTTGTCCATGCTTGCACCCATCGATGGCAACATACTCTTCACGGTTGCGGTGCTTATGTCGACCATCATCGTTATCAAACTTATTGACGACTTTATCATTCAGCCTACGCTCTACTCGGAGCGTGTTCAGGCGCACCCCTTGGAGGTGTTCCTCGTAATCCTTGTAGCGGGATATATCGGTGGTGTGTGGGGTATGCTCTTGGCCATCCCATTGTACACCATCCTCAGAGTCTTTGCACGCGAGTTCCTCTCGGAGTATAGCATCGTGCAGAAGCTCACTAACCAAATGACTAAATAACAACTATGATAGATATTCAAGCGGAGGTGGTTCATGGCCGTAAGATTGGCCGCGCGTTGGGCTTTCCTACGGCAAACATGAGCCTCGAGGGGTATAAGGATATTGAGCGTGGTGTATATCGCTCAACAGTGGAGATTGACGGCATTCGCTATCGTGCTATGTCGAATGTGGGCATACGACCCTCGGTGGGTGGCAAGGAGTTATTGCTGGAGACCCATGTCATCGACTTCTCGGGCGACCTCTATGGCCGTGTGCTATGTGTCACGCTCGAGGAGAAGTTGCGCGACGAGAAGCGCTTCTCATCTATCAGCGACCTCAAGGAGCAGTTGCAGCGCGACTACGCCATCTGCGCCGGCAAGTAATACCTATTGTATAGTATGACCATCAGGGCTAACTGCAAGATAAACCTCGGCCTCTTCGTTACGCGCAAGCGCGAGGATGGCTACCACGAGTTGCAGACCGTTATGCTCCCCGTCAGCGAACTCTACGATGTTGTGGATGTTGAGCGTATGGAGGGCTCGGATGTGCATTTCGAGGGTAAGGGCATCGAGGTGGACTGCCCCGCGGAGAAGAACTTGTGTGTGCGTGCTGCGCGCCTGATGCAGGAGCGCTATGGCGTTGGTGGCATCAGCATAACGCTCGATAAGCGCGTGCCCTTTGGCGCGGGACTTGGCGGTGGCTCGTCGGATGCTACGGCTGTCGTTGTGGCTGTGAATGAGATATATAGCCTCGGCTTGGATAAGCCCACGCTGGCATCGTTGGCTGCGGAGTTGGGTAGCGACACCCCCTTCTTTGTCTACAACACCCCGCAGTTGTGTGAGGGCCGTGGCGAGATTATGTCGCCCGTGGATGTCAATTTGAGTGGTCTGTGGCTGGCGGTTGCGAAGCCCATGAACGAGGGCGTATCCACGAAGGAGGCCTACTCGGGTATCAAGCCCAAGATGCCCTCGGCGTGCCTTACGGCGCTGCTAAAGAGGGACAAGAGCGAGTGGCAGGGTAGCGTGTTGAACGACTTCGAGCCACATATCTTCGCTGCGCACCCCACGATTAAGGCGCTGAAGCAGAGTATGTTGGATGCGGGTGCAGTGTATAGTGCCATGTCGGGCTCGGGCTCTGCGGTCTTCGGACTATTTAGCGAGCGACC
>JAEIGA010020576.1_pt1 | contig 10058 bp, 8 predicted proteins | sample 9270691 | NCBI WGS metagenome assembly JAEIGA01 (sample SAMN17057246, study PRJNA624740) | gut metagenome | biome: biome; isolation source: fecal sample | host: Bos grunniens | place: China: Xizang | collected 2019
AAAGTGGAACATCGAGAATGCGTAACCGCCATAGAAAGTCTGCTTATCGTCAAAATAATAACGACCGGCAGAGAGAACACGGAACTTTTCGCGTGAATAGTCGGAATACATACCGCACCAATCTATCGATGCCTCGACATAGCCTCGCTCGCCACGGTATTGTCCCATAACACCACGTACGCGGTTATCATAGAAGCGGCTTGCCTCGCTCATAATCAAGTTGGAGTAATCACCTACCATTCGCTCGCGAGGGAATATACCGGCATAAGCCGACACCTTCTGCGATGCAAACTGATAGTAAAGCTGAGGCTTCACCTCCGAGAGGAAATCCACCTCATCGCCAAAGTCTGCCAACAAATCCACTCCGACAACTACCCTATTCTTCTCGTTCCACTTCAGTCCCACCTGAGGCGTAAGACGAGCAGAGAAGAGTGTCTGCGACTCATCGTACTTGCACGCAGAGTACTCCCGGTTGTCGAAATATGTATCAAAATCGACACCCCACACAAGACGCAAATCCTCCTGTGCAGAGACATTTGTAACAGCAAAAATTGCCACCACAAGCATCACGATATGTCGCAAAACCGATTTCATCGCCAAATTCTATGATTTAAGATTTGCAAAGTTAATGTTTTTCTTGTGATTTGTGTTATATTTGCCACTATAAAATAAGGTAGAAATGAGAAAAATAACCAATGAGGAGCTACATCGCCCCACCGCAGAGCAGTTTGCACAGATGAAACGCATACCCGTAGTTGTCGTTTTGGACAATGTTCGCTCGGCACACAACATCGGAGCATTCTTCCGTACGGGCGACGCTTTTGCTGTGGAGAGCATAGCTCTGTGTGGTATCACAGCCACCCCACCCTCACGCGACATTCATAAGTCGGCTCTCGGTGCGGAGCTGACCGTCAAGTGGGAGTATTTTGCCACAACTGCCGAGTGCGTTGCAAAACTCAAAGCCGAGGGCTACCACATCCTTGCTATAGAGCAGGTCGAGGGAGCTACGATGCTTGACGAGTTGGAGGTGGCAACCGACAGACGATACGCCCTGGTCTTTGGTAACGAGGTGATGGGTGTTGAGCAGGAGGTTGTCGATATGTGCGACGGAGCGATAGAGATTCCTCAGATAGGCACAAAGCACTCGCTTAACGTATCGGTGGCGGGAGGAGTTGTTATTTGGAACTTTTTTGAAGCACTCAAGCAAGAGGTTTGCAATATCTAAAGAGGGTAAAATTTTAATTCCAAATATTTTTAACTACATTTGTCGGAAATAACCTAACTTTATAAAGTAAAAAGAGATGTCAGTTGCAGGTTCAGTCAGAGCAGTTACGACTCTGCGTTTAACAGAAATGAAACAGCGTGGCGAGAAAATCGCTATGCTCACATCATACGATTATTCAACAGCAAGGATTGTCGATGCCGCAGGTATTGACGTAATACTCGTGGGCGACTCGGCTGCCAACGTGATGGCGGGATATGAGACAACACTGCCTATCACGCTCGATATGATGATTTACCACGCTCGCTCAGTGACACGCGGTGCAAAGCGTGCATTGGTTGTGGTAGACCTCCCATTCGGAACATATCAGGGTAACTCGAAGGTTGCTCTCGACTCGGCTATCCGCATTATGAAGGAGACCGAAGCCGACGCAGTGAAGATGGAGGGCGGCGAGGAGATTATCGAGTCGGTACAGCGTATTATCTCGGCAGGTATTCCTGTAATGGGACACCTGGGCCTCACTCCACAGTCTATCCATAAGTTCGGCACATACAATGTAAGAGCCAAGGAGGAGGCAGAGGCTGCTAAGCTAATCCGCGATGCCCACCTGCTGGAGGAGAACGGCTGCTTTGCTGTAGTATTGGAGAAGATTCCCGCAACACTCGCTACCAAGGTTTCGCAGGAGTTGCACATACCTACAATAGGTATCGGTGCCGGCAGCGGAACAGATGGTCAGGTGTTGGTTGTACACGATATGCTGGGTATCAGCAATGATTTCTCACCTCGTTTCCTGCGTCGCTATGCCGATTTGCACGGCGTGATGAGCAAGGCTATATCAAACTATGTAGAGGATGTGAAGAGTTGCGATTTCCCTAACGAGAAGGAACAATATTAAACGCAATGCGTAGATTAGTCATAATACCAACCTACAACGAGATAGACAACATCTCGGCTATGATTGACAAGGTATTCTCCTTGCCAATAGAGTTTGATTTGCTTGTCATCGATGACGGCTCACCCGACGGCACTGCTGCCGTTGTCAAGGAGCGTCAAAAAGAGTTTCCCAATCGTCTGCATATCGTGGAACGCGAGGGAAAATTGGGTTTAGGAACAGCTTACATTGCCGGCTTCAAGTGGGCATTGGAGCGAGATTATGACTATGTGTTCGAGATGGATTGCGACTTCTCGCATAACCCCGATGACTTAGTTCGCCTATATGAGCGTGCCGAAGAGGGTTACGATGTTGTTGTCGGCTCGCGTTATATCAAGGGTGTGAATGTGGTAAATTGGCCTATGTCGCGTCTGCTGATGTCATATGGTGCTTCGCTATATGTGAGGATGGCAACGTGGATGCCTGTGCACGACTCTACAGCCGGTTTTGTCTGCTACTCACGCAAAGCCCTCGAGACGATAGATTTGGATAAGGTACGGATGAAGGGTTACGGTTTCCAGATTGAGATGAAATATTCGGCGTGGAAACTTGGTTTGAAAATCAGCGAGGTATCAATCGTCTTTACCGAACGACGCGAGGGCGTATCAAAGATGAGTGGTGGAATATTCGGTGAGGCTTTCTTCGGAGTGATGAAGCTTCCGTTCCGCAAAATCAGACGAAGAGAATAACTCAAAAGTACATAATGTAAAAAGACTGTCCGTGGACAGTCTTTTTACGTTTCGGCACTTGCTGCTTACTGCTTATTGCCGAGACCTTTCAGGAAGTCTAAGGCAGCACCTTTGAGTTGCTCTTTTGCCCCCTCAACAATCTCCTCCTTGGTTGGAAGCTGCTCCTTAACCTGCTCTACAATCTCATCTTTGGTTGGCAGGTTTTCTATTGCACTCTGCACAGCAGTAGCCACAGAATCAACCTTCTGCACCTTCTCGGCGACCTCAGGCGACAAAGCCGACTGCGTAGACTCAGTGCCATCCTCAGCCGTGGCATCGCTCTTCTTACCCGTCAACCCCGAAATCACCTGCTTAGCAGCACTCTTGGCTATAGATTCCATATCAACCTTAAGTTCTGGCTCAGTAATAGTACCCTTGACGGTGAGCGGAATAGGGCCCATAGCAGACAATTTACCAGATGTAGCGGTAATCGTTCCCTTGTAGTCAATCGTCTGATCGAGCTTGGCGTATCCCTCCAGGTGTACTACATAACCACTTACCTTGATGTCGACAGGTTTAGTTGAGAATACTCCATCCTTAATCTCGAAACCTATAGCGAAATCCTCCACCTTAGGATTCTTGAGTTTTGTATCGCCAAGCATATCTGCAGCCATAGTGAAAATATCCATCTGTGGCAATCCAAGTCCCTTAACAGAAAGAGATCCCGCAGCCGTCAACGCTCCCAAATCTGGCATTGTTCCATTGATTGGAGCATCTACACTAAATGAGCTTGACACACTACCCTGGATTGATGTTATAAGCTGAGATTTGATACCCAAGTCACGAGCTATATCGGCAAACCTGAGTGAGTTAACATTCACACCTGCATCAAACGAAGCTTTATAATCTGATGGTGTAGCGTACAAGCCATTGAGGGCAATACCGCCACCCATAGTATTGATTGATAGGTTACGAACGTCAATCTTGCTATCTTTAACAAAGAGCGTTCCCGACAGATTACGCAGATTCATCGCTCCCATCACAATCTGCTTGGCATTGAGCCTCATATTGAAATCAATATTGGCTGGTACACGCACAGCCTCGACACGCTTAACCACCTCCTCCTGTGTTGCAACAGGCTCCGCAGCAGACTCCTCGCCCATCATAGCCATCAACTCATCGAGATTGATGACGTTGCTGTCAATCATAACCGTACCTCTGATGGTTGAGTCAGCGAAGAGATAGCCAAGATAGTTCTCAAGCGAAGCACTCACGGTAAGGTCGCTACCGCCCATCAGCACTTTGGTGTCGCTCAGACGCATCGCTGCAGGGGTAAATGTAAATGTCGAAGATGGAATAGTAACAGGCATAAGCTCGCCACCGCCAAAGCTAAACTCCTTCAACGATATTGTACCCGAGGCAACACATTTATCCAGACCGCCCTGCATAAGATATGAAGCTCGTCCCTTGAGTTGCATATCAGCCGACACATCACCCGCAAGGGCTGTGCCCTCGATAGGATATATATCCTTCAGTTTGCCCAGATTGAGTTCACCACGCAAGCCCACATCAAAGCTCATATCGCTTATTGGTGTAGCTATATTGGCTGTCAAACTCAATGTCTGACCAGCCATCTGAAGAGTGAATGGGTTAACCTTGATGACCGTTGCATCAGCACTGCCGCCAAGGTTGGCAACCTTTGCCACCACGTTGATATTATCCACTCCTGCGGGTAGGTCGGGGTACTTGAATTTAGCATTCGACACACTCAACTCAACATCAAATGCTGGCACACTCTGCTCACTGAACAGACCTCGTGCGTATGCAGAGAGCATAACATCTCCCGAAGCATTAAGCTTCTGGAAATCGCTGCTATACATACCTGGCAAGAGCGATAGCAGATTCTTGAAGCTCACTTTTTCGGTATTGAGCTTAAGGTCCATATCAAAACCATTCTCAAGCATAGCAACCCAACCATCGATACCGGTCTCTATAGCATTGAGACGAATGACATTGTCGCGGAAGGTAAACTTCATATTCGCCATATCAATCTCGGTATCCATCACCACATCCAATGCTATACGCTCAATCATCGGGATGCCCGCCATAGCTACGGTGAGTGATGGTGAGCCACCCACAACCTCTAAGTTGGTAATGTCGCCATTGATATTACCCGAGCACTCAGCGGTAAGATTCTCAAGCGATACGAACATATTGGCATCACGGTCATCGTACGAAAGCGAAAGGTTGGAGATGTCGATATCCTCTAACTCCAACGCCAAAGGGACATCCGACTCGCTGATGTCATAGCCCTCGGCAAGCAACTCCTCGTCACTCTTGACAATATCCCAGTTTGCAGCACCGCTACGGCTAAGGATAGCATTGACACGCGTATCCTCGACAATAATCTTCGATATCTCATAGTTTTCGCCAAAGAGTGATAAAAGGTTAATTGCTGCACCCACCTCACCGGCAGCGAGCAGCGTATCTGCCTCAAACTCCCTCTTGCCAACAATGCTTACATCGCTCAATGCCACAGACACACGAGGGAAGTTACGAATCAAACTAATATCCAGGTCCTCAAACTCGAGCTGTGCCTTCAGATATTTATTAGCCTCCTTCTTCACGATATCGGCAATCTGACTCTCGAACAGTTCGGGAATAATCAGAATAAGCAGGAAAAGCCCTAAAATAGACACTCCCACCCACTTCAAAATTTTCTTTGTCTTTGCGATTAACATATCATTATCGTTTTATGTGTTACAATATCCTCACATATCACCACGTTAGTGATGCACAAAGATAATCAAAACCCTCGGATATACCATTTTTATTATTAAATTTGCATCACTAAAGAGTCTATTATGAAGGTAAATATCGAAGAGAGAGTGCAATCGGCACGCAACTATTTTCTCGAAGGATACAACTGTTCGCAGGCGGTGCTGCTCGCCTACCACGACATTACATCGCTAAACAAAGAGCTTGCTGCGACCATCGCCGCACCATTTGGTGGCGGTATGGGCCGTCTGAGAGAGGTGTGTGGTGCTGTGAGTGGAATGTTGATGTGTGTCGGTTTCCTATATCCCAATGCTGACCCAAGCTCTGCCCTTGCCAAGAAGGAGAACTACGCCGCAGTGCAGGATGTTGCCGAGAAGTTTCGTCAGGAGAATGGCTCTATAATATGCCGTGAACTGCTGGGACTCACCTGTCGCAAGGAGGAGCCTACCCCATCGGAACGCACCGCAGAGTATTACAAAAAACGCCCCTGCGTGGAGCTGGTGGCAATAGCGGCTCGCATTGTGGGCGAGAAGATTAATGAAACAGATAAACTTTAACGCTTTAGATAACAATGAAAAAACTACTTATCATTTTGGTACTTGCAGGTGCATTGGCTGCATCTGTATACTATTTCTATCAGAACGCACAGGCGGCATCAACACCCGAGGAGGTTGCCGCAGAGGCTAAAACACAAGTCATCGCTCACCGTGGCTATTGGAATATCGAGGGCTCGGCACAAAACTCTCTCGCCGCACTCAAGGCTGCACAGGAGATTGGAGCTTATGGCTCGGAGTTCGATGTGCAGATGACTGCTGACGATGAACTTATCGTTGTTCACGGACACGGATACGCAACCATCGAGGATGTTCGCAAAGTACCGTATGCTGATGTAAAAGCTATACCACTGCCTAACGGAGAGATTGTCCCTCTGCTGAGCGATTATCTCGATCTGGGAGCTCAGAATAAGGATGTGAAGCTCATCCTTGAAATCAAGGATAACCTCACCCCTGAGCGTGAGACCGCTATGGTAGAGAAGATTCTCGCTATGGTCAAGGAGAAAGGTTTGGAGAGTCAGACTGAGTATATTGCCTTCAGCCTGCACGTATGCAAGGAGTTGGTACGCCTGCAGCCAGGTGTTACGGTAGCCTACCTTATGGGCGATATAACACCTACACAGGCAAAAGAGTATGGTTTTACGGGTATCGACTATAACTATGGCACTATTAACGAACACCCTGAGTGGGTCAAAGAGGCTCACGACAATGGGCTGACGGTAAATGTATGGACCGTAAATGGCGAGCAGGATATTCGTAATGCCATCGAGCAGGGCGTAGACTTCATCACAAGCGACGCACCCGAGCTGGTGCAGCAAATCGTAGCGGAGAAATAGTCCGTTTTGAGCGACAAAAAAAGTGCTTAACTCACTATGGGTTAAGCACTTTTTGTTATAAAAAGGTGGATTACTTCTTCTCCTTCAAAAGGTCGCGAATCTCGGTGAGCAACAACTCCTCCTTGGTTGGTGCTGGCTCTGGAGCAGGAGCTGGAGCCTCCTCCTTCTTCTTCAAAAGACGGTTCATCAACTTAACCATCATAAATACGCAGAACGCCATAATGAGGAAGTCGATACAGCCCTGAACGAATGCACCATACTTCCAGATAGCAGGCTCAGCACCCTCCTTAACGGTCAGGTTGAAGAGAGATGAGAGGTTAACCTCCAGATTTGAGAAGTCGGTATTACCGAGCAACAAGCCAATAGGAGGCATCAAAATGTCGTTAACGAATGACTTAACGATACCACCAAATGCACCACCGATGATTACACCGACAGCCATATCCATCACGTTACCCTTGAGGGCAAACGCTTTGAATTCTTTAATAAATCCCATAATTATAAATATTTAAAGTTAGAATTAGCTTATTATACAACCACGAAGATAGAAAACATTCGCCACAAAACAAAATTACACCACAATTTTAATCGAAGTTATCTGCCTTTGAATCGGAAAAATCCATTAACTTTGCCTCATAAATCAAATCTTTTATGCTAAATAAACTCTTCGGCTTCGATCCAGCAAGACACTCCCTGCGTACTGAGATTCTGGCAGGTATCACCACTTTCATCACGATGTCATACATCCTGGCGGTTAACCCATCTATCTTCGCTCAACTTGATGGAATGCCCAGCGGTGCAGTATTTACTGCTACAGCTCTTGCTGCTGTCATAGGTACGCTGGCTATGGCTCTCCTTGCCAAACTGCCCTTTGGACTTGCCCCAGGTATGGGACTAAATGCCTTCTTTGTGTATACGATATGTCTGGGTATGGGCTATTCGTGGCAGTTTGCACTGACGGCGGTACTTATCGAGGGTATACTGTTCATTATCATCACTCTGACAAACATACGAGAGGCTATCGTAAATGCTATTCCTGAATCACTGCGTTATGCCATAAGTGGCGGTATAGGTCTTTTCATTGCATTCATCGGTTTGCAAAATAGTGGTATTATCATCAGCAACCCGACTACTATAGTTACACTTGGCGACATCACCTCGTCAAACGCTCTTCTCGCAATGATTGGACTGCTTATAACGGGTGTGATGGTCATCAAAGGCATAATGGGAGCACTCCTGTGGGGAATGGTTATCACAGCTCTTATTGGTATTCCCATCGGTATTACCCATTTCAATGGTGTTTTATCTGCGCCCGAGTCTATTGCCCCTATTTTCTGCCAATTTGAGTGGAGCAATATCCTTACAGCCGATATGCTTATCATAGTGTTCACTATGCTCTTTATCGATATATTTGACACCATAGGCTCACTCGTCGGAGTATGCACCAAGGCAAAAATGCTCACCCCCGAGGGTAAGATTCCCAATGCCAAGCGAGCTTTTATGGCTGATGCCATAGCGACAACGGCTGGTGCCTGTTTAGGCACAAACACCACAACTACCTATGTGGAGAGTGCTGCAGGTGTAGCCCAGGGAGGCAAGACGGGGCTGACAGCACTTGTCATTGCCGGCTGCTTCATCCTTTCTCTGTTCTTCGCTCCATTCTTCCTCGCAATACCTGCAGCAGCGACAGCACCCGTACTGATTTTTGTCGGACTGTTTATGTTTGAACCGGTTAAAAACATCCCTCTCAATGACTACGCAGAGGCTCTTCCCGCCTTCCTGTGCATCATTCTTATGCCTATGGCATACTCCATCTCGGAGGGTATTATGATAGGTATGATATGCTATGTGGTCATCAATCTGTTGACGGGCAAACATAAGCGGCTGAGCATAATGATGTATATACTTGCTATGTTATTTGTTATGAAGTACATATTCCTCTAACAAGTTAACCTACAAAACAACAGTACCGCCCACAAAGTAGGCGGTACTGTTGATTTATAGAAGTTAGTTACTTGGTAACCTTTACTCCAAAAGCACACCAGCAGAGATAGAGCACACACGCCAGGATGACATATGCTCCACCAACGATAGTCGTGCTCTCGGTAACAAAGCCCAACACAGGTGTTACCACACCGCCACCGGCAATGGCAGTAATCATCAAGCCCGAAATCTGATTTGCAGCCTCGGGACGTGCCTGCAGTGCCATAGAGTAGATGATAGAAAAGATAGACGAAGCAAAGAAGCCTATAGCTCCTATACACGCCAGATTTACAACTGCATCATCTACCGCCACCAACACCGCAATAGCAGCGATGCACGCCAGGATATTAACACGGAAATACTTTATCTCCGACATACGAGCAAGCAACACAGCACCGAGCAACGCACCTACGGTACGGCTAAAGAAATATATCTGAGGAGCAATCTTCGCCTCCTCCTGCACCCACGCAAAACGTGATACCATAAGTTTAGATGCGATGAAGTTGGTCGATACATCGACACCCACAACAAAGAATATACCCAGGAAGAGCATCAAAATAGTCTTATCCTTGAGCAAGCCAAAGCTATCACCCATAGAGAGTGAGCTATTCGAAGCAGCCTCTCGCGTGATAGGTGTAAACATAAGCCACAAAGCCGACAGTAAGGTCACAGCACCCAATATTGGGAAGCAATAGAACCACTTATCATCGCCAAACCACCCTATCGCCAGCACCTCAATCTGGGGCCCCATAAGCGATGATAGAGCCTTCACTACCTGACCGATAGTGAGCGAACTTGTGAGCAGACGAGCATCTGTAACCACATTGCTGAGCAATGGGTTGAGCGACACCTGCAAAATAGCATTTCCTATACCCAGGAACGCAAATGCTGCCATACAGGTGATGCCATTGTATACCACGAGTGGCAACAACATACCCACAACTGTAACTACCATACTGAGCAAAACGGTATTCTTTCTGCCCCATCTGTTCATCATATTACCCACAGGGATACCGAGGAACAAAAACCAGATGAATACCATCGACGGCACAAAACCCGTAACGGCATCAGACCATCCAAAAGAGC
>JAEIGA010020577.1_pt1 | contig 10058 bp, 8 predicted proteins | sample 9270691 | NCBI WGS metagenome assembly JAEIGA01 (sample SAMN17057246, study PRJNA624740) | gut metagenome | biome: biome; isolation source: fecal sample | host: Bos grunniens | place: China: Xizang | collected 2019
AATGGATGTTCACGACTGCGAGGCTATGGGTGAGCGCAGCTACGACTTCTCGGAGATGAAGGAGCGTGCGATGGCCTCGGGTACTTGCGTATATCGTGCCGCTTGGAAGTTGCACGAGGGTACAGTTATGAGCAACGAGCCGGGCATCTACTTTATCCCTGCGTTGATTGATAAATCGAAGGCAGAGGGTTTGTATAAAGGTATCGTAAACTACGACCTCTTGGAGGAGTATCGCGACTTTGGTGGTATCCGCATCGAAGACGATATTGTAGTTACAGCCGAGGGTGGTCGTGTTATCGGCAACAAGCATATTCCATCGTCGGTTGAAGAACTCGAAGCAGTAGTAGGCAAGTAGTATGATTTTTCTCTTTCCTACCGAATTGGAGGCTGCTCGTTTGAGAGAGCGTCGTCCCGACCTCGATATTCGCATCTGCGGTGTTGGGGCGGTTGAGACTGCAACCGAGGTGGCTCGCATACTCCGCACCGAGCGCAAACCTTTGCTCCTTTGCGGCATTGCGGGAGCCTACGACCACAACCTCAAAAAGGGCGATGTCGTAGCGGTTACCGAGGAGCGATTTGCATACCTCTCAACGGGGTACGACCGCTCATATCTCGCTTCGATGATTGTCGAGGATTTGCCTATGGTGCGTAGCAACACCGTATCCCACTGCTCGCAGGAGGCTGACGGAGCCGATATTGAAAATATGGAGGGGGCAGCCCTCTTCTCACTCGCACAAGCCGAGGGGGTAAAGTGTGGCGAAATTAGAGCCATATCGAACTATGTAGGCGAGGAGCGCAAAGATTGGAACATAGACCTTGCGCTCGAAAATCTCACCCAAACAATTTTAAGCCTTAACTTGGAAGATTTTTGATGAAGAAACTATCACTCCATATCTCTCCCTGCCCAAACGACACCTTTGCCTTCGATGCAATCATAAATCGTCGCATCGACCACGACTTCGACCTCGATGTTGAGTATCACGATATTGAGGAGTTGAACGAGGGGGTTTTGCGTGGCGAGCCCGACATCTCAAAAATCAGTTATGCGGTCTATCCGCTTGTTGCCGACAACTATTATTTGCTTGATAGTGGCTCGGCGCTCGGTCGTGGCAATGGGCAACTTCTGGTGCGCCGCAAGGGGGAAACAGGCAAAATTCGCAAAGTTCTCTCGCCTGGATTAAACACTACGGCAAATGCCCTTCTTAAACGATATTTTCCCGATATTGAGGAGGTGGAGCAGAGGTTGTTTTCGGAGATTGCCGAGGCTGTTGAGCGTGGTGAAGCGGATGCAGGAGTTCTTATTCACGAAGGTCGTTTTGTCTATGAGCGTCGCAATTTGGAGTTGGTTGCCGACCTCGGAAAATTGTGGGAAAACGAAACAAATCTGCCACTTCCACTCGGCGCTATTATCGTTAAACGAGAAATTGCAGAAAACATAATATCGTTATTCGATGACCTACTCTCAAAAAGTGTGCGTTTTGCACTCGAAAACCCACTTTTATCACGAGAGTTCGTAAAAGCACACGCCCAGGAGTTGGAGGATGATGTAATCGAAAAGCACATATCTCTTTTTGTAAACGACTACACCATTTCGCTCGGCGAGGAGGGCAAACGAGCAGTCGAAAGATTGCTTGAAACGGAGAACGGAAAACTAAAATTTTTCTTATCTTTGCAACACAAATAAACTATCACGAAATATGAAAAGTGATTTTTTGGTTATCGGTTCGGGCTCGGCAGGCTTGGGTTTTGCCCTTAAAGTTGCCGACACTGCAACCGTAACTCTCGTTACCAAGGGTAAACTCGATGAGTGTAACACCAACTATGCGCAGGGCGGAATCTGCTCTGTAACCTATGCACCAGACACATTCGAGAAGCACATCGAAGACACTTTGATTTGCGGTGCGGGCAAGTGCGACCCGAAGGCGGTAGAAATCGTCGTAAAAAATGCCCCTCGCTCGGCAGAGGATTTGATTCGTTGGGGTACTCGCTTTGACCGTCGTGAGGATGGAGGTTTTGACCTTCACCGTGAGGGAGGCCACTCCGAACACCGTATTCTCCACTACCAAGACCTTACAGGTGCCGAGATTGAGCGTGCTCTGATTGAGCAGGTGCGCAACCACCCAAACATTACAGTACTCGAAGACCACTTCGCAGTCGATTTGCTCACACAGCACCACCTTGGCGAGATTGTAACACGCCACACACGAGGTTTGGCCTGCTTTGGAGCATACATCCTCAACACCAAGACCAATGAGATTTTCACAGCCCTTGCAAAGTTTACAGTAGTAGCAGCGGGCGGTTGTGGTAATATCTACCATACAACGACCAATCCAAAAGTTGCTACGGGTGATGGTATCGCAATGTGTCACCGTGCAAAGGCTGTAACCGAGAATATGCAGTTCATTCAGTTCCACCCGACTGCACTCTACAATCCGGGTGAGCGACCATCGTTCCTCATAACCGAGGCGATGCGTGGTTATGGCGCTGTTCTCCGCTTGCAAAACGGCAAGGAGTTTATGCACAAATACCATCCGATGAAATCACTTGCTCCACGAGATGTTGTGGCTCGCTCGATTGACCACGAGTTGAAGATTAGAGGCGAGGAGTTTGTATACCTTGATGTTACCCATATGCCAGCCGAGGAGACCAAGCACCACTTCCCTAACATCTACGAGAAGTGTCTTTCGATTGGCATTGATATTACCAAAGATATGATACCTGTATGCCCTGCGGCGCACTACTGCTGCGGAGGTGTGAAGGTGGACTACAATGGTGAGAGTTCAATTCGTCGTCTTTATGTCTTGGGTGAGAGCAGTTGCACAGGCTTGCACGGAGCAAATCGCTTGGCTTCGAACTCGCTCACAGAGTCCTTCGTATATTCGGCTATTGCGGCAGAGCACGCATTGGCAAAACTCGATAAGGTAGAGTTTCAGGAGGGTATTCCAGATTGGGACTTCGAGGGTACAGCCGAGGCGGAGGAGATGGTTCTCGTTATGCAGGATAGAAAGGAGTTGCGCTCGATTATGTCGAACTATGTGGGTATCGTGCGCTCAAATCTCCGATTGGAGCGTGCATTGAAGCGTCTGGCAGTAATCTGGCAAGAGACCGAGGAGTTATACAACCGCACCAAACCTTGTCGTGAGTTGTGCGAGTTGCGCAATATGATTGCTGTGGCATACCTTACAATCAAGCAGGCACGCGAGTGCAAAGAGTCGGTAGGATTGCACTACACTATCGACTATCCACCGCAGAAATAACGGAAAACGGAGAACGGAAAACTACAACAATCGCCAAGCAAAGACTTGGCGATTGTTTTTTTTCGGAGGTTGTGGTGTTATATTAGCGTATAATTTGCGTAGAACGGAACTATTTTTAGTTTGAAATTTAACTTTTTATTCTTAACTTTGTCTTATAAGTAAGTGTTAACCAGCAGAGCCTATGGGATTCAAAATCTATTCCTCAACTCTCGATGTGTGCGATTTGAGTTCAAATCGCATTAAGATGGTCTTTAATTCACTCCCCGTTGACCATATTTGTGGAGTTGTATTTTGTGGCACAAGCGACAATATGGAGTATCACCAACTGCTTGACAATTTAAGGACTGTTGTATCTCGTGAATTGGGAAGACGAGTCCCAATAACACTAATCCCACAATACATATTTCCCAACGGAGGACTCACTCTCAACATCTACACCATTGACAATGCCGACAAACTTATCGTAGAGGAGCGAGAGGGCATCTGCTATGGCTTTATCGAGAACGACAAGGAGAGATTACTCTTTGTGGAGGGTATTCCATCGTCAGACTTCGCTCAAAGTGTCCGCCAGCAGAGCGATGAGGTGTTCGAAAAGTTAGACTCACTTCTCACCTCATTCGGCTTTGAAGTCGATGACATCGTACGCCAATGGAACTACATCGGCAATATCGTAGCGCACAAGAATGGCAAGCAGAACTATCAGGAGTTCAACGATGCACGCTCCGCCTACTACGCAAAGGGTAGTTGGCACAAGGGTTACCCTGCGGCTACGGGCATAGGCGTTGATGGCGAGGGTATAATTGTTGGAGGCATAGCCTTCCAAAGAGCAGACAACACGGGCATCTACCCTATCGATAATCCTTTGCAGGTGGCAGCACATATCTACTCAAAGAGTGTACTGGTTGACGATGACAAGAATGCAATAAAGAGCACTCCAAAGTTCGAGCGTGCAAAGTTGATTGAAGCCAATGGAGAGGTGTGTTGTTTTGTGTCGGGTACAGCGGCAATTCGTGGCGAGGAGAGCATTGCTAACGACTCGGCGAAGTTGCAGACCGTAAAAACAATCGAGAATATAGAGCACCTCGTGTCGAAGGAGAATTTGGTGCGATATGGGTGCAAACCTTACGATCTACACTACTCGCAACTCCAAGTCTTTATAAAGAGAAGCGAGGATTTTGCAGAGGTGAAAGAGGTTGTAGAGAGTGTTTTTCCACACACGCCGACCATCTATTCGTTGGCAGATGTGTGTAGAAGTGAACTTTTAGTTGAAATAGAGGGTATTTTAATATCGTGATACTATGAGAAAGAGCCTGATATTAATAGTTTGTATGGCGCTATCGGCTGCGCAGTCGGTAGCCTCAAATCAGTGCCGAGATGAGGTCTTTTTAAGGCGTGTATATCTTACGGTAACGGGCGCACTGCCCAACTCGCAGGAGTGCGTGAGTTTTCTCGACAACGAGAGTCCAAAGAGGCGTGAGGCGTTGGTAAATAGACTTATTCAGAGCGAACTCGGTCTTAAATATATGCAGATGCACTGGGGCGACATCTTGCGTATAAAGTCGGAGTTCCCAAGCAACCTATGGCCAAACGGAGTGCAGGCCTACAACCGATGGATATACGAGCAGTTGCTCCACAATGTACCATACGACGAGATGGTGCGCAAGTTGCTAATATCCGAAGGTAGCAACTTCCGAGCCCCAGCAGCAAACTTCTATCGAGGCTTTCAGAGCAGAACGCCTCAAAACTACTATGCCAACATAAACCTACTCTTCCTCGGCAATAGAAATTGTACAGACAATGGCTACCTCTGCTTCTCGCAGATGAAATTCAAATCGACCAAGGAGTGGAAAGAGGAGATTATCTACCTCGACATTCACAAGGAGTTGCCTTGGCACAAGGTGGTGCTGGAAGATGGTACACAACTTGAACTACGCCGTGATACCGATTGGCGTGAGGAGTATGTTAATTGGCTCACCTCGAAGAGCAACCGCCGCTTCGCCGAGGTGATGGTAAACCGAATGTGGTACTGGGTATTCGGCAAGGGTTTGGTGCACGAGCCTGACGATTGGCGTGAGGATAACAAACCTTCAAACCCCGAAAAGTTGAAGGAGTTGACCGACTTCTTCGTGCAGCACAACTACGATTTGAGGGCTCTCCTCAAAAAGATACTCCTCTCCGAAGAGTTCAACTCGCCAATGGCTCCTGAGGGTGGATATATTCCTCAACGACTCCCTGCCGAGGTCATTGTCGATGCGTTGGCATCCGCAACAGGCATTTGGAGCAGATATAGCAGTCGTGTGCCAGAGCCATTCACCTTCTACCCGCCAGCAACTCGTGCCACACACCTTGGAGATGCCACCGTCTCCTCATCGGAGTTGGAACTCTTTGGCAAGGTATCACGAGATGTGTCGTTGGAGAGTCAGCGCAACAACTCCATCACCTCACGACAGTTGCTCTACCTGATGAACTCCTCGGCACTCGAAAAGCGCATAAGGCGAAGCCCTGTTTTGAAGCGTATCTGCGAGCAACATAGCGATGTTTTGAATGTTGCCAACGCCATAACACTCAGAGTGCTGTCGAGAAGAGTAACACCAAACGAGGTAAGGCTCTACAAGGAGTATATGCAAGAGAATGGATTAACCATACAGGAACTTGCCTTCGACATTATGTGGATACAGATAAACAGCAATGAGTTCCTTTACAACCACTAATAACCTGCGCTATGAGAACTATATATCTGACTATTATTCTACTATTGAGCGTCGCATTTGGTGCTAATGCTCAAAGGGCAAAGTCTGTGATTTTGATATATCTGGATGGAGGTCCATCGCAGACCGATACATTCGACCCTAAACCCAATGCGGGTAGAAACTACACGGGAAGTTACAACAAGGTTTGCAAGACCAATGTCGAGGGCATAGAGATTGGTCAGAAGTTGCCACTACTCGCTGGCATAGCCGACAAATACTCGTTGGTACGCTCGCTCACTCACGGCAGTAACGCCCACGAGACGGGACACTACGCAATGATTACGGGCGACACATCGGGAGGTGCGGTGGTCTACCCTTCATTCGGTGCGGTCATCTCATACAAAATGAAGGATAGTTACAAGGGTATTCTTCCGAGTTACATCTCGGTAACAAGCGCCAACAGCCGATTTAACGAAGGTGGCTTCTTGGGCAACGAATACAAGTCATTCGATACGGGAGGTCGCCCTGAATCGGCAGCGTATGAGGTTGAAGGTGTCGTAAACAAGTATATTGACCAAGAGCGAATGAACAAGCGAATGGCTCTGCTCCAAAAGTTCGAAACAGAGCCGATGGCAAAGCGTGAACTCGACTCATTAAGAGCCATAAATATGGAGTTTATTTGGGGTGAGAGTCGTGAGTTGTTCAACCTCGCAAACGAACCTGACTCTGTACGCCAACGATATGGCAAGAGCCGTATCGGTCAGTCGTGCCTTGTCGCACGCAAACTCGTGGAGGCGGGTGTGCCATTCGTAAATGTCCGCACAACGGGCTGGGATACCCACAAGAAGCACTTCCAGAAGATGAACTCGATGTTGACAAATCTGGATAAAGCCCTCTCGGCACTACTTATAGACCTCGACGAGCGAGGTCTGCTCGATAGTACGATAGTGCTCTGCGGTGGCGAGTTCGGAAGAACACCAAAGGTGTTGTGGGAAGCGCCTTGGAATGGTGGTCGTGCTCACTTCGGCAGAGTATTTAGTTACCTGGTCGCTGGCGGTGGTTTCCAAGGTGGAAAAGTGCTTGGCAAGAGCGACAAAACGGGAGAGAATGTCGCCGAGCGACCTGTACAACCTTGCGACCTAATTGGTACGGTCTATCTGCTTATGGGCATAGACCCGTACGGCACTCTACCCCATGTATCGGAGGGATATTTGCCGATATTACCGTCGCTGCTGAACAACAAAAAGAGCAACGGTTTATTGTACGAGATTATTGATGTAAAGAAGCCATCTTATGAGAAGTAGAAGGATTATATTAGCCATTTTCTGCGCCCTATTGACAACATCGCTCTATGCGCAGAAACTATCATTGGGTTACCTCTTTCCTGCGGGTGGTCAGGTGGGTACCTCCGTCGAAATAGAAGCGGGAGGTCTGAACATAAACAGAGCAACCAAGGTCTTTTTCAGCCACCCAGGTATTCGAGGTGAGTTGGAGCCTATCGTGGAGAGTGCCGCCGAGAAGAAGAAGCGCAGAAGGTTGAACGACCAGAGCAGTCCGCAACTTGCCGATAGGATTAAAATCAAAATCACAATCGCCGAGAATGTTCCGTGCGGAGTCTACGACCTACGCCTGCAAGGTCCACGAGGAGTGTCGAATATGCTCCCATTCGAGGTTGCATCCTATCCAAACTTTGTGGAGGGGAAGCGCTCCACTTGGAGAAAACCTAACAAGGTCGAATCGCTCCCTGCTGTACTTTGCGGTCAGGTGAGCCCCGGCGGAATTGACTATTTCAGATTTTCGGGTTATAAGGGCGACACAATCGTCGCATCGGTCAAAGGTCGACAACTCGTACCTTACATCGCAGATGCTGTGCCGGGCTGGTTTCAGCCGGTAATAAAACTTGTGGATTCTCGTGGCAAGGAGGTGGCATACTCCGACGATTATCACCACAATGTAGACCCGGTAATCATCACCACATTGCCCAAAGATGGCAACTACACGCTGATGATTCACGATGCCATCTACCGAGGTCGTCAGGATTTCAATTACAGAATACAACTTGGTGTAATACCTTTTGTAACAGGTCGTTACCCAGCCTATGGTGTGGCGGGCAAAAAGGTTAAACAAGAGATTGAAGGTGTAAATCTTGGCACAAATAAGGCTGTCGTGAAGGTGAAAAAAGATGGCTATCACCAACTCTCGTTCACCAACAAGACGGGCACATCGAACTGCGTATCATTCTACGCCTTACCAAAAGGCAAGAGACTTATTCATTGCCCGAAAGAGGGTGCAGAATTGACCACAAGCGTTGCCATAGCCGACTCGCTGACTGCGCAATCAAGAATCAAGCGATACAAAATCAAAGCCTACGAGGACGAGCAGGTTATCATCGAACTTATAGGTCGTCGTAACGGTTCGAGAATGGATGCGATAATACGATTGCGTGACGAATTGGGCGAGGTGGTTGCCGAGGCTGACGATACGGAAGATCCTATTCAGGGTTTGATGACATTCCACGCCGACCCAATTCTTAAATACACCCCGAAGATAACCGAAGTGCTGACACTCGAAGTGGAGGATTTGCATCGTGGCTACGGAAAGGATTATCACTATCTGTTGCGTCGCCACAAGCAGATGCCATCATTCACAGCCTTTGTGTCGCCAGCCAACATCACCATACCATCGGGTGGCACATCCACCTTCCGTGTCGATATAAATGGAAGGGTAAAGCGCCCTGCCAACCTCATTGTCAAAGGGTTACCAAAGGGCTTTACAACCAGCAGCCTACGACTCCGCAGTGGCAGAAGATGGGATGTGTCGATAACCTCTCCAAAGGGGGCTGAAGTGAAGCGTTTTCCAATAGAGGTCAAACTCGACTATCCTGGCGGGGAGGGCATAGAGCGTGCCGATGTTCTGCCTGTGGATAATATGATGCAAGCCTTCTACTATACGCACCACATTCCTGCTGCCGAACTTGCACTCGATGTGGCAGAGCCTTCGCCTTATCGTATGTCGTTGGCGCTCGACCTCAACGAGCCCGTAACATTCACACTCAACGATAGCGTGATACCTATAAAGGTATTAATAGACAAAAATGCAGATTTTGACGAGCCGGTAGAGTTGATGTTGGGCAAGAAGATGTCGATGTTCTCGCTCGAACCTATCTCGATACTCCCATCCGAGAGCGAGAAGACCATCTACATAAAGTTAAACGAGGCGCAGATGGAGAAACTCAAAAGTCGCAAAGGTCGCCCAGTATGGCAGATGAACATTGTAGGTACTGTGAAGGGCGAGGTTGTGCAGCAAGGTCGTCGCAGATTTCAGAATGCCAAATACCGAGAGATGACTCCGTTCTTCCTGATACAACTCGAACGATAGGAGAGAACTGTCGCCACAGAAAAAGAACAATGCCAAGAGCGAAAGCCCTTGGCATTGTTTATTAGGTATTGTACTAAATTACTCAGCAACAACCGAGAAAGCAACCTCAGCCTTAACCTCACGGTGAAGTTTAACGGTAGCCTTGTACTCACCAACAGTGTTGATAGCCTCAACAGATACACTCTTCTTCTCAACCTCAACACCCTTCTCTGCCAAAGCAGCAGTGATGTCAGCCGAAGTGATAGTACCGAAGATGCGTCCCTCCTCTGCCTTTACAGCGAAAGTGAGTGGAAGGTTAGCAAGTTTCTCAGCGAGTGCCTGAGCGTCAGCCAAAATTTTAGCATCCTTGTGAGCACGCTGTTTGAGGTTCTCTGCCAAAATCTTCTTTGCAGAAGCAGTAGCAGCCTTTGCGAAACCCTGTGGAATGAGGTAGTTGTTCGCATAACCTGGCTTAACCGAAACGATGTCGTTTGCGTATCCGAGGTTCTCTACATCCTTAATCAAAATAATCTCCATAGTGCTTCTCCTCCTTATTATTTCATGCAATCGGTTACGAATGGCAAAATTGCGAGGTGACGAGCACGCTTAACAGCCTGAGCCACCTTCTTCTGGAACTTCTGCGAAGTACCTGTAAGACGACGAGGAAGGATCTTACCCTGCTCGTTGAGGAACTTCTTCAAAAATTCGCCATCCTTGTAATCTACATACTTAATGCCGAGCTTCTTGAAACGGC
>JAEIGA010020578.1_pt1 | contig 10057 bp, 4 predicted proteins | sample 9270691 | NCBI WGS metagenome assembly JAEIGA01 (sample SAMN17057246, study PRJNA624740) | gut metagenome | biome: biome; isolation source: fecal sample | host: Bos grunniens | place: China: Xizang | collected 2019
AGAAAGAGAAAAAACAAGCACGGTTTCCGTGAGAGAATGGCTACAAAGAATGGCCGCCGCGTATTGGCTGCTCGTCGTGCAAAAGGACGTGCAAAGCTTACAGTTTCTGACGAATACAACGGCAAGAAAAAGTAATTGCAACTAATGTCAGACGTTAGTCTGCATTAATATAATTTGCAAAGCAACAAGGAAGAGGTTTCCCTCTTCCTTGTTGCTTTATTGGCTATCGGGGAGTGATGATAGAATACGGTAGCAGGAATGTTCTCTTGAGTCGCATTATAAAAGAAACGCAGTCCTTTGTTCAAAGGACTGCGTTTCTTTTATGTAATTGTTTCTTAGAACAACTTCTCGGGATATTCACCTGCATCAACGAGTGACTGTATCTTCTCAACAGTTGCAGGACGGTCAGCAGCGTATGTTACACCGAACCATTTTGCTGTAGTGTCGAGAACCTCGCAGCTTGCCTTACCTGTAGTAGTGAGGTTGTTTACTACCAATGGAATGAAGTATTCAGCCTTTGGCTTGTCAACATTCTCTTTGAGGAAGTCAACAAACTGCTCTTCAGAGTGCTGGAAGTAGTCTGGAGTGAAGCCCCAGAAGTTCATTGAAACAGGTGTCTCTTCTGCAACAGGCTGCCATGCGCCCTCTTCGTCTTTGAAGCAGATAGGACCATCAACGCGCATAATCTCTGTACGCTCTACAACGCCTGTAAGCATGTTCTGCTCGTTCTTCTCGCAAACACCACGTGCAACGCTACCGTTCTCGCTCAATGTGTTGCAGATGCGGAAACCTACCATTGAATACTTGCCTGTGCTGCCTTCGGGAAGCTCGCTCAACCATTTGCCCATAACTGCAAATGCATCACGTCCGTAGAAGTCGTCAGCGTTGATTACTGCGAATGGCTCTTTGATTACATCCTTACCCATCAACACAGCGTGGTTTGTACCCCAAGGCTTTGTACGTTCAGCAGGAACTGCAAAACCTTCAGGAAGGTTGTCGATTGCCTGGAATACAAGCTCTGTTGGAATATGACCTTCGTACTTGCTCAATACTTTCTCGCGGAAGTCTGCCTCGAAGTCCTTACGGATAACGAATACCAACTTACCGAATCCGCCACGGATTGCATCAAAGATTGAGTAGTCCATGATTGTTTCGCCGTTTGGACCAAGACCGTCCAACTGTTTCAAACCACCATAACGGCTGCCCATACCTGCAGCCAAAACAAAAAGTGTAGGTTTCATTTTTGTAAATATTAAGTGTTAATTATAAAATATCCTCTTCTTTTTGTGGATATCACATCTCCACATCTTTTCAAAGGTACAATTAAAAAATTAGAAACCGTTTAATTTTTTTATAAAATTATTTCAATAAAGTGAAAAATGATACTTATTTATTGAATTTTCAACAGCCAATAATTATAAATAATGATATGGCTACCCAACTCTGTTGTTTTTAGAATGGGTAACCAATGGCAAAGTGCCAAGCAAAACCGTCCTTGAACGGTGACAGGTTAAAGTACCCTTTACGTCCTGTATCGTATGGTGCGTGCAGGCCTAAACCAAAGTCAAGACGCAATACAAGGAAATCAAGGTCATAACGTATTCCTAATCCTGTATTAAGTGCAATCTGCTCGGCAAATGTATCTGCTTTTATCTCTCCGCCGGGGCGTTGTGGGTCTTCTTTCATGAGCCATATATTTCCGGCATCGACAAATAAGGCTCCGTGTAGGTCGGCAACTATCCTGAACCTGTATTCTACGTTCATTTCAAGTTTCAGATTTCCTGTTTCGTCCAGATAAGAGTATCTGTTTTTGCCATCAGGACGGAAACTTCCCGGGCCGACAGAACGTATGGTAAATGCTCTCAAGCTGTTGGCGCCACCAATGTAGAACTGTTCGCTGTAAGGCGCGTATTCGGAATTGCCATAACTGTATATCGCACCGGCCATGATTCGTGTTGCAATGTACTGGTTGTTGTCGATTTTCCACAACTGGCGCATCTCGGCTGTGCCTTTTATGAATTGTGCATACGGGTTGCCGAATATGTTCTTGTCCTTTTCGTTGAAGCTCTTTCCACAAGCGTAGAATAGCAATGACGTGATGTTACCGGCCGAGGTTAACGATGCTTCGAACCATGTCTTGTTGCGATGGCGTGTGTTGGCGTTGTCATACGTGTATGTATATTGCATTGCAGGAATGAACTGGTTGCGGAAACTGTTCTCAATTGAACGGTTGTTTTTTGCAATGGAGTCAAACCTCGCTGTTCTGCTCAACAGCATGTCATACGACAGACGGAATGGTATCACGGTGTGTGTGGTGGTGCTGTGCGAGAATATCTTATATGTCGCGTCACCACCGGCACGTACCATTCTGAAAAATCCCGAACGGTTCATGAGGTCGGCATTTAGACGGAACGATGTGTTTGCCGGAATACGAAGGTGGCGGCGGTGTATTATCGGGAAGAATATGCGTGGGAACGACAAGGATATGTCTGTACCTATTTCCCATGAGTTGATGACACTTGCGCGTCCCTTGACATTCTTGTCGGTCTGCCATTCGTAAGAGCCGTTAAGGGTGAATTTTAATGTTTCACCCCCTCGGAACACATTTTTTCGTGCGAGGCTAATTTTGGTTCCCGGGCCAATCTGGTTGTTGCTCTTCGATGTCGCATTCAGCTCAAAAGTGAAATCGTAGGGCTTGTCGAGCTGTGTCGTGATGTTTATATCAAGGGTATCGCTCTCACCACGCGGAACAAGGTTGAAATTGATGTTGCTGAATATGTTCATCTGTCCCAAACGCTTGTACGCCTGTTGCTGCTTCTCGTATGAATAGAGTTCGCCGGGTCTTAACTGTATGTTGCGTAAAAGGGAACCTATCTTTACGGGTGGTTTCTTACCATTATATATATATCGGAATGAGCGTAGTCCAATGGTGTCGCTTGTCGCAAAATTAGTGCGTTGTCCGGCAGAGTTGTCTTTTTGTACGCGTACATTGATGTTGCCGAATTTCCATTGTCTTGATATTCGTTCTGGCAAGTTCTCTTCGGGTTGAATACGCAGTTCTATCTTGCCCGGGTTGTTTATGCTGTCGGCAAGGAATTTTATGTATCCCGGTTGGTAGTAATAATAGCCGTTGTTCTTGAAGAGTTCGCTGAGTCTTGTGCGTTCTTCCTCCATTGCGGCAGCGTTGAACTGGTCACCTTCTTTAATACGGCGACGACGCCATGTTGCCCTGATGATGCTGTCGGCTGCTGCAGGGAAATTATTATACGAAATGCTGTCGTATATGTATGGCTCGTTCAGAGTTACCGTATAGTTTACTTTTGCCTTCTTGGGGTTCTTCTCGTTTGTTATTACCTCCGATGTTACATTGCCGTTGAAATAGCCGTAGTATTTGAGAACTTCTGTGGCTACCTCGGCACGTAGCTTTGGATTTACTGAAGAGATAAGTATCGGGTCTGTGGCGAATGTGTTGAAGAGCCATTTGCCTATCATACCCTCCGAATCGTGAAATGCGTTATACCACCATAAACCGAGTGGCAGAGCACGCCATTTTGAACTGCCTGCAATAGCACCGTTGGGGGCACAATCAAGAGCATACGAAACCTCTTCCATAGCTGTTTCGCCGGTAGCTCTTTCTGCATACTTCTCGGCTTCAACGAACTCAATGTCCTTTATACCTGTATATAGCTGTTCGCCGTCAGGTATCAGTTTTGTCGTTGAGCATGCCGTCAGCAGCAGTGTCAGTAGTGTCAGTATATATGTTCTTTTCATTTGCTCTCCTCTTTTTGTCGCATCTCCCCATTTTTCCTCTCGCCGCCCTCGGGCATCTTGGATTTCTTGTTCTTTCTCTTGAACGTGAACAGTTCACGTAGGTTCTGCAATTTCTTCTTATATACGTAACCGATGCCGGTTTCTATAATTTCACCTTCAAGCAACGATTCGTAGTTCTTATCATAGAACAGACGTATATAGCGATTGCTGCTGTCGCTTATCTTCCATTCAAGTGAGACATTGTTTATAAAGCTATCGTTGGTGGTAGGGTGGTCGCCACTATTTACCTCTCCGCCGATGACAACTGTCAGGCGGTCATTCAGGAATCTCTTCTTGAAACTGAATGAATAGTTCTTGTAGGTACTTCCCGTTTCGGCATCCTCGGCATCATTGATTCCCACATTGACACTTACGCTTTTCATTGCTGTGCCTGCAAGGTCATTGATTTTTGCATCGAGGAATGAACTTAATGCATTTGAAACGGTCATGCCCTTGGTGTTGCCTATATATGTACCTGTTATGAGCATTGTTACAGCATATTTGTTGAGCGTTTCAGCATCAAGGCTGTTCAATTGGTCCTGTACAACCGCATTCTCCGGAGCCGATATGGTAAATGTCAATCCCATGTTGCTCAGTGTATTCGTGAGCTTGACACCTACATCGAAGGCAACGGGCTGCATGCCGCCATCGTCAATGTTTACAGATGTTGTTATGCGCTCAAGGGCCGTAATGTCCAATGTCGGGTCGAGAACATCGCCACTCCATGTCACTTTGCTGCCATCGATGATGTTGAAGGTCTTCAAAGGAATAATAGGCAGTTCATACTTTAATTCGCCTTCGTTCATCGTATATGCACCTGTTACATTCAGTCCGTTGTCACTGGTGTATGTCATGTTCAGGTTTCCTCCACCGCGAAGCATTACATAGCTGCTGCGGTTGGCATCAAGGTCGGCATTGATTCTTGCACCGTCTTCAATTTTAAGGCCAAGGCTTATGTTCATATTGCCGAGGTCTGTCTCCTCTTCGCTCTTCTCGACAGTTGTCGTGTCCTGGAAATTGACAAATTCTACAAGTCCGTCAAGTTCCTTGTCTGTCGATATGGGAGCGTCAAGCATTACGTATGTAATGTTACTCTTGCCGAGAAGTGTCGCATCGCCATACAATTTCATGCTGTTCAATGTGCCACCGATGAATGCTCGCAAGTCGATGAATAATTTGCCATACAGCATACTTCCTCTTGTGCGTGGCGCATTAATAAGTTCGTAATCGTTTGCATTCATTCTAAGGCTGAATGTCGGGTTTGTCAGTTTGCTCAAATCAACGCTTCCGTTCAATTTGAACGGGTTGGTACCCTTTGCATATATGTTGAAATCCCTGAATGATATCCTGTTGTTGGCGATGTTTACCTTTTTATCGGACAATTGTAGGTCTGTTCCGAATAGTGGTGCGTTTATATATACCGAATCGAACTGTATGAATCCGTCGGTTGAAAGCTTTGAGAATTTGCCTTCGGCGGTCAGTTCGCCGTTTACATATCCATTCAGGTTCATGCCGGCATCCTTGGTGAATGCTCTTGTTATATCCAACGGGAATCTTGTCAATGTTATGCCACCATGCAAACCAGGGTCTGTGGCGTCGTTTATATAGTCGCCGCTCAGGTGCAATACATTTTCTTCGTTATGGCTGAGCAAGAAATCGACATAATGGGTGTTTTCATCTTTTGGAAGATAAACGACTTCTATAATTTCGTTGCCTATTGGAACACCTTCGTATGCGACACTGTCTATTCTTATATCGCTGCTCAGCATCATGTCATTCTTGCTCTTGTTGAAATAGAGGTCAAGGTTTAACAAACCGGCGACATCTGGTGCAAATGGAACTATGCTTGTCAATTGCTTGAGGTCGATATTGAACAGTTCAAGATTTGCGTTCAGCATTGCGTCCTTGTCCGGAATGGTGTAAAGGTGTATTCCTGCATCTTGCATGTTTTTCAGCAATACATCGCCGTTGATTGTGCCGTTGCTTGCCAACTTGATATAGTTGTCTTCGTTGAACTTGAATCTGTTGTTTAGGAATACTGCATTTGGCCTGAATCTCACTTCCAATTCCTTAGGCTTTACAATGGTCTTGAATCCGAATTGTATTCCGACTCCCTCTTTCCTGTCGCGGAACATGAAATTCGTTGTAACGGAGTCGTTGAAAATGTTACCGTACAGCATGCTGCTGAATGTCAGCTTCTCCTGTTGCGGATTAACGGCTGTACTGCGTACACCTGCCAGGTATCTTATTTTGTTTCCTTCCTGTTTGGTGAAGAAACGTATGGTGTCAAGATGCAATTCGCCGGTGCTGAAGCCATATACGCCGCTGTTGATGTTTATACCGTTTTTCTTGTCTATCAATAATCCAAGGTTGGCATTGTCGATATTTATATCTTTCATCATGAGGAAATTGTGGAGCATGTTTTTTTCTCCACATTTGAAATCGAAAGATATATCGGGCAACTCTCCTGCATAATCGTGGATATAATAGAGCATTTCCTCTTTCTTTGCTGCCTCCTTGAACATTCCGCCTATCTGTTCAAGTGATTTGAACAAGCCGTTGTATCCGCTTTTCATCATGCCTTGTATATGCAGGTCGCCGTTGCTCGCCGAAATGTATGACGAGTCAGGGGTTGTGCTGAAATAAAAGGCAATGTCTGCCGGGGTGAAGCTTCTTTTCTGTGTAATGATATTGATGTTCCTGCCGTTCAGTTTCAGGGCGTGGCTCTCCTGCATGTCTGTCGAAGCGGTAACGTCGAGCTTTATTTTTGTACCGAGCTCAACATCTGTCAGTCCGAGCATCATGAAATCGGCCTCGGAAATGTCTATGGTTGTCCTGTTTCTTATATCGGCAGAATCAAGTTCGGTATTGGCGCTTATGTCGAATTTCAAATAGTCGGAATTGCTTGACAAATCAATTTCGGATAACTTGTTCGCCTGTGTCGCATTCAATGTAATGTCATTGAGCTTTATCTTATCGTATATGACAGTTTCAAGGCTCAGATTAATGTCATATATCGTCTGCTCTCCGAAGAGGTCAAGCCCCTCTCCGGCAGCTTTTAGTCTTGCGGTAAGCTTTTCCAAAGGAATTTCAGGTAATAAATTCCTTATGTCAATATCTGATATGTCAATGTCTGCATCGTATGCATTCCTGTTTATGTCATACATCGCTTTTGTCGCAATGTCACCTCCGAGTCCTCTGATTTCAAGGTCGGCACTCGCAGCACCGCAGTCATAGGCAATGTTGCCGTCAATACTCATCTCTACACTTGGCAGGCTGTCGATACCTTCGGGGTTGATGAATTTATGCAGGTTGCCTGTAACGCTCTGCATCTCTATATTTGCCAACAGGGAATCTGTATTTGTCAGATTCTTTGCATATCCTTTTGCATGGAGGTCGGCTATTGACGGTATGAATATGTCTATGGTGTCAATATCCATGAACGACATATTTCCTTCCACTGCAAATGTGCTGTTAAGCAAATTGTCATCAAAAATCCCAAGTGCCCCAAACTGTTCCTCTGTAAGCAATGCCCTGAGGTCCTTCTTGTTCAAGCCTACTGCCAAATTGGCCTTGAGCTTTTCTGTTCCGTCTGCAAAGAGCGCATTCCAAGGGATTTGGGTGCGAAGGTCTATATATGAACCGTTTTTGCTGTTGATGGTGAGTTTTTTGACGTCGAGGTTGTTCCTGTCTGCAAAAAGGCTTGCCGATGTGTTTGTGATTCTTATACCTTCGGGTTGAACGACAGTAAAACGGTCAATATCCAATTTTGTGCTGTCGGGAGTGTAACCTATATTGCTGCATGCAAGGTTGATGTTGTTGAATTCGAGATGGTTTAGCGGAGCATCTTTCCTGCTTTCAAATCCTACATCGTATTTTACAGCCGTATTGCTCAATGCAAAAGCCTCAATGCCATATTTCTCTTCAGCAAGGTTTATCTCTCCTTTTCTCAGGCGCAGCTTTCCTATGCTCAAATCGGCGCTCATCGTATCATTGGGCATGTTGAGGCCTATTCTACAGTTTTCTATGCCGCCATGATGCAGCTTCACAACCCAATTGACCTGTGTGCTGTCTTCCTCCTCTTCTGCAATATCGCCCAATGTGATGTTTATATCGGTACTGTGCAAGTGAATTTGTCGCAGGTTGACAATCTCTTTTTCAATGTTGATGTTACGTGCTACAATTCTGAAGAAACCGATTTCTCCCTCAACTTCAACTCCTTCGATAAGGTTAGCCGTGTTGAGGGCTGTCTTTTCAAGTGATATGTAATTGACTTCGACTTCACCCGACAGCAATGGGAAGAATGAAACGTTTACATCGGCATGTTCGCCTTGTGCGAATATGGTGTCGTTTCTTGATACCTCAAAATCCGCGATGCTCAGCTTGAGAGGAAATGCGAGATGGAATTTTCCTATTTTTATGTCGAAACCGCTTGCATTGCTTACCCCGTTGCATACCTTCTCAACGGTAAAACGCTGTATCGGTGGTATGTATAGCAATACAATCAGTAACCATAGTATGACAAGTGGTACACAAATGGTTACTGCGCCTATTTTCAGTATTCTAAATATTCTGTTCCTTCTCTCCATTTTTATTTGCAATGATAGTGTCGGCAAGTGAGAAAATTGTTTTTTAAAATTTCTCAACGAGCGTAAGCTGTCTTCGCAGAATTATTCTGCAAAGTAACCAAAAAATATGATACCAACATCTCTTTTTTTACTATTTGTTATTATATACCGCGCATATTTATATCAATAACATTTTATTCTACTGTAAAACAACTGTAGTCGTAACTTTTTGTGTCAAGATTGGTTTTTTAATTCAAATATCTCTAAATTTGTCCTTTGTGAATAATCATCTCTATTGGATATCGATATTGTGTCAATTATGAAACGAATACTGTTTATCTCTCTATTTGTATCTGCTGTTGTTTTCGGCTCGTGTAATTCGGGTGGCGAGAAGGTGCAAAAAGACTCGCAGCAACCTGCTGAAAAGGAAGCTTTGGTTAAGGAACTCAATGTGAACAGCCCCGACAGCGACCAATATGTCAAGCTGTCGACAAACATGGGTGATATTATTATAAAACTCTATCGCGAAACACCCGGTCACCGCAAGAATTTTATCAATCTTGTCATGAACGGTTTTTACGATGGCCAACTGTTTTACAGGGTCAAGAAGGACCTCTTGATTCAGACAGGTGATTACACTTCAAAGACCAATCCCGATGGTGCCGATCTTGGTGTTACCGATGTCGATTATACCGTTCCTTCTGAAATTGATGTGACAAAACGTATGCATAAGCGTGGAGCAGTGGCGGCAGCCAGCTTCAACAAGGGTGACTACTCTTCGGGTGCACATTTCTATATCGTCACAGGTAAGCCTGCAACCGAGAACGAACTTAAATTGAGCGAGAGAAAGGTAAATGAGGAACTCGTTAACAAAAAATTCCACGAATTGCAGATACCTTACCGTCAGCAGATACTCAGACTTAACAATGCGGCCAAGCATGATGCAAGGAAAAAGGAGGAGTTGAGCAAGTTGGTAGGCAAGCTCAAGTCTGATGCACGTTCGGCTGTCAAGGGCAATGAATTTACATACTCGGCAAAACAACGCAAGGAGTATCTCAATACAGGAGGTTTGCCACATCTTGATGCTCATTACACTGTATTCGGCGAGGTTGTTGAAGGTATGGATGTGGTTGAGAAAATTTCGATGACAGACGCGACATCTAAAGGCCGTCCACGCCAACATATGAAAATCCAAAAAGTGAAAATCCTTGAGAACTATGGTAAATAAGAGCGTTCTTCCCAACGGCTTACGTGTGTTGCACCACCATGTCGAAGGCATGCAAATGGTATATGTAAATGTCCTTTATGGTGTTGGAGCACGTAACGAGGAGTATGAATATACAGGTATTGCCCATCTGCTCGAGCATCTTATGTTTGAAGGCACAAAGGCTGTTCCTTCATTTGACGAGCCTTTGGAAAGTGCCGGTGGTGAGAATAACGCTTATACGACAAATGATGTCACGAGCTATTATATAGCCTTGCCAAAGCAGAATGTGGAACTTGCATTCTGGATGGAAAGCGACAGAATGTGTAACATCACTTTTGAGAAAAAGAAAGTCGATGTGCAGCGCAATGTCGTAATGGAAGAGTTCAAGCAGACAAAACTTAACCGTCCTTATGGCGATGCGAGCCTTATCTTGCGCTCCATAGCATACAAAGTGCATCCCTATCGTTGGTCA
>JAEIGA010020579.1_pt1 | contig 10057 bp, 8 predicted proteins | sample 9270691 | NCBI WGS metagenome assembly JAEIGA01 (sample SAMN17057246, study PRJNA624740) | gut metagenome | biome: biome; isolation source: fecal sample | host: Bos grunniens | place: China: Xizang | collected 2019
GTATGTACACCTTCAGAAACAACGATAACAGCATGATTTCTACCTGTTTTCTTAACTTCTTTTAATTTATTGATAACACCATCAACAGTATATGGAATTTCAGGAACCAAACAAACATCTGCAAAACCAGCTACAGCAGAATGCATAGCCAAGTGACCAGCATCACGTCCCATAACTTCCAAAATCAAAGCTCTTTGGTGTGAACGAGCTGTTTTCCATAATGCATCAACAGCTTCAACACAAACTTGACATGCAGAGTTAAAACCAACAGAATATTGTGTTAATGGAGTGTCGTTGTCAATAGTTTTTGGAATACCAACCATTTTAACACCAGCATTTCTGCAATAATTACTAACAATATTCATACTGCCATCACCACCAACAACAATAACAGCATCTAAACCTAATTCTCTAACACCTTTACCAAAACGTTCAGATACAACACCTTGCGATTCCACCTTAACACCCTTATTAAGAGAACCTAAGTAAGAACCTGCCAAACGAGGCCATGGAGTATCAGAAAAATTACTAGTTGTAAGTATTTCATAAGAAAGAGGTGCTTCAGTTAAACCATCTGTACCATTATGAATACCATAAACTTCCCAGCCATATTTAGCAGCAGAGTTCACTACAGATGATACAACAGCGTTAAGTCCAGCACAATCGCCACCACTTGTTAAGATACCTATTTTTTTAATTTCAGTCATACTATTTTTTCCTATTTTGATAAAAGTTCATTTTATTTTATGCATACATAAACTATTATTTTTATATAAAAAAGCATAAAAATTACTTTTTCACTAATTTTTTCATTTTTTTTATCAAAACATCTTGATTTTTACCAAAAAATACAGTATAATGTGCCCAAATAATAAGAATCGCATAAATGCGACATTCAATCTTACTTGGAGTAAAAAGACTATGACTAATTCAAATTCTTTCAATAAGTTGCAAATTCAACTTTGTGAACTTAAACTAGAAGAAAGAAGGGTTAAATCAGATATCACTAAGCTTGTAAAAAACAAACAAATGATTGATTTCTTTCAAGCACAAAAATTAAACACACAAAGAACAAGCTTAAAAAACAAGATACAAAATCTTGAAACTATAATTAACCCAAATATAATTGCGTAAATAACAATCGTTGATCTGTGTTATTTACATATAGAGATTTATTGTCTTTAAAAATTAGGTGAAAAGAATGAAAAACAGCAAGTATAACCATATTTTTCTCGTTATATTTGCTGTTTTTATTTTATTAAGCGCTTCATATATTTTATTCATTCACAACACAAATTATCTAGAAATTTTTGTTGTTTACTACAAACCAGCTCCTCTTATTAAAAGTGACATATTTACCCCTATTCAAGGAGGGAGAGCCGTTCAAAATACATCATCTCGTAAAGGAACTTTTACACCAGAAGAAATTAACTGGTTAAACACCAATATGATTGGCGATGACACAGGAGAAAACATCTCACAATTAAATCGATATTTTGCAGAAATAACTGCCCTTTATTGGATATACAAAAACACCACATCACCTTTTGTTGGCATGTTTCAATACCGACGTTTTCTTGCTATTAATCCAAATACAATATATCCAACCATAACATACCCTTCTATGCGTTTTCATCATCTTGGCATAAAACACCTAGACGGATTTGCTAAAAAATTTTTAAGAAACCTTGAACTTGAAAAGAAATTTATTCTACCATATTTTGCAACCCATGACATACTTTTATCAGAGCCAATAAAGCTCAACACTTATGAACAATATAAAGAAGAACACCACATATCAGATTTAAACAAAGCTCTTGATATTATAAAACAAAAATACCCTCATATGTATGATTTCGCTATACAAGAATTAAATAGCCAAAATGGTTTCTACCCAACAAATATGTTTATAACAAGACGCTCAATATTAAACAACTATGCAAATTGGTTATTTAGTATACTGCTTCCTTTATATGACGAAATAAAAGACGAAGTTGCAACACGCGATACAGAACAAAAACTAGCTTTTGCATACCTATCAGAACGCCTATTCACTATATATTTTCGCTATCAACAAAAGTATCACAACTTAAGGATAAAAGAACTTCCATTTGCGCTTGCTTCTGACTTTTTTACTCCAACACCACAATCATCTTATATAAAAATAAAAACCCCCACTTTTGAAGATATTTTTGTAAAACAAGGCGAAGATAGAATATGTGGTTTTAATAACCCATATAGATTCTGTGGCTTCTTTAAAATCACCCCAGCTAATCGCCTACAAATAAAATGGGATAATGGATCAACTGAAATTTTTACATATAAAAATAATATATTTGAATTAGAAAACTAAAAATCTATATTTCCTCTATTTATATTAATAGAACTTAAACAAATATATCTTATAAATAATACATCACAACTTATAAACTACGGAAGAAAAATGCACGCAATACATCCTTTAATTATAGATTTAACACTAATAACAATATATGCAGGATTAACTACTCTTTTATGTAAAAAACTACATCAACCTATAATTTTAGGCTATATTCTTGCTGGAATTTTCGCAGGTCCATATTTCAATTTACTACCAACTGTAACAGATAAAGAAGACCTAACTCTATGGGCTGATATTGGGGTTATTTTCTTGCTTTTTGGTTTAGGCTTAGAATTTAGCTTCAAAAAAATGGTAAACGTTGGAAAAACAGCCATGATAACGGCAACTGCCAATATTATATTCATGCTATTTTTAGGCTACAACACAGGTTTATTAATGGGATGGTCAACAATGGATAGCTTTTTCTTAGGCTCTATGATATCCATGTCATCAACAACAATCATTATCAAAGCCTTCAATGACTTAAATATCAAAAAACAACGTTTTACCGACCTTGTTTTTGGTGTTTTAATTATTGAAGATCTCGTTGGAATCTTGCTTTTAGTATTACTTCCAACTATTGCCATGGGAAAAACAATAGATGGTCTAGAATTAGGTATAAGCACACTAAAACTCATCTTTTTCTTAGTTTTATGTTTCATCACAGGTATTTATTTAGTACCAACTTTTTTAAACAAAATAAATAATCTACTAAGCGATGAAATGTTACTTCTTGTTACAATCAGCCTTTGTTTTGGAATGGTTTTTCTTGCAACATCATCTGGTTTTTCAACAGCTCTAGGTGCATTCATAATGGGTTCAATACTATCTGAAACAGAATTAATCCACCGAATAGAAAAAAACCTCCAACCATTAAAAGATTTCTTTGGTGCAGTATTCTTCGTTTCTGTTGGTATGATGGTTGACCCTATAATGTTTGTAACATATCTAAAACCAATTCTAATAATCACACTAATTGTAATTATAGGAAAAATTCTATTTTCATCATTTGGTTTTGTTGCTTCTGGTCAAAATTTAAAAACTTCAATTTGTGGAGCTTTTTCACTTGCCCAAGTTGGAGAATTTGCATTCATTATTGCGTCTCTTGGTATGAGTTTAGGTGTTTTAAGCAATAAAGTTTATCCAATTATCGTTGCAGTATCCGTAATAACCACATTCTTAACTCCCCTAACAATTAAAACTGCAGACAAAGCAAACAAACTACTAAATAAAAAACTACCACAAAAATGGCTTGAATATATTGATAAATATTCAACCACATCTACACCTTCATCAACCGAAGAAAAATTATGGAGTGCTTTATTTAAGAGCTATATAATTCGTTTATCTATTTTTTCAATAATCTTATATAGCATAATAATTTTGGCATCAGTTACTCGCCCATACATAAGAGAACTAATACCAAACAGAATTTATGCCAATATCACCATAACATTCTTAACCTTTTTATTAATGTCCCCATTCTTAAAAGCATTAATTGGATGGAACATTTTATCAACAAAAGGTATTAGAGAAAAAATACACCTACTCTTCTCTAAAAAAGATGAAAAAGAAGAAAAAGATATTAATTTAGCGCTTGAATGTTCTCAAAAATCAATCGTTGACATTACACCTTCTTCATCATTTATAGCAGATGCAAATTTAAGAATACAAAAATGTAGCCATCTTGATGAAAAAACAGCTCGTTTGCGCAACTTCTTCTCCGAAAACACCCAAGATTCAAAAATTTATTATAAATTATGGACATCAAAACGCGCAAACAGATTACCTCTAGCCATATTAACAAGCTTCAGAATTTTAATATGCTCATCATTTATTGTAACTGTTGTTCATAAATTTTTAAGTGAAAACCCCAAACTAACATTTTTATTGTTACTATTAACAATCTATTTCCTATCACGTTCACGCTGGTTGCTTGATAGATACTTAAAAATTGAAGCACAATTTTTACAAAACTTAAAAGGAAACAAAAAACAAGAAGAAGGTTTATAATCGTTTATTGTCTTCTAACAGTATCATAAATACTTTCCCATCCTAAGTTATGAGTTGCTTCTTCAACCTCTATCAGTTCAATTTTATCTGATTTTACATTTTTTACAAAATCATAAACCAAATTAGGTGCAATTACATCATCTTGTGAACCAACAAAATGCATTTGCTCAAACTCAAAAAAGATATCTTTGTAATCACCCAAATTCAAAGATTCATTTAAGCTTGGCAATTTATGATACGTAGTCCATGCTAGATGATCCAAATTTCCAGCAATAGTTATTACCTTTTTTATATTCAAATCTTTCCTTAAACTAGCCACCAATCCTGCAACTTGTGCCCCACCTGAAAAACCAACCAAAACCACATCATTTTTTCCAACAATAGAAGCTATTGCATCACCTTGTGCTCTTATCACTTCACTTGCAAAACGAGCTGTTGTCCAATGTCTTTGAGAACATATTCCCCCCATAATAAACTGACAAGGTCTTGCTAAATAAATCACATTTACATTTTCATCACCAAAAGCAATTTCTCTTAATAATTTACCACGAGGAGTTGGATCATTCGTTGGCATCCCATACGCATTAAAAGATGCTCCATCACCTTCAATATACACTTTATAACCTTTAGTTTTATCTGTTATTTTTTGCCAACTAGCTATTGTAAAGCCATCAACTTCTACCTCTTTATAATCATATTCATAAGGTACCCTAATCCCAACACAAGAACAAATAAACAACACTAAAACCAGCAAACTTTTGCGCATAATATACCTCTAAAAAAAGCCCTATTTCTAGGGCTTATAATTAATTACCACTTAAATTTTTCAAATTTTGAATAATAGACTGAGCAGTTGATTGTGATTCTTCACTAATTCCAGCACTTTCTAATGCTAATTTTTTAACACAAATAGTAACCAACTCATCAGCAGTCGCACTAATACCTTGATTAAACAATGTACCTGCTTGAAGTTTAGCATTAGCTTCACTAACCAAACAAGCTCTCATTTTTGTTTTAATAGATGCATTTGCATCAACAGTTGTATATTTAGATAAATCAGCACTACAACCAGCAAGTAACAAACAAGCAACCAACAACTTTTTCATATTATTTCTCCTTATAAAATATAACTACATCCAAAATATCACCGTCAACCCAGCTGTCAAATATTTTAAACAAAATAACATCAACTAAAAACCAATCTAATACTCAATAAAATTTTCTTGCAAAGAAAATACTCCTCGTTAACATAAATTATCATATAACTTATATATAAGGAATTTAATTATGCAAAACAATCAATTAACAAATAACATTTACTATATTGGTGTTGACGATAAAGATATAGATTTATTTGAAGGACAATATATTGTACCAAATGGCATATCTTATAACTCATACATTATTAAAGATGAAAAAATAGCCGTAATGGATACTGTAGATTTAAGCAAATGCACCCAATGGTTAGAAAATCTTGAAAACACCCTAAATGGTGCAACTCCTGATTATTTAGTTGTTTTGCATATGGAACCAGATCATGCAGGTAGTATTGAATGTTTCTTAAACAGATATCCAACAGCAAAAGTTGTTGCAAACCAAAAAACATTCAATATGATGCCACAATTTTTTGAAAGCCTAGATTTAACCAATCGCCAAGTTATAGTAAACGAAGGAGATAGTCTATCTCTTGGCTCTCACAGCCTTTCTTTTGTATTTGCACCAATGGTTCACTGGCCAGAAGTTATGGTTGCATATGAAACAAAAGAAAAAATCTTGTTCTCTGCTGATGGCTTTGGTAAATTTGGAGCGCTTGATACAGATGAACCTTGGGATTGTGAAGCTCGTCGCTATTATATCAATATTGTTGGAAAATATGGTGTTCAAGTTCAAGCGTTACTAAAAAAAGCATCAACTCTTGATATTCAAAAAATCTTCCCTCTCCATGGTCCAATGCTAACCCAAAACCTTGCTCACTACATTAATAAATATGATATTTGGAGTAGCTATCAACCAGAAGATAAAGGCGTTTTCATTGCATACACTTCAATTTATGGCAACACCAAAAACACAGCTCTTAAACTAAAAGAAATTTTAGAACAAAAAGGAGCTCCAAAAGTTTCTATTGCAGATTTAGCACGTGATGATATGGCAGAAGCTGTTGAAGATGCTTTTCGTTATGATAGACTTGTTCTTGCATCTCCAACATATGATGGTGGTTTGTTCCCATTTATGGAAACATTTATCAACCACCTAAAATCTAAGAACTATCAAAACCGAACAGTTGGTTTTATTGAAAATGGTTCTTGGGCGCCAATTTCAGCTAAAAAAATGCGTGATGAAATGTCAAATCTTAAGAATATTACCTTTTTAGAAGAAAAAGTAACCATTAAATCTTCTCTAAAAACAACAGACATTCCTCAATTAGAAGCACTTGCAGATGCTTTATTAAAATAAAAAAAATCACTCCCACAAAAAACTCACCAAAGCCTAAGCTTTAGTGAGTTTTTTTTAATAGTTGTTATCGTTTCATGATAACATTACACTTTTCTGGTATCAAAAACCAACGTCTACTACGATAATGAGCCGGCTCAAGTTCCGAACCATCTTCCTTAGCCCAAAACCAAGCCGTAGGAAGAGCACCATCGCCAATAGCAACTCGCATCGCTGAAACCTTTGCCCAATTACGTCTCAAAGTGTTAACTTCTTCACGCTCCAAGAAACATCCATTGTACTTATAAGCAAATGCTTTTGCTTCAGTATATCCCCAACATCTGTTAACACCAACCATACTATGAATAACCAATAAAGGACTAATCCTATATCCAATCACCATACCATGATCTTCAACAGGTGTTTCAGACTCAAACAAGTCTTCATAAACATAGCGTGGATTGTTAAAATCTTCCACTCTATAAGGAAGATTACCTCTCCAAACTGGTTCATCACCAAGCCCCGAAAAATCACCAAACTCATAACGAGCATAATCCCATGGGCCAAGTGCCACAGGTTTAACTTTGTCGCTTGTAAAATCAACATAACGTTTAACAGCAGTCCAACGAGCTTTTGCTAAAATAGTTACCAGCAAAACAAACACAAAAAATAAAATTAAAACACACATAACAATAAAATTTAATTTGATTATAATAATAGCTTCGTACCACTCTTATAATCAATCAATTTTAATTATGCAATATCTATCTTGAATCTCTCATAGATGCCATTAGCATTGCATTCGCATTTACTTTTGTTTGTGGATGAACCTCTGCTAATTCTAAAGATAATTTTTGAGCAGGTTCACTAAGCTCTCTCTTATTAACTTGAGCAATAACACTTTGAATATTAGACACACCTTTCTGATTTTCAGAATCAAAACTAAAGGCTTTCACCTCTTTATTTACAATCATATCAAAAACTTTATCTGCTAACTCATTATCTTGAGGTGTAACCATTTTATCTACTGTTTCTTTAGGTAATTCTTGTCTATAGGCTAAAGATACCAACAACTCTTGAGGAGAGAATTCCCCCTCTTTATACCCAAAACTTTTCGCTAATTCACCATCTGAACAAAAAGCTTTAAACATAAGCCCTTTAGCATTTTCGCCATACCTCTCAATAAGTATATTCTGCATATCTTTAATATTATCAAAATCAGCAAAATTAATTTTAGCAGCATCTTGCCCTGAAACACCAGCATCATATTGACTTTTTTCATATTTAGCAGTTTTACCTAAAGTAACTTTTTCATATTCTAAATAATCATTATAACGCCCATCTTTTTTCGCATTATTATAAAGTTCTTCTTGTTTTTCATAAGGAATTTCTGGTGCATTAGCTAATACCAAATTTAATACCTCTGGAGTTACGCCTTCTTCTGGAAGCCCCAACGCTTTAGCTAATTCTTTATCTCCAGTCAACGATAAATATTCCAAAAAGCCACCATACAAATTATCTTTTCCTTCTTCTTTCATTTTATTATATTCTTCAGGTGTTGCTCCATATTTTTGAGAAATCCTTGTTGGATTTGACGGCTGCGCTGTCATGCAACTTAAAAGAGAATAATACATACACTCATCAGCTGAATATGAATCACCTTTAACTTTATGCTTTTCTAACTCTTCTTCTGCAGACCCTATTTCTAATACATCTTCTGTAACCTGCCCAATAGCAATAGGGTCACCCTCCATTGCTCTTGCTGCATGCATACCAACTCTAGAAACATTATTCAACGTACCCATAACATCATTTAGCTTTTCTCCATCACCTTTCATCTCGGCTGCAAGATCTTCTCTTGATGGAACAACTTGCCATGCCATGCTCATATCATCAGAAATAAGATTATCCGAACGTTCTGAAACTGTTTCTATTTTTGTAGGGCTATCATCTCTTTCAACATTATTATTTTCCATAGCATTCGCATTTAACGATGCTGACAAAACCGCAGCTACTGCTAAAGATTCCCATTTACCACTCATAACAATATCTCCCTACATTTTATCTTTATTATCACCAACATGTTATCTACCCTCCATTATAGAAGCCATTAACATCGCGTTTGTACTTACATTTACCTTTGTTTGTGGATGAATATTACTCATCTCTTCTGATAGTTTTTTACCAGCATCACTCATTTCTTTAGCATTATCATCTACTTTATCAGTTACCACTTCTTTTCCGCCAAATTCCGCCATTTTCTCTATAGCAACTTCTTCTGCAGAAATACTTGATTTATTCTCAAATCTCTCTTGATAATCATCTTTTCTTCCTTCTTGAATTTTATTAACCTCATTCATATCTACTTTATTATCAAAATACTCACTTAAACAACGATCATTATTTTCAACATCAGGCACAGAATTTACATACTCATCTACATTTTTTTCATCGCTTATTTTTCTAATATATCTATTTGCTAATCTTCCTAATTTTTTAAATAAACGCTTAGATTTTCTTGCAGATAACTCCGTTATTTCTCCGGAATTATCCTTTTTTCCACGTATTTCTCCATTTGCATTCATTCTAACTTCTGTTGCTTTATCACCTTTTTTAGATAAATAAGCCTTTCCACCATCCTCAGTTCTATTCGCTGAAAACTCGTCTTCCCCTTTCATTGCTCCAACATATACATTTTGCCCATTTTCTGTTCGATAAGCATTAGCAAGGATGGTTTCTTCTACCCCATCTTTATTAGTTTTTTTAACTTCATCAAATCTTTTAGCATAACTTGGAGATTTTTGTTCATCATGTTTTTCTATTTTAACACACTCTCCCTCATCATAATAATGCTTCTCTTTACTAATCTTCTCATGTTCAAAAACTACATCATTACCTAAATATTCACTAACAGCTCTTGGATCAATATGTCGTTTTTCAGCATCAGTTCTTTCCCATGTTTCAACTTCACCTTTTTCATTTGTAGTCTCTATAACTTCTGCTGTAATTACTCTTTTAGAATACCCCTTAAACGTATCAAACTCTTCACGCTCATATTCAAAATTATACGTATCTTTATTTTTTCCATCAACATTTTCAACAATTGTCGTTGAAACAGTATTATTTACATTATCAATGGTTTTACTAACTCTAACATCATATGTTGCACCATGTTTTTGAGCACTTTTTTCTGAAGTTGAACATTTATAATCTTCAAGTTCATTAACCACAGCA
>JAEIGA010020580.1_pt1 | contig 10057 bp, 9 predicted proteins | sample 9270691 | NCBI WGS metagenome assembly JAEIGA01 (sample SAMN17057246, study PRJNA624740) | gut metagenome | biome: biome; isolation source: fecal sample | host: Bos grunniens | place: China: Xizang | collected 2019
ACAAGACTTGGTTCTCAGGTAGGGAGTATGCTGATTTGGGCGACCTTATGCCTGACCTCTTCGATGAGTTTGGCAATGTTACCCTTGAGGGCTTGCAGAGCTTACAGAATAGCGATGTATGGAAGAACCTCAGCGAGAAAGATAGAGAACTTATCGAGCAGATGATTGCCGACTGGGAGGACTACAACGCAGCAGTAGAGGCAACTGAGAAGTATCTATCGGATGTATTTGGCGACCTCGGTGGCGACATCACAAATGCGCTATTAGACTCCTTCAAGAGTGGTACAGACGCAGCAGAAGCCTTTGGAGAAACTACAGGTAAGATATTAGACCGATTGGCGAGTGATATTGTCAATATGGCACTTATACAGCCTATAATGGACAAAGCGCAGAAAGAAGTGCTGGAGTTGCAAAAAAAATTGAACGCAGGGGAAATTTCATACGAGGAGTACCTAAAGCAGACATCTGCTATATTGAATAATACAATCAATGAGGCAAAAGGTGCTACAGATGATGCCTACGATATGTACGAGGCGGCAGGAATAGAGCAAAACGGCAACTACTCAGCATCTGCATCCTCTAAGGGCTTTCAAACAATGTCACAAGAAACAGGTTCAGAGTTGAATGGTCGTTTCACTGATATACAGGGGCAGACACATCGTATTGCTGAGGCTGTGGAGTTTTGTAAGTCGTTGCATATTGAAAACCTAACACAAGTGCAGTCTATCAATGCTACCGTAGCGATGATACACAATGATACCTCGCTTATTGCTTCGCACACAAGGGCGTTAGCAAGCATAGATGCACACTTGGCTATGATACGCAGGTCAGTAGATAATGGGTCTATTTAATTATATAATACTATGGCAGAAATAACAATTAATGGTAGCCCATTATCGGACTATGGAGCTATGATGTTAGCGGGGAGTTATAATTCTCTGCTAACACCCCCACAATTAAAGGAGTGGGTTACTAACATCCCTGTAGATGGAGATGGTACGGAATACATAGTGCCAGGCACATCGTATGTACAAGAACGAAGTGTGTCCCTTATATTCGGCATTAAGGGGGAAACAAAGGAGGATTTTCTTGATAAGTATCAACAATTCATAGATGTGTTACAAAGTGGTATAATTGACCTATATGTTCCAGATTTAGGCAGACATTACCACCTTAAGTATGAAGGTTGTACAACTTTTGACCACTACAGTCTATCAGCGTGTAAGATAGCTGTTAAATTTTTAGAACCAAATCCCAAAAAAACAGAGTAAATTTATTGGTCGTTTTGCCATAAATATATAATTTTGCACTAAGTGTAAAGAAGCACTCTAATACCATATACGAAATGACATCCATAACAATATACGACCCCAATGGGGAGGTTGTACACGAAGCCCCCATCACCAAAGATGCCAGAGTATTTAGACAACTTGGGGGGGAGCATTATGTCGAGTTGTCAGTCAAGAGCAGTGAGACGCTCCCGCTGACTCGCGGGTGTTATGTGTCTATTTCCTCGCTTTCTCCATTTAATTACTTCCTAAAGAATGATGCCGTACCTGAGCCTATAGCCGATGCTAAAGGCTACAAGTATGTGCTAAGATTCTACGCCTATGAGCATTATATGGAGGCCTGTCAGATAAAGTGGCTTACACGCGGAGAGGATAATGTTATCACTAAGCGTGAGTTGACATTCTCGGTTACTACAAGCCTCAAAGAATATGCCAAGCTCATAGCCGACAATATGAATGACCACCTCGACACAGACCGATGGACTTTTGCCGAGACCGAGATGACAGATGACAAGTACACCAAGGATATGAAGGAGTTATCCTTTGATGGTGTAAGTTGCTGGAATGCTATCGGCGACATTGCTAATGCTTTCGGTGTAGAGTGGTGGGTTGAATATACCAAGAAGGAAGCAGTCATCCACTTCGGCAAGTGTGAGAGCGATGGCGATGCTATACCCATCCGCGAGGGAGAGATTGTCAACCGTTTTCCAGCACCTAAGCGTGGCGAAGATAGCAATTATGGTACACGCTTCTACATTTATGGTGGCACGCAGAATATCCCTGAATGTTACAGCGGCAGTAGTGCTGGTACAGATGTAAATCATATCTCAGAGAAGCGTTTGCGACCTCGTGACACTTATGGTAGATATGTTGACTACTACGACGCAGTGTCTGAACTTCCCAAGTCGCAGATTGTCGAGAAGACCATTATCCTTGATAACATATTCCCCAAGGCAGATACGACCATCGAGGAAGTTCGCGAAGAGACGCGCACCATCAATGGGGAGGATAATGTGCCGATATATTTGATTAAGGTAAAGACCAAACCTACACTCTTAGGTCAGTTGGGAATTACCTTTACAAGCGGTGCATTGATGGGTAGAACTTTCGATGCAAAATCCCACACCTACAAGGATAATTTGCCCGATGGCACAACCGAAGAGACCTTCCTGATAGAGGTATTGTATCAAATAGAGGGTGCTAATGGCTCTGCACAAATAGTAGTACCTAACGACAACCTCAAGCCAGAGGTGGGTGATAAATACATCCTTACTGGTGTCGAGCTCGATGAAAGCTTCATCCAAAAAGCAGAGGTAGAACTCTACAACAAAGGGTGTGAACTTGCCAAGCAATATTCCACAGATACTAATGTTTATGATTGCCCTGTTAATCCTGTATACTGTCAGAACAATAGTATCAACTTTGAGATTGGTGCGAAAGTAATACTCATAGGTGCACAATTCGGGGAGGGCAGAGCATCGCGCATCCAAGGCTACGAGAAGAAGTTGTACAACCAATATATCGCCACATACAACATCGGCGATAACCGTACATTCTCAAGGTGGAATGTTATCAAGTCAGAGCTACTTGTAGCATCAGCCGTAGCCGAGAAGAAGCAATCACTCAAAGAGCAAACGCTCAAAGTACAAGTGCAGTCGAGTACCTCGGAAGCACAATTGCGAGCTTTGCAAACAGAGGTCACCAAACTTAAAGGTACGGACAAAGATGATGAAAATTCCGCATCTATCACAGGTGCGAAGCTTTATGCCGAGAGTATTAGGACTATAGGATATACTGAGCTAACTCCTGGGAATATAGAATATAAAGACAATGCTAATACTCTTACGGTTGTTGGTGCGCGTAAATATGCTGATGAAAAGGTTACAACCCTGCGAACAAAAGTAGCAAGTGGTGAAGTGTCGCCAACACGCCTAATGATAGGCGGTACACAAGTGACAGATGACAAATACATCGGCTTTTATATAAACCCGTCAGAAGAGTATAAGAGTAAATACAACCACCAAGGCTCTGAACCTATTGCACTTAAGAGCGAAGATGCTAAAAATAGAAAGGGCGTGTGTGTATTTGTTGAAAAAGAATACACGGATTTCATAAATCTTGCTGATGGTATGCCAATGCTGGGTGTCTCATTAGGCGTAAACGATGTACTGATATCCGACGGAGAGAAATGGCGTAAACTATCAAACACGAGCATCGAGGGTAAGACCGGAGATATAAGCAAGGTGAAATTGGTTGAATTGCTGACAACCGCAGATAGCAATAATACATCTTTCACGCCATTAGCCAAGCAGAAAGATGTATCCAGCCTCGATGAGCGTGTGAAGAATGTAGAACGACGCGTGAAAATAGCTGTGGTAGTACCACGCGAATAAGCATAATATTAACACTTAAAATTAAAAGACTATGGTAGAATACAACGATGATTTGGCTATAATTGTCAGATATGACGGCACGAAAGAGCAATTTGAAAGTGTCAAAAACAGCTACCTCGGCAAGGTAGTATTCATTTATGGTAGCAAGACCGAGGTTGATAATCAAGCAGGCTTGGTGCAAGCTATTTGGGTAAGTGATGCAGTTGGGGGTCGCTACCTCGATATGGCGAATGTGGACACCATTAAGGACGGTATGATCCACATCGCTGGTTTGGCGATTGATGGTGCTGCTACTACACTCGAGAATGGCGCAAATGGCATTAACTTCAAAGGGGCTAACGGCATATCAATCAAATTTAATCCATCAAATGCTACCGACAATAATGGAGTGCCTTATTGGAATATAGAAATTAGTGGTAAAGGTGTTATAGATGCCATCAAAGGTACAGACAAAGATACCGAAAGTACCCTGACACTAAGTGGCGTTAAGAAGTTTGCGCAGTCGGAAGCTACCACAGCAAAGTCTGCGGTTATAGGTACAGATGCCGATACTGAGGCAAGTGACACAATCAAGGGTGCTAAGAAGTATGCCGACAAGGTAAAGACAGACTTGGAGGGTACAACATCGGACACCAAAGACTCTAATACCATTTCAGGTGCTAAGAAGTATGCGGATAACGCGGCAGGTGACGCAAAAGACGCAGTGTATGAAACTTTGTTTGGCAAAAATGTAACAGTAGATGCAAATGCTAAAATCCTGCCATCTCGCTTGCCTGATGTTATCCTCGGACAGTTGATGTATGGTGGTATTATAGGCGATAAAGCAGCTAATATTGATGGCGTAACCGCCAATATTGCTATCAATCCATCATCTTTGTTTGAAGATGCTTTCGGGGAGGATGTAAGTAAGGAAAATCTTACTCCAACCACCTTTCTTGCCAAAAACTACAGGAATGTATATTTCATAGTTGGAAATCCAAATCCGTCTAATCTCACTTCTCGTGTGTCTTTCTCTTGGAATGATGTAGATTACGAGACAGGAGATTGGTTCTTATCAGATGGTGAAAAGTGGACTAAGATTGATAACACCGATGCTGTTTCCTCTGTTGCTGAGTTGACTGGTGTAATTACAACAGGTGCTCTTGCGGACAAACTTACAACCGCAGCAAGTGGTTACACAGACCCACTCGCTAAAAAGAGCGACATCAAGATTGATAGCATTAGTGCAAAGACTTTAGTCGATGGTGCAGAAAAAACATACTTTTCAACTACAGGTCCTGATACCACCAATAAGAATGTGTCATTCTCGGCAGAGGTAAAGACAATGAGTAAAATTGAAACCGATACCAGCGCAGAAGGTTTTGCCGATGCCCGCGATGTCTACAACTTCCTCAAGGCTCGTCTATCCATCAAGGTTGTAAACACAACGAACAACTAACAAAAAAAGGGAGGAGATATACCTCCTCCCCATAAACTAAAGATATGTCATACAACGACGATAACATACAGTTTTGCATCTACGCGAAGAATAGGGATGATTTCGAGGCTCAAAAAAATGAGCATACGACAATCGGTCTTATCGCTACTGGTGAGGTGTGGATAAATGGCACGTATTATCCATTTGGTGTTACTGCAAATGCTCTAACTAACTTGCAGAACGCACTAGAACTTAGGTTTAATATCCAAAGCCAGTTGAATGACGCAACGATATATACCATATATCAAGGAGGGCTTAATACTGAAGCAAGACTCGACATCCTCGTGCCTAAAGTTACTGCGACAGCAGGCTCTTTTATCACGGTCACACCTAAGAAATCTTCTATTGATTTAGACAATAGTGAGACAGAAGAAGTAGATAGTTCATTTGAGCTAACCCCAAAAGTACAATCTATCGCGAATGCTACAGATACCGATGATGGTCTTGTGTCCGCGTTGGATGTAAAGACCACCTTGGAAGATTATGTCAAGAGGGGCGAGGGGAATAGTGATGTCGTAGAGGTTACAGCCGAGGAGTTTACATTTAGACCTACCGCAGGTTCTACATCCATCAACGGCTCTGATGCCCTAATTCGTAAAATCAAAGGTAACACTACGATATGGCAACAGCGTATTTCATTACGATGGAGCGCTTATGATGCCACGAGCATATCTTTAGGAAGAATAGGAGATACTGCATATAAGGCTTCTTTGCTTAAAGACTTTACTGATAATACTGCGAGGTATCGCCTTGGTGTAAGGGTGGGTTCTCCCATACTTATTACAGGTCATAAGTATTTGATTTGCGGATATATCCGTGCTTCTATCGCTTCATCAAGCAGTAACTTTGGCTTAGAGACACGAGGGCAGACATATACAATGTACCCTGCTGTGACAGAAGTCAACAAATGGACACTCGTAAGTCGCACCTTCACATTAGCAGATTTAAATAATAACCATGCCGTATATCTTCAGCCATCGTGGGATTATGTTCAGCGAGGGCTTTCAGGAAGTTGGTTTGAGGCAAGGGACTTAATGCTGATAGACCTCACCGCATTGTATGGTGAGGGCAATGAGCCGTATGCTGCGAGTGGTAATACTGCAGCACAAGTAGAGGCATTGGCTAAGTTTAAGGAATTGTACCCAAATTTGTACTACAACGAGCTTGCCCCACAGCTACGAGGGATGTGTGCAACAGGTATTGAGACTATCGGAGCGAATGCTTTTGACAAGAATAGTGCCGTTGGTGGAGTGATTGATAACAATGGCTTTGTCACATCCAACGATGTGTACTCAGTTGCTAATATCGAGGTGGTTGGTAATCAAGTATACTCATTGACTAATGTAGCCAACTCAGCACTTGTGGCAAATACATACGCATTCTATAATAGCAGAAATGAACTGATTTCAGTTGGTGGAATTAAAGACTCTATATCTCTAAGTACAGAGGTATCAGGCGATGTCACCATCCCAATGAATACAAGTTATATGCGTGTTGTGGTGCATAACGATAGCCTTGATAGATGTTGTGTTAACCTAAAGCATACAGGTACTCTCGACATTGAGAATGCCACATACTTTAAGTCTGTGCGCGAGTTGCCAGAAATTGCTACCTATTTCCCAAATGGTATGCACGGCATTGGCGATGTATACGATGAGATAAACGAAGAATATGCAATACAACGATGTGGTAAGAGAACATATATACAAGGGGATGAGAACGATGCGGAGGTAAGAACTGACTACTACAACACCATTTACAAGTTATCACAACCTGTATACACTCCTATTGTTGAACCTCTGCAGTTGGACTATAAGGTGTCTGACTTTGGAACAGAGAGAGCCTTAGCACCTGAAAAAAGCTCGCCATTCAAGGCTGATATAGCATATCAATTCAACGAGGTAGACCGTATCCGAGATAATGCTCGTAATATAGAAAGGTTGGAGAAGGGTAAGCAAGATGTACTTATCAGCGGGCAGAGCATCAAGACTGTAGGTGGTATGGATGTATTAGGAGAGGGTGATATTCCATTCCCAACAGCCGTGGCAACTGCAACCCAAAGGGCGGGATTAACATCTACAACAACTCGTATATCTCCAAATGTAATATATGAAGCTCAGCAATCATTCTCAACCTATGTTCTTCCTACTCTATCGGGAGATATGGAAGGATACGATAATGTATGGACATTGAGATTTGGTATAGGTTCAAGTGACAACCTCACAATACCATATAGTGTTCTATGGGTTAATGGACAAGCACCATCGTTTACAAGTTGGTGTATAGTGGAGATAAAGTTGCGAAAGCAATCGGTTACAAATCAAATATTAGGAGAGTGGAAAATATATAAATAACATATACTATGGCAGAGAATACTGAATTACAGAAGATTGGACTTGGCACAATAGCCAAATATACCCTTGATGCTAACATTGGCACAGAGGTAAACATCAAAGATGTATCACATTGGGAGTTGACTGCTACAGGCGCAAGTGGTACTGATACTATCACCAAAGATGATAGTTACAAGTGGACAGAGGATGTAAATGGGAATATTGTTGTATTCATCGACACCATCGTCACAGGAAAACAGAAAGTCGTAGGTCGTGTGTCAATGCTTGTAGATGACTCAGACTATCCCGGTAAGATAGTAGATGGTGAGGTGCAGAATGCAGGCAAAAGACCTGAGGTTACTATCCCATTTGATATGTTTATGGTAGAGTAATATGGGCTACATAGAAGTAGATATGATGAATGTTGGTGGCACACCTACGCCAAGTATTGAGCGCGTAGGTGATGCTCCTACTGCTGACCTATACTTGGTGGGTGATAGCCTTATCACTACCATACACAAGGTTGGCAAACCAATTATTCCATCATTAACTCATCTCGGAGGTGTTGTAGTAAAAGGGGCTGTCACACCTACCGTAGGAAGAGATAGTCTTGTTATCTCCGAGGCTGTTTTGTCGTTTGACAACTCCGAGGTTGGCACATCGAAGGTGGTATATGTTAATGCCTCAAGAATGTGGAGCGCGGAACTTATAGACCCAGATGGGTTATTTAGCATCAGCACTATTGGTGGGTTAGGTGGTGCTACAAGAGAGGTTGTCATCACCCTTGTTAACGCCAATGAGCAGACAAGTATATACACAGCATCCGTAGTGTTCAAGTGTGGCGGTATGCGTAAGGTGCTAAAGTTGACATACGAGGATATTAGTTCAGTATATCATCGTTACGAAGTTATCGAAGGTATGTTTATTCTGTCCGATGACGCAGAATTTGAGGTTAAGTCTGATTTAACATCCACTTCCTATAGTTAGTAAGTAAAGTTTGTTGATTAATATAAAATTCGAGATATGAGTTACAAAAGTAAACATACAGGTCAAGAGGTAGACAATGCAGTTGACAAAGTTAAAAGCATTGGCGATGCCGATATTGCTACGACAGAGGGTGTAGCAACAGCAATTGCGGAAGCCATTACAAATGTAATTAATGCAAGTTATTGATATGGCAAAAAATAATAATTTAACGGATTTTCTACAGGATATAGCCGATACTATTAGAGCGAAGAAAGGACACACCGACTCCATCAATGCTCAGGACTTTGCTGATGAGATAGCGTCTATTGAAGGTGGTAGTAATAGTTTTGGATGGACAGGCCACGCTGATGTAGAAGGTCTAAAGGCTATCGGTTGGACTGACGATGATATTGCGTACTATCAGCAATATGGAGTCAATTGGAATGAGGAGGATGATGAATGGCATAAGGTGACTGATGACAACAAGGCTCTCTATGGGGTGCTGACTATAGAAAATATATCAAGCTATAGTAATATATTGGTATATCTTCCCAAAATAGACACAAGTGGAGTTACGAGTCTAAACAGCGTTTTTTCAAAGTGCTATTCGCTTGTAGGTATTCCAATGTTAGACACCTCCAATGTTACTGATATGAGATATGCTTTTCAAGCGTGCTATTCGCTTGTATGTATCCCGCCAATAGATATAAGCAAAGTGAATAATATGGGAGTTACATTTCAGGGTTGTTATTCGCTTGTGTTTTTACCTCACACATTTGACACATCAAAAGTGACAAATATGACATCTTTGTTTAATAACTGTTATTCCTTGGCTTCGCTACCTTCTGCGTTTGACACATCTAATGCTGGTCCTGTGTCTTCAGCCTTTAATGGGTGTCACGCTCTTACGAATATACCACCAATGAATCTTGCAAAAGCTACTAATACATCAAACATTTTTAATAATTGTTATTCTTTAAGGAGTGTAAATATTTCCAATTGCGGAATGAATCTCTCATTTCTGCAATCTACAATGCTATCAAAAGATTCTGTGTTATTCCTAATAGAAAATAGTGGAACAAAAGATGTGGTCATACAATTAACAAGTTATGTATATAATAAGATACAAGCTGATGCAGATATAGTTACAGCGTTGGCAAATCACCCAAATGTATCATTAGCATCGGCATAATATGAAAGAGATTAAAGCAAGAGAGGGTCACTACTTGACCCAAGTAGGTGATGTAGGCACAGCGCGTGTCTACATCACAGCACTCAAAGGTGCTAACATCAACGAGGAAGATTGGCGCGAGGCTACTGCTGAGGAACTTGAAGCTAAGGCGCAGTATGATAAACAAATGGAGGAATATGAGAAAGGTATTAAATAGAGCATTTGATTGTCTACTCGTTAGCAATCGCCCAGCGCACATCCTTTGTGTGGGGATAGTGAGTCTACTCCTCGGATGGGCGAGCGGTATAACAGCAATCGCTTGCCTTGAGTTCAAGGATGTCTTGCACACAAAAAACATAAAGGCGTGGGATTGGGTGGATGTCATCGCAGGGCTTATAGGGTGTATCATCGGAGGTGCTATACACTGG
>JAEIGA010020581.1_pt1 | contig 10056 bp, 13 predicted proteins | sample 9270691 | NCBI WGS metagenome assembly JAEIGA01 (sample SAMN17057246, study PRJNA624740) | gut metagenome | biome: biome; isolation source: fecal sample | host: Bos grunniens | place: China: Xizang | collected 2019
AGTTCGCTGAATATGTTTCTCATCTTGCCGAGGTCGAGAGCTATCTCCTCCGCCTCCATGTTGGTCGCGATGTCGAGGTTGGACACGACATGGGCGAACTCCTCAAGCTCCTCGACGACGATGCCGAGCTGACCGCCGATTGCCTCGATTTCCAAGATTGTGTCTGCGGAGACTGGGTGGGTTCTTGAGAACTCTATCGCAGCCTGCTTCAAGCTCTCGAACTGCTCCTCCGTGCCCTCGACGGTCTTCCTCATGTCCCTGTATGCGGAGTCAATGGTGTCCGCAGAGGAAATCACCTTCGAGGAAACGGTCGCGAGTGCGGGTGCGAGCGTTGCTCCCAACGAGGTTGCCATGTCTCGCAGTCCGTTCAGCATCGAGGTCTTCGCCTGCTTCGATGCGTTCGTGAACCTCTCCATCTTCGCGTTCGTCTTATCAAGCTCTGTTTCGAGCTTCTTCATCTCGACGACTGCCTGCTTCTGTTGGAGTTCCTTGCCAGCAGCCTTCGCAGCAGCCTCAAGCTGCTTCTCCTCGCCTTCCAGCATCTCGATTACTGGTTTGAGTTCCTTTATGCGCTCCTTGCGCTTCTTCTCCTCCTCTGCTCCCTTCTTCGTCGTGTTGTTGAGGGATTCCATCTCCTGACGGGCGATTGTCAGCTTCCCCTGCGTCTCGGAGAGAGCGTCGTTGATTGAGTCGAACCTGTCGCCTGCCGTCCTAGCCTGCGCCTGCAACGTGGAGAGGTCGCCCTCGACCTTCTTTATTCCGTGCTCGTCTCCTATGACCTTTATCCTGTTGCGCAGGTTGTCTGCTTGCTTGGCGGTAAGCTCCATCTGATGATAGACCGCGTTGACCGCCTTCTCGAACTTCTCTGGATTGTGCGGGTCTAGGTAGAGGCTTGCCTTGAACGCCCTAGCCTGCTCGCTCGTCGCCTGCATGTCGGCTTCGAGTTCGTCGAACGCCGTTCCGAGAACCTTGAGTTTCTGCGCCTCCGACTGCGACGGCATCGCCATGCGGAACCTGTTGAGTTCCTTGAATGTGGCGACGAGTTCCTCCCTGAAAGCTATCGCATCTGTTTCGAGGGACTTGTAAGCGTCGATGTGCTGCATCTCCTTGAGCTGCACTTCGAGCTGCTCGTGCTCGCGCTTGAGCGCGTTCACCCTGCGCGTTGCCGTGAAGATTCCGTCGTTGAGAAGGGTCTTCGCCATAGCGTCTCCAGCATCGGCAGCCTTCTTGACTGCGAAGGCGAACGCCTCTGGATGCTCCTTGTCATACGCTATGCCGACTTCTTTGCCGAGGGCGGCGAGCCTCTTGTGCTCCTCGCCGAGATTGTCGTTGACCATGTTGAGCCTGTCGGTGAGCAATCTCACTTGCAGCGCGGAGTTCTCCGTCTGCGCGGCAAGCTCCCCCATGCCGCTCTCGTCCATCTGATGCAGCATGGTTCTGACGAGCTGGAGCCTAGACGCAAGCTCCTGCGCCTTGTTCTGCGTGAGGGCGAACCTCTGGTTCATGGCTTCGATGCTCTGCGGGTTGTTCCGCAAGGCTTGGGTCATCTGCTTCAACCCAGCCTGTGTCGCGGAAATGGCGGTTCCCAGCGACTTGAGCTTGCGCGAGAAATCAGTTGTGTCCGCGCCTATGCGTACTGTAAGACCCTTGTATGCCTCCGCCATCTCAACCTCCTCACATCATCATCAAAGCCTTGACATCGGCTGACGTTGCTTCTCTGACATCAGACTTGCCATCGGATTCCGCTGCGTTAATCTCGCTCCATCGGTATAGGAGCCACGAAAGTTCCGAGTAGCCGATTCTGCGAAGCTCGTCGCACGAGAGTCCGATTCTCAATCCCATCAGGTAGGTGTCGGTGTAGGGGCGGCTCGTTCGCCGCCCCTCCGACTTCCCCTCGTTTTTATTGCGAGACGGGGGCAACTCCGAACCGAAACAACTCCTTGTCGATTTCGTTGATGAGAGCGCCAGCGAGGTGCATGAAGTCGATGCCGCCTCCCATTTGCCTCGCCCAATCCTCGTAGCGAGGCAGGGATGGGTCTGCGCATTTCGCACCCGCCCATAGAGCCTTCGTGATGGAAGTCCAGTTCACGGTCGTGAAGTCGAACAGGACATCGCCGCTCGACGAATCCATCCTCGCGACTCCGTAAACGTCTTTGATTAGGTCGCTGTTGAACTCCTGCTCGTAGATGTAGAGCGTGTAGAAGTTGTAGACGACCTCGACATCGCCCTTCCCGAAATCAACCTTCATGTTTCACCGCCTATGCGGAAGCGACGGTCGGCAGCTCCATGCTGGCGAAGAACGAAGTCTCCGCAGCGGAGGAGGCGAGAACCTGATGGCTCTTGACGATGGACACGGTGCCAGAGTTAATCGGCATGACGCGCAGGGAAAGCTCCTGCGTATCGGGGTCGATGCTCTCGGTCGTGGTGTTCGCCGCGAAAGCGGGGCGGGAGAGTGCGCACTTCCAGAACTTGAAGCCGATGGGGTCTTCGTTCGAGGAAACCTTGCACATCAGACCGAAGTAGACCTCGTTAGCCTCTGCAAGCTCCGTGAGGAGGTTGTTCTCGTCCTTGTAGTAGCCGAGCAGGTCGGTGTAGACCGCCTCTGGCACGTCAGCGATGGTGAGGGTGCCAGAGAAGCCGTTGTTTGAATCGAACGACGCATAAACGCCGTTGTCGGCGTAGAAGTCGTTGGTGTCGCCCTCGACATCGAGGGTCAGGCTCACAGCGCCAGGCAGGGCGACCTTCGCACCGTAGGTGTAAGTCGTCTCGCCGCCAGAGGTGGACTCGGTGAGCTTGCAATAGTGAACGTCGGAAATACCGAAGCGTACCTTACCCATTTCTTACCTTCTTTCTGGCATCACCCGTTGTCGGGGGATGCCGAACCTTTTTCAATCTCCGCGAAGTAGTAGGTTGATTGGACGCAGTTCTCGTCCTCGACCCACACCTCGGATTTCGTGAAGGCTCCGAACGAGGATTCGATGGCGCTCTCAAGAGCGGACTCCTTCTCCTCGTCGTAGTCCTTCCAGTAGTGCTCGACGACCCAGTTGTTCCTCTTTGCGAGGAGCCTGTTGTCGGCGGCGAAGCCGTCCATCTCGTCTAGGTAGTAGACGCACCACGGCAAGTCGGGGGCGCTCCCTATCGGGAACGCCATGTGAGCGCATGGCATGATGGGGGAGATGGTAGCGTAGACAGTCTTCCCGCTCATAGCGACAACCCCCTGTCTATCGCCTTCGCAAGCTCCTTCTCCACGAGAGCGAAAGCCTCGTCAGCGGCGAGAATCATGTGAGGGAACGCCCTCGCCCTGCCGCCGCCCAACGTGGCGTGACCCTTTTCGAGAAGATGCACGAGTCCTGGCTTCTTCTTGTTGTATATGGTTCCGATGCAATGCTTCTGACCCGTCCTGTCGGTCTTGCTGGCGAACCCGCTGGCGTACTCGCCAGTCTTCATCGGAGCAGACCATCGGGCGATTTTAGCGCCGTACCTCACGGCTGTGCTCACGGGTTTCACTATGCACTCGGAGATGTTCGTATCGACATCGTGCAGAAGGCTCTCCAAGCTCATCGCGAACTTGTCCTCGCCGACCGTGATATGCTTCACGGTGCTAGGCATTTGACAGCCTCCTCGCAAGGGTGAGCGTGGCGAAATCGCCAGAGTCGTTCACCCTCTCGACCGTGTACTCCTTGCCGTCGAGAACGGCGATGTCCTCCCCGCCGTAATCGACGGAGCGGAGCTGGATTTCCGCGTCTGCGTGCAACCCAGCCTCGCGTGCCGCCATGAAAGACGACAAGCCGATAGAGTATGTGTTCACGAACACCTCATGCGGCTCACCCTTGACTGGTTTCAGATTGCCCATCTCGTCAGGCTGCACTACCTCGGTGAACAGGGTTGCTACGGAATCGAACCTCATTCCGACTCACCTGCCGCGATGTTCACTTCGGAGTTCATCAAGTCCGTCACCGTCTGGCGGTACGAGCGTGCGAACCTGCTAGCCTCGCTGTTGTCGTACCCGAAGCTCGCCTTCGCATAGCAGGCTATCGCCTGCTTGACCAGAGGATTGAGGTCGGCATCGTCGTCGGGGTTCACGAGTTCTGGGCGAACCCCGACGCGAATCATATCTGCCTTCGCAGCCTCGATGAGCATTGAAACCTCGGAGTCGAGCGAGTTCGACTTGACGCGAAGCACGGTCTTTATGTCATCGAACAGAGCCAACTACTCCGCCTTCTTCTTCGTGCGCTTCGGCTTCGGCTCGTCCTTCGGCTCATCGGCTGGAACGCCGAGGATTTCCGCCATCTCGAACGAGGCGAGCTGCCTTGCGCGGTCGTCGTCGCAGAACCACTTGTCGCCGACGTTGCGAACCTTGTGCTCGCGCCTATCGACGAAAGCCTGCAATGCCCTTACTTCTGGCATCGGTTCCTCCCTTACGCCTTCTTGATGAGCATGAAGCCATAGGGGTCGAGAACCTTGCCGTCGAGAACCATGTAGGCGACGGTCTTCTGCTTACGGGTGTCCCAATCGGGGTACTGGACGGTCATAAGCTGCTGGTTGGAGTTGATGACGTAATCATCCAGATTGCCGTAGATTGCGAACACGTCGCCAGCGGAGGCGCTGTCGAAGTCGGGGAGAACGGAGTCGTCCACGAGCATGACGGGGAATCCCATCAGGCGCAGCTCCTCAACGCCCGTGACGGGGTTGTAGCCGATGGAGACGGGCGTGCGGTTGTCGTTCGCCAGAGTCTCGATGTAGCAATCCCAAGTGCCCTGCGACATGATGAAGGAGCCGTTGCGGTACATACGGGGGATGGCTGCCTTGACGGTCTTATGCCACTCCTGCCAATCGACGATTTCCGCAGCGGTGAGTTCGACGGAGTTCTCGATGCGGGTGTCGTTCACGATGCCGAGCATCTGACCAGAACCCGTGCCCTTGATGATGCCCTCCTCGATTTTCTGAATCATAGCCTTCGTAGCCAGCGGGACGAAGCGGCGCTGGAACTCGTCGAAGGTCACGATGGAGGCGAGCATAGTCTGTGCGATGCGGCACTCCAACTCGAAGTAACCGAAGGAAATCTTATCTTTCGCTTCGAGCTTCTGCCAGTCGGAGACTTCCTCCTCGCCTACCCAAGACGCGACAGGCTTGAGGTCGAGGATGGGGTACTCGACACCGCCCTTGATGTTGGTCTTTGCGACACGGGCGTAAACCTCGCCGTACTCCTCCAGCTTCTCGATGATTTTCGTCGAGAGCGTGGTCGGAATCATAACGGGAACGTCGGTCGTGGTGGTGTATGCGTTGTCGCGCTTCATCAGGCTTTCGGGCATCGGGGTCTTGCGGCACATATACTCCATGAAAGCCTTGCGGTATTCAGGGGTGTCGTAGGGGTCGATTTCCTCGATTTCCTTGCTGCCTGCACGCTCGATAGTCTTGCCGCTGCCTGCGTTCAGCTTCAAGAGGCTCGCGTTGCGGAGTTCGACCTTCTGGTTGCGATGGGCGATTTCGTCCATGCAGCGCTCGCACTCCGCCTTGTACTCTGCGGCATCGACATCGGAATCTGCCAGAGCCACGAGTTCGGACTGGCGAGCCTCCAGAGCGTCGATGTCGAGGGAGCGGTACTGCTCCGAAGTCATCGTTTCAAACATCTTACATTCCTTTCAGTTTCGTCATGTTGAGAGCGGCGGCACATCTCCTGCGCAGCTCGCCCTGCTCCTTGCGCTGCAACAACTCCTGCTGCTCCATCTCAATCGCTCCGTCGAGATAGGAACGCGCATGAATCTCCGTGTCCTGATTGGCGGGGATTGACACCGCCGACACGTCGAATACCTTTGCCACCTTGGTTACTGTGGACGTGCGGGTGTTCACGTCGTAGTCCCACCCGTCGTCATCCACGATGAACGCCCAGCTCATGCGGTCGCAAAGACCGTTCTTGATTTCCTCGTAGAGCTGCCGTCCCTGCTCCGAGCCGCCAAGGTCGGCTCTCACATAGAGTCCGTGGTCGTCGCACATGACCGATAGCGTGTTGTTGCGCTGGCGTGCGAGGACTCGACCCTCGTGGTCGAATTGGAAGATTACGTCGCTCATGTCCGCTCCATCGAGCGCCGAGCGGGAGATGCACTCCTTCATGCCGCCGAAGCCGAAGTCATACGGCTCGTCGAAAGTGGTAGCGTAACCCTCCACGATGTAGCTGTCTTTATCATCGGACGCACGGAAGTTCGCCGCGCTGAAATCGCGGTACTCGCGTCCTTCCCTTCTAGGCATTTCCACCCTCCGTCTTCGTGGTAGTGTCGCTCTCGGTTGCCTCCTCCGTGCTCTTGATGTCGTCGGAGGTGTCCGCCTCGTCTCCTGTGAGCACGTTCGCCTGAATCGAATCGACGTTCACGTACTCGCCCCTGATGACGCGGGTATCGCCGTCCTCGACTGGCGGGAGCTGCATGATTTCGAGAGCTTGGTTTATGGACATCAAGCCACGGTCAACCATGTTGCAGATGGCTTTGATTTTCGAGTTCATGGAAGCGTATTCGAGGCGGTTCGACGAGAAGCTGATGTAGTTCTTGATGCCCCTGTCCCTGCTGTAACGCTCGCGTGGGGAGAAGGTCATGGATGTCAGACCCTCGGACAGCGCGACGGCGAAAGGCTCAATCTTGCCCTCGTAGTAGGCGTTCCAGCCGTCCTCGTCATACGAGTTCTGCAAGATGTCCTTGTTGATGCCGAAGTAGTTGAACACGTTGTCCTCGATGCGCTTCATCTCCTCTGGGGAGATGGTGTACGAGTCCTGCTTGATTTCGCGGACGTTCGCCCAAGTAGCGTCGTACACGAGGAGTCCGCCCTCGTTGTTGGCGGATAGGTTGTCGGCTACGAAGCGCTCGCGCTTCTTGTTCATGTCGTCCTCGCGGACTTGACCGTTGAGCTGACCGATGAACCGTATCTTCGCCGAGTTCTCGATTGCGTTCTGCTGCGCCTCGCCCTGCGCGTGGATGAGCTGCATTGTCTGACCGAGGCAGTTGGGAGCGCCGAAGATGTCCGACTCGTATTTCAGCTTCGAGATGATTGCGACCTCCGAGAGCCGTAGGGTCGCTGGGTCGCCGACGTTGAAGTAGAACTTAATCCACGGCTCGCCGTTGAGGTCGATTACGTCCGCCGTAGCGAACTTCAACGGGAAGTAGCCGACGATTCGGTAGTCCCTTGAGAACACGGGGGCGATTACGGCGGTGCCGTCCGTGTCATAGCACGTCGCGACCCTGTTCAGGAATCCGCTCCAAGTCATCAAATCGTTCGGCTGGGTGTGAATCGCCCTGACGACATCCTCGTTCGTCGAGCCGTAAATCTCTGGTTTCAGCTTGGAGCAGGCGGATGCGAACCGCTCGATGGCGGCGCGTGTGAGTTCCTGCTCGATTACCCTCCCGTTCCATGTGGTGAAGACGGGTTCGTACTCGGTGAAAGTCTGGAAACCGAGTCCGTGCGCCTCGGAGTGAGGCTTCTTGAATATCTTGTCGAGCAGTCCCATACAGTCTGGATGTTACACGAACAAATGTTCCACTACCAGACTTATTTCATATATTGTGGTTTTCCACAATTCATCCACAATATGTTGTGTCAGCACACGTTGAGGTAGTCGTCGTACACCCTATATAATGTGGTATAGCCGTCAAGCTCCGCCATGAAGCCGTCTATCCTGTTCTTCGGGTTCAGGTTCTTCTTCTCTGGGGAGAGGTTGCCGTTGCCGTCGATTTTGACCATCACGTTCATGCGGCACCATTGGTTTATCGGGTTGTCGTTGTCGATGATTCTGCCTGCCTGATAGTCCGCGCGTAGCTGCTTCATAGGCTGCGAGAGCGTTATCGCGCCCTGCCTTATCTTGAATACCCTGTTCGTGCCCACGAAAGCCTCAAGCTCCCTCACGGTCGAGTCATCCATGTGCCACGGGTCGAAGCCTACGGCATACGTCCAGAGGTCGTCCGTCTCCTTCAACTCCTCAAGCCATTCGATGAGAACCTTCTTATCGACCTTGTTGCCCTTGACCGTGCGCATGAGTCCGCGCTCAATCCACTTCTGGTACGGAGCGTCGTCTCGCTCGCGCCTGCTGCCGCTCTCCGCGTCGGCGAGTATAACGTCTTCGGGAATCCAGTACATGCTCTTGAGGTAGATGTGGTCGTCATCTGGGCGCATCATCAGCATCTGCGCGGAGGTGAGGTCTACCGTGTCCGCTGCATCGAAGCCGCAGATGCCGTACCTGAAACCCATGTCCTTCATCGAGAAGGTCGTGTGGTTCACAGCCTCGTCGAACGTGAGCCATGCCACGCTCGCGTTCTCTGGCATGTTCAAATCCTTCGTCATAAACGTCGGTCTGAACGATGGGTCGTTCTTCGCCTTCGCGAAGTTCTGACGCATGAAATCCCATGACTTGACCGTTCCCAAGCCTGGGTTCGCCTTCACCCACGCGGACTCCTGCTCCCATTCATCGCGGTCGTCGAGTTCGTAGAGGAAGGCTAGGAACCTGTCGGCGTTCTCGTCGTCGAGCTGACCGTCAATCCATTTGGTTGCGTAGGCTATCTGCTCGTCGAAGATGGCGTTGCGCGTGAAGCCGTTGGTGGTTATCTGGATGAGCAGGGGTTGGTCGCGTGCAGCCATGCCCTGACGTATGAGGTCGTAGATGTCTCGGTTCGTCATGGCGTGGATTTCGTCGAGCACTCCGCAATGAACGTCCAAGCCGTCCAAGTGGGAGGTGTTGGCTGCCAGCGGTTTGATGTAACCCATGTTGAGGTCGCAGGAGAGCGAGTCGGTGCGCTTGGTGACGTGCCTAGCTATGAGCTGCGATTGCCTCCTCATTCTGTTGCAGGCGTTGAAGGCGAGTTCAGCCTGCGCCTGCGTGGTGGCGGCGTTGTATATCTGCGGAGCGCCCTCGCCGTCTGCTATGAGCATGTAGAGTTCTATCGCGGCGACGAGCGATGTCTTGCCGTTCTTACGACCGACCTCGATTAGAACCTCGCGGAACCTTCGGTTCCCATCGTCATCGACGAACCCGAATATCGCCTGAACCCACGCCTTCTCGTAGTCTTCCAGCATGAACGGCTTTCCGAGCTTGCCAGATGGGATATGGCAGAAGCTCTCGATGAACGCCACGGGACGTTCTGCGCAGTCTGCGTCGAAGTGCCACGATTTGTAACCATCCTTGATTTCTTTGAGCAGGCGCTTGCATGTCTTCCTCAATTTCTTGCAGGCGGTTATCTCGCCAGATGCCACCCGCTCGCAGTAATCCTGCAATGCGGTTTTCTTCATGTCTACTTCTTAACGAACGCAACGAGTCCGTCAACGTACTGCTCGTCCGCCGTGGGCAGGTACTTCATAATCTTGGGGAGCAGGGCGTTCTTCTCGTTGGCGAACTGGTGCATCGTGGTAACGTCTGGGTTCTTCTGCACGTTGCCCTTGTTGTTCGTGATGGTCATTCCCTCCCTGCGCACCTTGTCTGTGATGTAGTCGAGCATGACCGCGATGCGGCAGTAGTCGTACACGGAGTCGTATATCAGCATGTACCTAGCTCCGTCCAGCTCCTTGAGGAAAGGCTCGAACTCGTCCAGCTTCTCCTTGACCTTCTGCTCGAAATCGGGGATGACGCTCTTATCGCTCATCGCTGTTCTCCTTCCGAATCACGTTTCCGTCCTCGTCGAAACCGACGCGCATGATGCACTCGGTTTCGGAGCCGTATATCTCTGGGTGCTCCTTCGCGTGGCAGTCGCGGCAGACGCGCTCCAGATTGTCGAAATTGAGGGTTATAGAGGGGTCGTCGATGTTTTCGGGTGATAGGTGAACCTTATGATGGACGATTTCGGCTGGTTTGAAGATACCCTTCGCCATGCACGGCTCGCATAGACCCTGACCCATGCGCATGTACGCCTCGCGAGTCTTCTTCCATCTTTGAGTGCTGTAAAAACCCTGCGTGAAGTCCCTAGCCACGGAAAACCCCTGTCGCTTTCCCTCGTTTTCGCAGATGGTATCGTCATTTTCATTCCGCGACCAGACCGATTTTTTCAGATTTTGAAAATTGAGAATCGGTTTTCATTAAAAATTAAC
>JAEIGA010020582.1_pt1 | contig 10056 bp, 9 predicted proteins | sample 9270691 | NCBI WGS metagenome assembly JAEIGA01 (sample SAMN17057246, study PRJNA624740) | gut metagenome | biome: biome; isolation source: fecal sample | host: Bos grunniens | place: China: Xizang | collected 2019
AAAATTTTTCAAAAAATATTAAAATTTTTGCGAAAAAGTTTGGACTTTTAATTTTTGTGCGTATCTTTGCAATCCCAAAACAAAGCGGTGGTGGTGAAATGGTAGACACGCTACTTTGAGGGGGTAGTGGGAGTAATCCTGTGCGAGTTCGAGTCTCGCCCACCGCACCACAAGAGAGTTCAGTTCGCTGAACTCTCTTTTTTTTGTTTACGCTCGTCCGGTCTTATGACCTTCAGAATGTACAGAAAAACAAAACAGGAAGATTTTAAACTGATATATCATGGTGACATTAGCAAACGAGACCCTTAGCATCTCAGTTAAGGAACATGGTGCGGAATTGAGCAGCATCAGAAAAGGCGATGTTGAATATCTCTGGCAGGCGGACCCTACATTCTGGGCAAGACATTCGCCTGTACTTTTCCCGATTGTGGGAAGTGTCTGGGAAGGAACCTTCCGTGTGGACGGCAAGGAGTACAAGATGGGACAGCATGGATTTGCCCGTGATATGGACTTCACTCTTGTAAGCCAGACTGAAACAGAGGTCAGATACAGGCTTGAGTCCACAGAGGAAACGCTCGCAAAATATCCATGGCCTTTCGTACTGGAGATTGCGTACCGTCTTCATGACAATAAGGTTGATGTCATTTGGGAGGTTACCAATCCTGCTGACAAGGAAATGTATTTCCAGATCGGTGCTCATCCTGCATTCTATTATCCGGATTATGCGGTTGATACCAAGGACCGTGGATTTTTCTCATTTGACAAGAAAGAGGACATCGATTATATCCTTATCTGTGAAAAAGGCTGCGTGGATGCAGAGGTGAAATATACTCTTCCGCTTAATGACGGCATGCTTCCGCTCAATACGTCTTCGTTCGACAAGGATGCCTTCATCATTCAGGATTCTCAGGTGAAGAAGGTTACACTCCACAAGCAGGACGGTACTCCATGGCTCAGCCTCAGCTTCGATGCTCCGCTTGTAGGTCTCTGGTCTCCTCCGGGAAAGAATGCACCATTCATCTGCATAGAGCCTTGGTACGGCCGTTGCGACAGAGCACATTATGCTGGCGAATACAAGGATAAGGACTGGACCAATGTATTGGCTCCAGGTGAGAAGTTCTCCAGCGTATATACTATCGAGGTAGAGTAAATATGCATGATTTTTGAGTTGCCGGCGTTTAAGTCAAACCACTTAAACGCCGGTTTTTTATGAAACGTCTGATTCCTTTTGTGCTGGCAATGTTTCCGGCACTTGCGTCCGCCCAGTCAGGGTACTTTGATAATACCCCTATCCGTTCATTTGATCTTTCGGAGTATTTGGGAACATGGTACGAGATCGCCCGCTTCGACCATAGTTTTGAAAGGGGAATGGAGGGTGTCACGGCCGAATATTCCCTTCGTGACGACGGTAAGGTGGATGTCATCAATTCCGGGTGGAAGGACGGCAATTACAAGGTCGCAAACGGAAAGGCCCGCCAGAGAGAGCCGATGGAGAATCCTGCCCATCTCGAGGTTTCCTTCTTCCTTTTCTTTTACAGCGACTACAATGTCCTGATGCTGGATAATATGTATAGAGTGGCCCTGGTGGGTAGCGGAAGCCCCGGCTATCTCTGGATACTTTCAAGGACTCCGCAGATTGATGATGACACAAAAAATGCTCTCCTGAAGGAGGCGCAGCGCAGAGGCTACGATACAACTGGCCTGATCTGGGTGAATCAGGACAGAAATATGTAAAAAATTTTGATACCTTTGCCTTATGAAACTTTCAGAGCTGAAGACGGGCGAACGTGCCGTGGTCGTAAAGGTCTATGGACACGGAAGCTTCCGCAAGAGAATCGTCGAGATGGGATTCGTGAAAGGAAATAAGGTAAAGGTAATCCTTAATGCTCCTCTCAAGGATCCGATCGAATATGAAATAATAGGGTACAGGATATCACTTCGTCGTCATGAGGCGGCGAATATTGAGGTCATTGGTGAAAGCGAGGCGAAGGAACTGCTTCTGATGAATGAATCCCGCCCTGCTATCGAGACAGACGAAGCGTTTCTTGAGAGGGAGATGACCTCTCTTGCAGAGCAGCGAAGAAAGGTGATCAAGGTCGCGCTGGTAGGTAATCCAAATTGCGGCAAGACCTCTCTCTTCAATATGGCCTCCGGAAGCCATGAACATGTCGGAAACTACAGCGGTGTGACAGTTGATGCCAAGGAGGGAACGTTCGAGCATGGTGGCTATAAGTTCATACTCGTCGACCTGCCGGGCACATATTCACTTTCTGCATACAGCCCTGAGGAACTTTATGTCCGAAGGAATCTTATAGACGATATGCCGGATGTAGTCGTCAATGTCGTAGACGCATCCAATCTTCAGCGAAATCTTTATCTGACGACGCAGCTCATCGACATGAATCTCCGTGTCATAATGGCCCTTAACATGTATGACGAGCTCATCGCAAAGGGTGACAAGTTGGATATCAAGCAGTTGGGCTATCTTCTCGGAATGCCGGTCGTGCCTACTGTCAGCCGCAGCGGAGACGGTATAACAGATCTTTTCGATACTGTCGTTCAGATTTATGAGAATTCGGATCCTCATATTGCCAGACATATCCATATCAATCACGGTGCTGAGCTTGAGGCTACAATCGATCGTGTAAAGGCGTTGATACAGAGCAATTTTGATATCAGAAGCCGTTATTCTACCCGATACCTTACCATTAAATATCTTGAGAATGACGGGGAGGTTGAGAAGATTGTCGAGGCTCTTCCGAACAGGGATGAAATAATCGCTGCACGTTTTGAGGAAAACAAGAGAATTCATGATCTCCTGAATTCTTCTGTAGAGTCAGCCCTTGTTGATGCGAAATATGCATTTGTTCAAGGTGCTCTTGCAGAGACTCATGAGCCGTACAAGGGTAAAAGGAAGAGGAATACCATTACTGACAGGATCGATTATTTCGTGACTAACAGATGGCTTGCCTTTCCTATATTCATATTCCTTCTGTATCTTGTATTCAACGGTACTTTTGTGATCGGAGAATATCCGATGAGGTGGATAGAATGGCTTGTTCAGAATTTCGGCGCATTCGTTTCTTCATTTATGGCGGAAGGCTGGCTGAAGGATCTGATAGTAGATGGAATCATCGGGGGAGTGGGAAGCGTCCTTGTCTTCCTTCCTAATATCATGCTGCTGTATCTGTTCATATCCCTTCTGGAGGATTCCGGATATATGGCGAGAGCGGCATTCATCATGGACCGTATGATGCATAAGATCGGCCTTCACGGAAAGTCGTTCATACCTATGGTTATGGGCTTCGGCTGTAATGTCCCTGCCGTGATGGCGACAAGGACTATCGAAAGTCAGAAGAGTCGTCTCATTACAATGCTTATAATCCCGCTGATGTCATGTGCCGGCAGAATGCCTGTGTACATACTGATAGCTGGAGCATTCTTCCCGCATCATGCGGGAGTCGTGCTTCTTGGACTATATGCATTGGGCATTGTCCTGGCGATAATTGCAGCCAAGGTCATGAGCCGTTTCTTCAAGGACGACGACCTTCCTTTCGTGATGGAGCTGCCTCCGTATCGCATACCTACCGGAAAATCTATTCTTCGTCATACCTGGGAAAAGGGAAAGCAGTATCTTCAGAAAATGAGTGGAATCATCCTGATCTGTTCGGTTGCCATGTGGTTCCTGAGCTATTTCCCTAATCATGACGCATATGCGGATCATCGTCAGCAGCAGGAGCATTCGTTCATAGGTTATGTCGGAAAGACCATAGAGCCTGTTCTCGAGCCTCTTGGCTTTGATTGGCGCATGGGTGTTGGTATTATTGCCGGAGTTGGTGCAAAGGAGCTGGTTATCAGTACGTTGGGTGTAATGTATGCAGATGAGGAGCCTATTGAGGTGCCATCCGTTGCCGCAGATGCTCATGCAGGAATTCCAGAAGAAAGTGACCAGTCGTCAGGCGATACCCGCCTGCAGAAGGCGTTGGTAAGGTCAGTGAGTCCGGCCGCCGCCTTGGCATATATGGTCTTCATTCTGCTGTATTTCCCATGTATAGCCACATTCGTCGCAATCAAGCGTGAAAGTGGAGCGTGGAAGTGGGCGATCATTACTGCGGTATATACCATAGTTCTGGCATGGGTCGCAGCGTTCATCACCTTCCACCTGGCATCTATGCTGTTGTGATGTGTCTTGGCGGTATAAAACCGTGTCTATTTGTTTTTACGTCGTGGAAATTCGTCCGGAACCGGATCGTATCCGCTGCCTCCCCATGGGTTGCAGCGTAAGATGCGCCATGCTGTGAGGATGAATCCTTTTATAGGGCCATGCTTGCGGAAGGCCTGAAGGCCGTATTGGGAACATGTGGGGGTGAAGCGGCAGCTCGCTGGCTTGAGTGGGGATATGCACACCTGATAGAACCTGATGAGCATGATGAAAGGCCAGCTGGCGATTTTCTTTATAGCCTGCCAGATATTACTGAGCATCGGTTTCATTGGCTGCAGCCTTTTTTGCGGCGATTTTATTGGCCTTCTCTATTACCTGCTCTACCGCAGAATATATTTCCTCGTATGAAAGGATCTCTTTTGTTGAATATGTGAGAAGGAGGTCTACTCCCGGTGCCAACGTGTGTTTCTGTCTGCGGTAGCTTTCGCGCAGACGTCTTTTCAGGAGATTCCTCTTTACCGCTCTTTTGAAAAGCTTTTTGGGAACAGAAACCATTACCCTGTCAGTGTCAGTGCCGTTACCTGCAAGGCAACAGAAACGCAGACCTGGTACATTACCATGCCTGCCTTTGGCAAGAAGCAGCCCAATGCTTGTCTTGCCGCACAATCTTTCTTTTTTAGGAAGGGTATTACGAGGCTTCTCGTCCATCAATCATCAGTTGTTTGACAGGAAGATCTCCAAAGCCTTGGCTACAGAAGGTGCTTCTGTAGTAGGCGCTGAAATGGTGATTTCGAGTCCTGCATCTTCCATTGCCTTTACGACAGACTTTCCGTATGAGATGAACTTGATGTCTCCCTGAGTGAAATCTGGCTGGTTCTCGTAAAGTGACTTCACGTCAGCCGGGTTGAAGAATACGATTCCGTCGTATGAGTGGAGATCGACTTCCTTGATATCCTGTGATACAGACTTTACGAATACAGCTGTGGCGAAATTGAAGCTGGTTGTTTCAAACAGCTTGGTAACCGCATCCTTGCTCGAAGAATCGGATGTGGCGATGAGGAAGCTTTCCGCCTTGTGCTTAGGGCCGATGAGGTTGATGATCGATGTAGGCGTACCGTCTCCGAAGAAGATCTTTCTCTTGCGGTATACGATATGCTTCTGGAGATAGTTGGCAACAGCTTCTGTAGTGCAGAAGTACTTCATTGTCTCAGGAATCTTGATGCGCAGTTCCTCGCAAAGCTGGAAGAATGCGTCAATGGTTGTCCTGGCTGAGAATACTACAGCCGTATAGTCAAGGATATTGATTCTCTGATTGCGGAACTCCCTGGAAGTCAGGGGCTCTATCTTGAAAAACGGATTGAAGTCAAAGGTTACTCCAAACTTCTCTTCAATGCTTGCGTATGGCGAAGCTGCCTTTGGCTGCTGCTGTGAAATCAGTACTTTCTTTACACTCATTACTTACTAAAAAATTATCGCTGAAACCACTAATGTTCCAGTAGGGATGATTTCGAGGGCGCAAAGGTACAAAAAAGCTGCGAAAACAGAGCAAGAAGAAATAAAAATTTGAAATTTCCTTATGAGGAAGAGGATATAAATGCCTATTGATATCCAAAGCATTGCACTTGTCGCAGCCTCTGTATCCATGCCGAGAACGGTCGCGATTCCCCCTGTAGAGAGCAATGTCAGAGTAAGGATCACAAAGAAAGTATGAGCTGTCGTGCCGGCAGTATTATATGCTTTCTTTGGCATCCTGTTAGGGCGGAACAATCTGTAGACGGCCTCACGGAACAGAATGTAGAACAATATCACGCCGATGATGATCAGGAGCTGGACATCATCAGGCAATGTGAGGAGCGTGCCGGCCTTATGCAGGTTGAATTTGTTTACGATCAGACAGAAAGGGAGAACCATAGCACATGCGAGAAGGTTCCTGTCGCGGCTGAGCTTTACGCTTGCGTCGAGATTAAAGCACTCCTTAGAACGGACAAGGCATGCCATGAGGGACGGAAAAATGCTGACGAGGCTCTTCAGAAGGAGCATCGTCGTCAGGATAGAAATGACCGTTAGTATCTGTGTGAGCATCAGTTTCCTCTCTTTGCCTTGTAACCCATATCCTTGAGCAGGCTCACGACTCTGTCACGGAAGTCGCCCTGAATGGTGATCTCACCGTCCTTTGCGCTTCCTCCCACTCCGCATTTGACCTTGAGTGTGCGTCCAAGCTCTGCTAGATCGTCAGCTGTGCCTATGAATCCTGTCACCAGTGTAACCTGCTTTCCGCCACGGCCTTTGCGGTCGATGGATACGATGAGATTCTGCTTTGCAGGCTCGATTGTTGCAGGTTCGTCTGCCGCTTCTTCTGTATAAGCGAAATCAGGATTGGTGGAGAAGACTACTCCAAGTCTTTTTTTCCAGTCGTTGTCTGCCATTGTTGGTAAATAAATTTTTGCAAATATAGCTATTATAGTTGTATCTTTGTGAGTTTGATGAATATAAAACATATATGGATAACAAGAAATTCACTTTATGGAACAGATTGACGGCGGTCTTTGCTCTGATTGTCTCTGCCGTGACATATCTGTTGACGATTGAGCCTACCGCGTCATTCTGGGATTGCGGTGAGTTCATCGCTTCTTCATACAAGCTTGAGGTAGGACACCCTCCTGGAAACCCTGTGTTCCAGCTCTTTGCGAGGTTCTTCTCGATGTTCACTGGTCCGGAAAATGCTGCAGTTGCCGTCAATGCGCTCAGTGCCATCTGCTCGGCTCTTACCATATTCTTCCTGTACCTGACTATCGTGTTCCTTGTCAAGAGACTGATAAAGCCTTCTGAGAACGGTCAATATACGACCGGAAAGGCCATCGCCATCTTCGGCTCAGGTCTTGTCGGCGCACTTGCATACTGTTTCAGCGACACATTCTGGTTCTCTGCCGTAGAAGCGGAGGTTTATGCCATGTCTTCGCTTGTCACAGCTCTCGTTTTCTGGTGCATGACCAAGTGGTATGAGCAGGCGGACAAGCCTTATGCGAACCGCTGGATCGTCCTGATTTCATTCCTGATGGGTCTTTCTATCGGTATCCATCTTCTTAACCTCCTTGCTATCCCGGCTCTCGTGTTCATGTTCTATTACAGAAGAAGAGAGGAGGGACATTATTCGTTCAAGGAGTATGTCATGATATTTGCGGTTTCATGCCTTATTCTTGCGGTAGTCCTTTTTGGAGTGATTCCGTATCTTCCTAAGATCGCCGCATATTTCGACCTGTTCTTTGTCAATTCATTAGGCCTGCCGTTCAACAGCGGTGCAGCCGTATTCATGCTCCTGCTTCTTACAGGTTGCTTCATAGGACTTTTCCGTACCATGAAACAGGGTAAGGTCTTCGCAAATACAGTGCTTCTTTGCTTCACTACAATCGTGATCGGTTTCTCATTGTTCACTATTGTAATCATACGTTCAAGTGCCAAGACTCCTACAAACGAGTATCAGCCAGATAATCCGTTCACTCTCGTGCGCTATCTCAATCGCGAGCAGTATGGAAGCGCACCTCTGGTGTACGGTCAGTATTATGATGCTCCATATTCTATCGAGCCGAACAAGTTCTGGACACCGCTCGGTGATAAATATCACCATGCTGACGGTCAGGGTGAGATCGTGTATGATGCTGCCGGAAAGATGCTTTTCCCTCGTATGTGGGCGACTTCGCCTGATGGCAAGTATGAGAAGTTCTATCAGTCATATATCGGCAAGGGTGGAAAATCTGTCCTCGGTGCTGATCACAAGAAGCCGACAATGATGCAGAATCTGGCATTCTTCTTCGACTATCAGTTGAACTGGATGTATTGGAGGTATTTCATGTGGAACTTCGCAGGTCGTCAGAACGATGTCCACAGCCCGACTCCGGGAGATATCTTTGCCGGAAACTGGGAGAGCGGTATCGGATTCATCGACCAGATTCGTCTGGGAGACCAGTCGGATGCCCCTGCATATCTCAAGGATAACAAAGGAAAGAACCACTACTATATGCTTCCTCTGATTCTCGGACTTCTGGGACTTTTCTTCCAGTTTGCCCGCGACAAGAGAGGATGCTGGCTCACTTTCCTCATGTTCTTCATGACAGGTATCGCCATCGTGATGTATCTCAACCAGCAGCCGTTCCAGGTGCGTGAACGAGACTATGCTTATGCCGGATCGTTCTATTCTTTCTCAATATGGATCGGTATGGCTGTAGCTGCGGTATATACCTGGATATCAGAGCTTAAGGCTGGTGGCAAGAAGCAGTCTGATGCAGGTGTGAAGGCTGATCATTCAGATGTTCCGGTTGCAGCTGCTGTCACTCTTCTCATGCTTGGTGTGCCTGCACTTATGGCTGCCGAGAACTGGGATGACCATGACAGAAGCAACAGATATACAGCAGTGGAGATCGCTGAGAACTATCTCAATTCAGTAGGTCCTAATGGTATCCTCATCACTCACGGAGACAACGATACGTTCCCTGTATGGTATGCTCAGGAGGTGGAGGGTATCCGCCCTGATGTGCGTGTCTGCAACACTTCGCTTCTCGGAACAGACTGGCATATCGATCAGATGAAGTATGCAGTCAACGAGTCTGCACCACTTGACCTGACTATTGGTCTCGACCAGTATCTGTATGGTACGAATGACTTCGTATATGTATATGATACACGTGATACTGTCATACATATCGACGATGTGATGCGCGTGTTCAAGCATCCGGATGCAAAGATTCCTTTGACAAGCGGAAGAAATGTCGATTACATCATGTCCAGAAGGATCGCAATGCCTGTCAACAAGGAGAATGTGATCAAATATGGCATCCTCGATGAGAAGTATGCAGATATGATTCCGGAGTATATCGTTCTTAACATGTCCAAGGATAAGGATTATCTCACCAAGCCGGAGCTTTTCATGCTTGACCTGCTTTCGAACTATGAGTGGGACAGACCTCTCCATCTTCTCAGCATGGGCGGTGACATCAATATCGGCATCAAGGAATATCTCATGTATGACGGATTCTCATTCAGATTCGTGCCGATAAGGAACAAGACCAGCAGCCGTGAGATCGGATTTGCCGATCCGGAGGATCTCTATAACAAGATGATGAATGTCTACAAGTGGGATGCTCTCAAGCGCGGTGACTATTATGTCGACTATCAGAACTATTATACCTTCTGTGGCGTTCTTTCGCAGAGAAACATCTTTGTGAATGCAGCCAAGGAGATGCTCAAGATCGGTGACCGTGAGAGGGCTATAGAGCTTCTTGACAAGTGTCAGGAGTGTGTTCCTGCAAAGGATTATCCGCTCGATCTGACATATCTCGGCTTCTCGAACGAGTTTATGGTTGTGGATATGATCGAGACATACTACGAGGCCGGAGCGCGTGAAAAGGCCCTTGCCCTTGCGGAGAAATTCGAAGAGGAGATGTTCGGCTCGACCATATTCTTCCTGGAGTTCTATGAGTTCGCCCGTCCGGAATTCGAGAACTGCTACAAGATCCTGCAGTATCTCTCTGATCTGTGCGAACACTTTGGTGACAAGGAACTTGCGTCATCAATTCGAGATAAGTTCAATCGACTTGTAGAGGCATATGAATAACAAAAAACGGAGTCCAGAGGGCTCCGTTTTTTATTGTTGTCTCATTACATTTTGCTGTTGCCTTTTATCTCAGCAGCCTTACAAATACACTCAGTGGCAGGTTCTTGCCATATTTGTCGCTGAGGACGAGTTCTCCGAAATCAAGTGACTTGTATGCTGTCTTCATGCAGAAGGCCTGCTTTACGATGGTCTCTCCGAGGACTGCGGAATAGCCGTTTGAGTAGAGGTTGAGGACCATGAAGCTGTCCTGAGGTGCCAATATCGCTGCAACGCACTGGAGCATCTC
>JAEIGA010020583.1_pt1 | contig 10056 bp, 10 predicted proteins | sample 9270691 | NCBI WGS metagenome assembly JAEIGA01 (sample SAMN17057246, study PRJNA624740) | gut metagenome | biome: biome; isolation source: fecal sample | host: Bos grunniens | place: China: Xizang | collected 2019
ATGGCTTGATAAATGCCGCATAAACCAATAGACATTACCACAACTGTTTTGAATATCGCGGGAGTAATAGAACTCAACACACGCGCTACTATATACAAAACTGTCAGCGATGTAATTTTACTAATCAGCTCTATATTACCATCGCTTTTTATGCACAAACACAAAACAAGAACAAGCGCCAATATATCACGCAGTTCTATCCGCACAGAACTTCTAGCTATCCCCAATAGCGCAATAACAGCAGAAAAAATGGCTCCGTAAACAAGTCTAATATCAGCAATACCAAACGATGTCGTGGTAGGATGCATCAACATCCACACTACGACACCGCAAAATACTATTAGTAAAGAGATATTTACAATTAAGATTGTTTTATCACGCATTGTAAGAATACATAAAAGTAACTACTGTCAATATTGTGCTTATTCTTGTCTTAAAACGATTTTTATAACTTCTTATATTTAAGTATAAATCGCTCGGCGTAATAGAATAACTTAAATATTTTTAAATTTCACATTTATTAATCTAGGATTATCGTCTTCTTTGAGTAGACCATATTGTTCTACAACATAGCGCATTAATGGGTCTGCTTGCAAGTCCAACCCTTCGTCGGTATATTTGTCCATTACAAAATAAAAACTATCAGAATCGGCGGCAACCATAACTGTTGGGGTAGTTATTTTGTCGCGAGCCTGCATTCTCATTCCACTGCGACCATTCTTATCACAAATGACACTAAATACCTCATTATTGGGACCTCCCAATATAAAAGCCAGCTGTGTATCCGTTTCCTGAATGTGCATAGCAGCCTTATATGTTGCTGCGGCAAAGTAACTTTCTATATCCAAAATACCATTGGAGTATATAGCGCTTGGCGCGGCGTATTTTCCGTTACAATCAATTTGGTAGGCTTCGGTTATGCCGTCGGTCCCTACTCGGCGAATTACATAATCACATAATGGCTTGACCAGATAGCTTCCGTTGTGCGACATATTAAACGCAGCCATTGGTATTGTAAAGTCTTCGCAAGCGATATAACTTCCCCTCATAATACCATCGATTCCGAACGAAAACAGACACTCTTTGCTATCAATGCTCTTTGTGAACGATGAGTTTGCCGCAAAAATATATATTTCATCGCCAGCAACGGCAAGTCCATCCACACGTTCATGGCTACCCTTCAAGGTGATTTCATCCACAAACCCTCCTGTTGTGATGGAGAATCGCAAAACACGATTCATTCCATCCAATATGTACAACAACTGTCCTTGGACATCTAATGCAATGTCGGTTAAGACAACATATTCGGCTGGGCCTCTTCCTTTCCGACTATATTGTCGCACGGCATTGCCTTGTGCGGAAAATTCATAAACGTTATCCTTGTCCATTATGATAAAGTTGCCATTATCAAGTACCAGTACTTTTTTAATAAATGACAGCAGATAATCATTCGAAAGTTCAATAACTTTGCAACTTTCCACGATAGACTCACCCTGCTCCGCAAAATCATATCGAAGCGGGGTAATTTGAGTCATTACGCTATTGTGACTATTAATGCCACTATTATTGCACGCGGTCAATACTATTGATGCAATCAATGCAAATATTTGAGGTTTCATAATAGATATAAATAAAACATTACTATTATCTATAAGTCACAATACCAAGTATGGGGACAATTATATACTTTGCCAGTACAATCATTTCCCACACCGTAATGGCAATGATTTTTCATTTTTGAAAATATATAATATCCATTAGTGGGTGCTGTCGCTGAGTAATAACATACCGTTAATTTACGAGGTGTTGTTGTCGAAGTTCCTTCTTCTAATCGTAAAACGACTTTATCACCTCGTTGTATTTATCTAAAAACATATCCGTTTGTTGTGTCGTTACAAAAATCTTCTCTAATCTTTGATTTTGATAAATGCCATATAGCGGCTGAAAAACACCGTTATCAAATATAGGTTGTCGACATCTGTAAATATCAAACGACACATCTCGAAGACTATCTTTCCCCCAAAAATTGTCTAAAGGTTCAGCCTGACAAATCAACAATGCGAATCGCTTAGCGGGAATTCGCGCTGAAAGTTGTTTAAAGTTATGTAGGTTCTTAGCGACACAACTACCACACATAGATGGTGACAAGTATAACAATAAAGTAGAATCCGCCATAACGTCATATATCTTAAACGGTCTCTCGGCAGAGTCCCACAATGTTAAATTACGTAGCCTACATCCTTCATATGTCCAGTTATTTGCCATAACCTCAACAGACTCTCGCAACAAATACTCCGATACTGGAATTTTCGGGGTGTACAAAGAGCTTTTGCCATATAAAAAAATAGTCAATACGGTGACTATGCCACCCAATACCATCAATGATATATTTCGCAAAAAAGCACGCATACTACTTAAGTCTGTATAGTAAAACCAGAGGGTGACATATTTCTGTCGAATTCTCGGCAGCACGGAGTTCTTCCAACACCTTGTCACCAATAAAATCCGAAACCTCGGACTCTTTAACTTGGCACGCCTCAGGTATAATCAACGAAACAAAGAAATCTTTGTAAGTGCCACAAGGTATAATCTGTTGACTAATCCCTGGAATTTGCAATTTGCTATACAGTCTTACTTGACCACTTTGCGAATCATACACGCCATATGCCTGTCCGTTATAAGTATTCTCTTTAAGAAAATTAAATTGAAGTTTACGACCATTCCACATAACATTATGAGTCAAACCCGAGTGTTTGCCTTCCTGGAATGCAGAAATAACCTGATAGTTGTATGAAGAAGATTTGGTGTCAATACCATCCAAGTTGAGCGCATTTTTACCATAATCCAATACAAACAACTCTTGGGGTTGGGCACCTTGTACGACCTCCATAACCAACGAATACCCATTATTGTATGTATATGTCAGGTGCGTTTCCGTAGATACCAAAGATGGGATTTCGGAAGTGTACGACAAACGAGTGGTAGGCAAGTCCATTACTCTGAATGATTGCTTCTCAAACACACCCACATTACACTTGCCATATTCGCCATCCACAGTCTTAACTCCATATATCAATCCATTGTGACAACAAAAAACGCCCAAATGGCTCTCCGTATTCATCTCCTCCACACAATCCAAATGCGGAACATTGTAGCTCAAAACTTTTTTAAGTGTATGGTCATTAAGAATCAGACGCTGGTTCTCTTTGTCATAATGAATATTCGAAATGTACAGATATTCCCCGGGGCCTCGTCCTCTGCGAGCAAGGGTTGCGATGTATTCACCTTGCCAATTATAAATATCCACCCCCGACTGATTATTGCTACTATATTGTATAAAAATATAATCTCCCGATACCATTGCCATCTCTCTGTAACGTTCGCCGGTATAGGGCTTGCAATTGTCGAGTCTTATCACACACACGCTATCACAAATTTCGGTCAGATTTCCCTCCGAAATCACATCCGAATCAATAGCCACAATCTCACAATCGTATTTGTAAAGTTGATTATTGGAACTTGTGTTTCCACACGCGACAAACACAAGGCTTACCACAACAAGCAACAAAGTTGTCAATTCACTTATACGCCTTATCATTCTTCTGCAAAAATTATAAGATTGAACATAATATGGATACAATATTAGCGATTATTTCTATAATCATAGAACCATTACAGCTACCTTCACTATTTCTAATTTCACATGTACTACCATTTTCAGCCCTACACCCATTCCTAAGGATGCGATTGACTTGATTGGGTATTAAGGCCATTTCACCCTCTTTGAGTATTATCACCGAAGAGCCACCTGTCGAAGATTCTCCCTGCGCCATAATTTCCATATTACGCATAGTGAGATTGCTTATTGTTTTTTGAATGTCTGTTGTAGCAATATGAATTGCGCAGATTACGCCTGCAAAAATAAATAAGCTACATGTGATAATAAAAATACGTTTTATTTTCATAAGTAGTAGATTTTCATTTCTGACAAAATTAAAAAAAAGGATTCAAAAAAACAAATTTAATAGTACTTTGAAAATATTGAATTAAAATGCTTACTTTGCAAGCAACTAAATCATATATAGGATTTATAGTAATTACAACCAAGGCTGTGTGCTGTTCTGTAGATGCATTAAGTCTTGGTTTCGCTATATTATTACCGCATAATAAATTTGAGATTTGATGAAAATATAAAAAAAGAAGGTGAAGAATTTGGTATTTTAAAAAAGTCAATACATCTTTGCTTATGTTTAATTAACCTTAAAATTACGTAATCATATTATTATGTATTATAAATTGTTCTTTATATTGCTTAGTGCGGTCATGGTGTCTTGTAAGAGCGATGCTTTACAAGAAAGTCTTGTGACTATTGACGTAAATGTCAATAATGTAAAAATATTAAGATTGCAAAATTGTGACAAAACTACACTTCTCCAGAATGGAGAGAATGCTCTAATTGGGCATATTTCAAAAATGATTGCAATAGACAACTACTATATCATAGCAACCAATAAGCGATTGAGCATATTCGATAAGAATGGACAATTTGTGACCTACATTGGCAATCAGGGACGTGCCCAAAACGAATATATCGGAATTACGGACTTCTGGATAGAGAATAATTCGGTATTCATTTATGACATGAATGGCGGTAAACGAATCTTGCAATATTCACTGAACGATTCCTTAATGAAGAGCACCTCTCTGCCTTCATCTATGAGCAAAGATTTTATACCGTTTAATTTTCTCATCCCATTCCACGATGTCTATATAGGAAAATGTGTATGGGATGGCACGGTGAAAACCTCTCCCGCTTTGGCTTGTTATGACAAGCAGTTTAATATGATTAAACATTTTGTTGAGCCGACCCTTAACTGCGGTTTGTATATAGGTTATCCTTTATTCAGAACAACAGATGAGATTTTGTATTGGAATGCATTGAGGAATACGGTGTATAGCGTATCAGAACAATTGCAAATATCCGCAAAATATCGTATCTCTTTTGGCAATAACAATTTCCCACAAAGAGAGTATGCAAAAGATGATTATGAGTTATTGAACGCTTACATGAATGATGAATCCCAGCAAAAAATATATGCCAGCATCATCTCATATATCTGGCAAACATCTCAAGAATTGATATTTACCTACTCATATCAAAACAAATCGCATTTTGTTGTATTTAACTTGGATACTAAACAGACCGAGTGTTGGCAAATGGATTGTACTGATATACACCTAAGATATTGGTGCTATGATGGAAAGTCTCTATATGTTTTAGCAGATACAGAATCAGATTCCGGTCTATATAAAGTTTGGCCGATTTAGAAGAAACCTCCGGTATACTATTTGACTCATAAATTTCAGTTTAACAATGCGACAACTTTGGAAATATTTTAGATTACTAACCATCGGAATCATTGGTATGCTCTCGCTGGGTTGTGAGAAAGCTAAATTGCATCGGCAATTAACGGGATTTATTGACACCGAGATAACCCTGCCAAGTATGGTGAAATACGCTCCACGGAAATTGCCAAAGTTCGAAGTACCGATGTTGGATTCGACGCGCCACACATTGATTGTGTATTTTGACTCTACACAATGTTCGTCGTGTTTATTAGGGCGACTGTATGAATGGGGCGAAGTGGTCGAATTTAGTCGTGATAACTGTAATTTTGTAATGGTTTTTTCGCCGAAACAAGCGCGACTGTCGGAACTCAAAGCATCACTCCAAACAGCATTTATCGAAACTGATATTTGGGTGGATGAGAATGGTGATTTTGCACGTCTTAATCAAACTATCCCTTCTGATGTTAAGTTTCACACATTCTTGCTAAATCCTCAACGTAGAGTTATTTTAGTGGGCGATCCTGTACATAACCATCAGCTATGGGATTTGTACAAAACCACCATACGAAACTAATGCGCTATATATAGTGACATTCCACTGTAATCACGGGCTGTTGCTTTTAAAAAAGTAGTGAGAACTTTGATATTTGCGAGATATTTATTAAGTTTGTAGAAGCCTTAAAATTTAGATACCTATGAAAACCAAGAACTTTTTTGCTGCTATGTGTGGCGTAATTGTGTTGGCTGGTGCTACGTTTGCAACTTACACAGCATTTTCATATAAAACAACATCAATGTCGCCTTTAACCAAAGCTAATCTGGAGGCTTTAACTAGTCGTGAAATGATTGAAAATGTGGATAAAATAGCATACGCTTATTCCGTCCATTATACACTTGTTAATCATGGTACAAAGTTTACAATTTCGGGACAGGCATGTCCTAATCCTTACATTGGTATTGGTGGAATTGTAGAGTGTCCTCATCGCGAAATAACAGTGTCTTTTGATTGTTGTAATTATTTAGATACGCCAACAAATGGTTGTCAGCAATTTCCAACATCGTGTTCTTCAATATTAAAAAGTTATGGCATTGAAGACTAATAGTATTTGGATTGCCTTATGCTGTATTTGTAACATCGCTTGTACATCCGTCAATGAGCATTATGATGACATAGAGGTTATTGATGTAGAGAATGCCCAAGTAAGGTCTTTCCAAATTCAACATTCAGAGAATGGAATCAAGGCTATTGTGCTTGAAACATCCAATGAGTGTTTAATTGGTGATGTTGCAAAGATAGCTTGCAATGATGAATATATTTTTGTATTCGACAAAAGTACCCATCGGATATTGCAATTTGACATTAATGGCAATTTTCAACGTGTGATTTGCCAGCAAGGACGCAGCCCGCAAGAAATGGTGGAAATTAAAAACATGGTGCTTGAGGGCAATTATTTATATGTGCATGGATTAGTTAGAAAGATTTTGAAATTTGACATCAATGGTGATGAAGTTCAAATAATCACTATGCCCAATGGCGCAATACTCGATTTTTACCCTGCCACCGAAGCAAGTTTTTGGGGGCATATGTATTCCGACAATAGTGGCTCACGGGATTTCTATCTCACATTACTTGACAGTACACTTACGGTCAAAGGGCAATGGCAACGCAAAAACCCTAACAGCATTGATATAAACTACGGAGAACGTTATTTCTTCAAAAATGGCCAAAATCAGTTGTTTTATTATCATCACACGACGGATGAGGTATGCCGATTGGATAATGCCAATGTAACTCCTTTGTATAGATTTGATTTTGGAGATAAAACACCTGATTATGAGAAAATATCCAAGGTTGCTTCAACTGTCGACATCCGTAAAGAATTGCTCGGTAAATATTGCATTGAAGGCGTAATGTTTGTTGGTGATTTTTTAGTTTTTGCCTATCAGGAGATAAAACCGAGTGGTGAAACATCAATAATGCAATATGGTGCTTATGATACACAACTAAACAAGACCTATTTGTCGGAGGAGGGCTTGTCAAGTCTACCATTCTATATACATAAAGCGACGAAAAAAGGTGTTGTTGTTTATCAAGTTCTTTATCCTGCCAATCTGGACGAATCAGCATTTGATAGATTGCAGATAATTTGCAGACAGCAATTAAGTGTTGAAAATAACCCCATAATACTTATCGATACAATAACACATTTTACCGTACAATAGATTCTCCGAAACATATTTATATCTAAAAACTGATTTATCAATTAAATATTTCGATAACAGATGAGATCTACTGTTCTGGCAGTGGCTTGGATGGTGGGCATTGCAAACGTTGCGGCGCAAACCAAAACCATCACAATGCAGCGTACCATTATGTAGGTACAGCAACAATCCATCGCGAGTATGGTCAATTGCAATGTCTTCATCTCAGTCTATTGGGCTTGTAATTAAGGTGGAAATTTAAGGTGTGACAGCTTGGATTTTTGCTTAAAAATACTTAATTTTGCAGAAACCCTAAAATTTAGAGACCTAAAAGTGTTATGTTGATGGTGATTTGGAGGAATGTACTCCGACTCAACAAGGTTCTAAATCCTGTTTTAAGGTAAATATACTCCAGCAAAATGTAGAGTTATGTTAAGTTGGCAAAGTACATTACGTTATTTAAGTTACTTTTTTGTTGTTTTTGGGGGGATTTCTTGTTCACAAACCGCCAAAAGTCCAAATGAAGCGGATTTGGCAATAATAAACATATGTGAATCAAACATAAACACCACAATAACAGCCAGTGAGTTGTTTGACTCCATTCGATGTGTAGCCTTGGAAACCACAAGAGAATGTTTGATTGCGACAGTCACTAAAATTATTATAAATAAAGACGGGGACATATATATCTTTGATGGTCACACAAATGCCGTATTTGCATTTGATAAAACAGGACGTTATATTGGAAAAATTCACAGAAAGGGACGTGCACATAACGAATATATTGCGCTGTATGATGTAGCACTGACGAAAACGAATGAATTATATCTTTTATGTAATGATGCTCAGACGATTAAGGTTTTCGACCGAAATTTCGTCCATAAACAAAACATACACCTTGATTTCCAAGTTGATGCCTTGGAGCAATTAGATGATTCTCTATTTGCATTTAATGGCTCGGGGAGAAATGACAGATTTATTGTTTATGATATTAAAAACAAACACACGCTTTACACCGCATTTCCTTATTCTGAGTATAATTCAGTACGAAAACTGCAGCCTATCGTAAAATGTGAGGATGTTGTTTGTATGCAACAATATGAGTGTCAATCCTCGCTATTTGAGATTCGCAAAGATGGTATTTATACTCGTTGGTGCGTAAAATTTGACGGACACAATATAACTCAAGATGATATTATACAAACAGACCTTGGAGTAGCAATTTCTCCACATTGTATGGAAATAGGATGGTTTGCCGAAAATGAGAAATATCTGCATTTTCAAATGCAGTGCGAAAGCGTATCGGAGAATCCATTTTTTGTGTTTTACTCCAAGGATAGTCAATCCATAAAATCAATTTCAGAAAATACATATATTGATGATATTATGCACTATCCACACCCACCTATAATTACTCAAGGAATTGGTGATAATTGTTTTGTCGGAATTATTGAGCCACATTTGTTATCAAACCATTCGCTTGTTCCTGGTTTAAGCAACATATGTCCCGAGGATAATCCTATTATTGCATTTTATTATATTAGAGAATTCTGATTAACTTTGCAGCATCTACAATTGTTGTGAGTTACACGCTTATGAAAACCAAGAACTTTTTTTGCTGCTATGTGTGGCGTAATTGTGTTGGCTGGTGCTACGATTGCAACTTACACAGCCGTTACAAAATCACAAAAAGAGATGTAAGACCTGACAAAACAAAACCTTGAAATTTTAGCACAAGACGAACAGCCTGACGTAAAGAATTGTGTCAGTGACTCACAATATGAGTGTTGGTCACTGCATCCAACGGACCCCTATAAAAATATTGTAATCAGACAAGCTATATGGAAGTAAGTATGTATGGAAATGTGAAGTTAAAAAAGATTGTCACCACACTGATAGTTGTGATTTTATTTGCAGGGTGTAATACAAATAAAATCACAACATCCTGGAATGAAGAAAGGCAAATACAAGAATATGAAGTAATTTATTCCGATGATAAGTTTGAGGCTGGAGGTGACATCTCAGAAATGCGATTGTGGAACAATGTGTTAATTTTGTATTATAGCTCTGGAGAGTATCTGTTTGATTTTATAGATATAGTAACGGGCGAACGCTTGTGTTATTGGGGACGTCGCGGTCGAGGCAAAGGGGAGTACCTTTCGACAGGCTCTTCGTTTGAGGTGAATGACACCACGCTGATGTTTATTGATGATTATGCGAAGCTTATAATTAAGGCAGATGTGCGAGCGATATTAAATGGGGCGTCGGATGCGATTGTCTCACGACAACCTTATCCCTACACTCGAGATTTTCGCCCTCGCACCATAACTTCCATTGGTGAGGTTATGGTAGCTACGGGTGTTTTCTCGTCAGGATGTATTGGCTTGATGGATTCCGTGGCAAAAGTAATACCAAATCACACGCCTTACGCTATTGGTCGTAATTTGGAGAATGTACAGTTTGCAGGAATGTTATTTCAAAGAGAACTAATGGCTAATCAATACA